>Ga0123342_1004627_pt1 | contig 20765 bp, 12 predicted proteins | sample Turbeawhitnodule_FD_89960 | JGI IMG/M metagenome (GOLD analysis project Ga0123342, IMG submission 89960) | Root nodule microbial communities of legume samples collected from Mexico - Turtle bean Mexico white nodule | ecosystem: Host-associated > Plants > Roots > Nodule | place: Mexico: Nepantla...
AAAAAAAAAAAAAAAAAAATAAAAAAAAAAAAAAAAAAAAAAAAAAAAAAAAAAAAAAAAAAAAAAAAAAAAAAAAAAAAAAAAAAAAAAAAAAAAAAAAAAAAAAAAAAAAAAAAAAAAAAACAAGAGGCAAAGCAGAAGAACCTATATACTACTTTCACTGAAAAACCTTTATTTTTTTCTTTGCTTTTTTTTTTGTTTCGATGCTCTCTGTCGCGAAACGGTTTCAGCTTCGGCTTCTGACGACGCCGTTTCTCCTCGGGCAGCTACGGTATGCCCGAACACGGCCAAAGGTGCCGCCGTTGGCGCTGAGGAAGACGGAGGAGCGGTCGGAGTGGTGGGCGGTGGACGGCGAAATGCACGAGATCGGTGATCACGTGCCGCCACGTGAGCGCTTCGTGATCCCCCGAGAAAACATCCCAAACAAGCGCCGCAAGCAGCTCAGAGAACAATTCATGCGCCGAACACGCCTCGTTCTTAAGGAATCCGTTAGTCCTTTACTCTTTCTCTCGATTTTCTGTTATTTATTTATTTGTTTATTTTATAATTATGTTTTGTTTGGGATAATATAGTTTTGTTGAGAAGAATTGTGCAGCATAGGATATAGGCAAGTGTGTTACTCCGTGTAGAGATTAAGACCAAGGTTCTGCTACTTTGTTGTGTTTTAGTCTTTGTAAGATTTTTAGTTCTTACTCAAGGTTTAAAATTGTAGTCTCAGTTCTGGTCGCAATTTTTTCATTGTGGACAGATATTGTGGTTGTGGAGACTTCAAAAGCCTTGATGTTGCAGTCCAAACAGATATTGTTTTAAAATGTAGTTTTAGAGTGTATTTGAGTTTTACTTCCGGAAACTGGTTTGTAGTTTTTGAAATGCTACTAAACAAGGTTGCTAGTTAGTGGAGGGTGGTGCAAGACACAAAGCAGGGGTGGAATCGAGGGAGAGGTTGAATTCAATGAAATTAACTAAAAATGAGAGAAAATCTTTCTTAGCTGTTTCTATTATTTTATTTTCTAAACACTTGTTTTTGTTCTTTTGGATGCAAAGCTTACAGATTTTGGATGAGAGATTGATTTCTAAGGTGTGCGACATTATTTTAGAAAAATAGCTTTTAAAACCAACAGGTGAGAAATGAATCAAACAAACCCTTAGTTTTCTTGTGAAGGATTCAAAACTTGTGCAATGAAATACAAAAGATCACTTCATTTTGTTAAAGGTAGGGACTGAAATTGAATACGTTTTTTTTTATAGGGATTAAAACAGGATATTTTGTTATTTTCCCATACCATCAACATATTTAAACCTAAGGCATTGTTCCCCCATTGTATTTTGTGTTTTTCAGTTTGAATTTTCATAATACATAGTTGCATTACATGGTTATTGGGTTGCTTAATGTGAGTGAAAATGTGATGGATATTATAATTCTGTTGCATTGTTGACTTGGTAGCTGTTGTCAGTTTGTGATTTTTTATGAATAAAAAATGTAAAATTCAAAATCGTGATTGTTGTCTAAAATGCTTGCCTTGTATTGAAAGGAGCATGATCCTTGGTGCAAAAGGTACATGGAACTGTATAATGAACTTAGAGAAAACTGGGAGAGACTTTATTGGGATGAGGGTTACTCTAAAAAGCTTGCTCAGGATCATGCGAACTATGAGTCTGCTGAAGATGATGATAGGGATTTCTCCCCGTACAGGTTTGCCTCCATTGTTGATTCTTTCTTCTTCTTTTTCCTTTTTGCTAAGGCCTATGATCGCTTTTGTCTTGGGAAAATGATATTTTGCTTGTACTGTCTCATGCATGAATTTGATGACTGAACTGGTCATCTTGCTCAGTTATATTCAAACAATTATTCTTTGAAGATTCTGAAGAGTCTCTTTTGTGTTAGCTTTATATTATTATGGTTCTGAATTTTCTGGTTCAAAATTTTGTGCTTGTCACTATTTGGTAGTTGGTTATCATGTAACAACCTTTACACTGAATTTTTTATTTAACAATATTACATAATTTTCCATGGTCGATCAGATTAATGGATGGTGTTTAATATTGGTGTATTCTGCTATATGGCATTTCAGGAGTAGAAGACCTCAGCCTCAGATGGAATATAGTAAGGTACAATGATAAACATAGTATAGAAGTTGCCTTTTTTGTCTTGCTTTTGTGCGTCATGCAATATATATCTTTGATTCTAAGGATATTGTTCCATTAGTGAGCTATGCAGAATAAAGTGCCATCAGAAATAAATTGCATCTTGCTATTCTGTATTACATAAAAAAGGAAATTGTTTTGCCCATATTGAAGTTTTGCCCATAATTAGGCTTTCACTGTTGGAATTTCAACTGAAGAAGCCCTACATGAGAGTTGAGGGATTTTATTTCACATCATCCAAAATGGGAAAGGAATTATATATATTATAAATTTGTTCCTGTTGGTAAGGGTATCTGGTTTTGAAGGAATGATACACAGGCCATTTTTTAGTGTTAACTGGGACAAATTCCCCAGTGATATTAAGGCACAGTAATTATCTTCTGCATCATTTGATTTTCATATTGTTTCTAGTTGACTCTAACTCGTACTCCCATTTTATATCTATTTGTTTGAGATAGCTGTAATCATTAAGACCGAAATGTTGTTTAGTATAATTTTGTGATACCTTCTCTCTGATGATTGGATTCTATTTCAGGACCAGACTTTTGGAAGAAACAGACAACCTGATAACTTGGAGAAAGTTAGCCTTCTTCGGGATAAATTTGAATATGACAGAGAGAGAAGAATGAAAGAGAAAGGTTAGTTTCTAGCTGGTTACACACCATTCTGAAGTCTAGTAATCCCAGTATATAACTTTTCTCAATGAAATATTTTTGTGAATTTTTTTAGAAATGGCCAACTCATTATACAATAGCACTGGTACCTTTTACCTCATCGTGGTGCAGAACCATTTGTTTTCCTGATTTTTTAATGTTGAGCATGTAGCCAGTGAGCTGAGTATACTCTGTATGTGAGTAATTCAGCTAGCTCAGTCTTCAAAATTTAAATGTAATTTAACTATAAATAGGACTGAGAAGAGGTAATTTAACTATCAATAGAAATGACCATGTGATGCGTGAAAATCTCAAGCAAACTATCTTCTGTGTAAGTTGCTTGATCTGTTGGTTGTTAGATTCAACTTGTCAGTATTTTCTCGTTATATATAAAAAAAGTCACTTATCATTTATCACTATCTACATCATTGCAGCATTTGCACCGATGCATGGAGGATCTCTTCCTGACTCTCATGATTCTAACCGTTGGAACCAACCGCTAGATACTGATCGATATTTTAGCCAAACAGAAAGGCGTTGAGAGGAGAATAAACTAAATCTGCCTACCATATGGAAAGGGATAGGATAGTTTTTTCTCCCACTGTAACTAGTTCCAGGAATGTTTACAGCTAGGAAAATGGATTTTTTTGGTTTAAAGCTCATGAGGGAGTTGTGTTCTGAACAGAAATATGTAATGTATTAATACACTGACCTTTACTTCTCTTTCTCTCAAAGTTTTGACTCTAACAAGTGTATGGAAAATTGAAAGTAGCATGAAATGAACCTGATGAAATATTTTAGCTGATAAACTCATTTAATCTGTATATATTTTCTTCTTGAACACCTCTTTGTTGGTTAATTGATCAAATGTGCATGCTTCACAATCCTCTTCCTGGTGATGTTGGTGATTATTTACTTTTTATGGTTTAGTCTGCACCTAAAACTTCTATAATTTAGTTATCCAACTTTTTTTCTAATAACTATGTTCGTTCTTGTCTAAGTGATAATAAGAGAGTTTGGTTATTCGTACACCTGATAACAATTTATACAATACTACTCTTTCTCTCATTTTCATTTTCTCTCTTTCTGTTGTTCAAATACTTTTTTTTCACCATAAAATATAGTGTTGGAATTCCCAGCCTATTGACAAGAGTGATCATGGAAGGGATCACTTGGGTTCACTCGAATTTAAGGGTGTTTTTACCTGTATATTAATTTTTTTGAATCACCTTTTATTCATCTTAAAATGAGTTTTTGTGAATCTACTTTTACATTCGGAATCAATAAGAGGTAATCCAAGAAGTTCATGTGATATAGGAAGTTGAGGGCAATTTCTTCCTGCACTTTCATAAATCTTTTCATTCCAAAATTACACTTTCATAAATCTTTTCATTCCAAAATTACTCTTCAGCAAAAGGTGCAGGTTTTTTTTCTTTTTCAAATTGTATAATTTATAGACCTTGTATTCCAAATTCTAAAGTTTGAAATGCATTTTCAAATCTAAAAAATATTTTCCAAACTTTAGAATAATATAAAATTGTATTTTAAATAGTTTAGAATTTTAGAATCCAGAAGAATGGGAAAAAGGAGTGTCAACGAAGAAGATGAAGAAAAGGACAATTTTCATTTCATGTCTTCTACGGAGGTGCAGGAATAAAAAGCATGGAGGTGCAGAAAGAAATTGTCAAAGTTGAGTTCGAGTTCAAGAAACCATGTTGGACTGGATTAATGAGATGAAATTTGGCAAATTTTTCTTGCACTTATGAATCTACGTCTTATCATCTTTCAAAATTACTCCGAATATGAAAATCCGGAATTCAAAAATCAAAATTTAATCTGGAAAGTAAATTCAAAATGAAAAAAATACATTTCAGAAAATAAAATCTGGAACACAATCTAGAAATGCATTATGGAAAAGAATTTCCAAAATTTATAAATGTGTTTTGGAAATTTAAATCCAGAAACATATTCAAAAAAAGGGGTTTGAAAAGTAATTTTTATCCACACCATCTCATTTAAGGTATTTTTATCATTTTGCAAGAATATTTTTGTCATTTAATAACAAATTGAGTAGAGGTTGCAATTGATACAGTGAAAAAAAAAATTAGTTGTAATTGCTACGGTACATGAAGAATTTGCCTGAAGTTTTAGTAATCCAAATCAATTAGAGCAGGTATTAAATGTGAGACATTCTACACACTCCTTAACTTAATTTTATTTATTTCTTTATTTTCATATTTAAACTTGAGACAAAATATCTTATATATTTCAATCTTTATAATTTTTTTCTACCATTTTATACTTTTTAAATAACCAATCACTTGAGTAACTTTACTGCAAATTGAATAAATTTAGTTAATTATTTTGTGTTAAAATATGTTTTAGTTCTTAATTTTGAAATATTGTTTTGTTTTAAAATTAAAAACAATATTTAATCTTACATTTTACGAGAATGTTCTTTTGTCACATTCGATGTTGACATAACAAATGACTTGTATGACAAAAATAATGACGTGAAAATTTACTTCTTCTTTTTTGTTAAAATATATTTTTAAGTCTTTGAATTTAGATTACTTTTTATTTTAACCCTCGAAATTTAAAAGTGATATATTTAGTCTCTCAAATTTAAGTTTGATTTTTATAGTCTAAAATTTAAAAAAAATGATTTTTATAATCCATAAATTAAAATATTTTTAGTTGCCCAAATCTAAAAGTTCTTTTTTAGTCTCCTAAATTTAAATGTGATTTTTAGTTGTCGGATTTGGTAATATTTTAGTTAATAAAGCTGTTAAAATTTTACAAAATAAAAATAAATAATTGGAAAATTCATTGTTAACTTTTTCTCACTCAAAATTAATGAATGATGTCAATTATTTTGTCACACTTTATATGATTCACACCATATTATAAATGTGTAAAAGAGCATATACATTCTAGAATTATTTTTTTCCAAAATAGAAACAACAGAAGTAAATTTTTTGTTTCAACTAGACATTTGTATAAACATGTGAAGTGCTTGAGAAATAAAGGAAAGAAAGATAATGTTAAGGCTTTTATGGTGTTGACTAAAGAAGATTAAAGGAGATGAAAAACCTTAGAAGTCTTCATTTTATATATCATATGAAGCTATTGTTGGATCATAGATGAACTTTAATTGGGGAAACGAAAAACTAACTATTTACAAATCCCATTAGGTAGAAAGAAAATGGAAGACATCAAAACACAAAAAAAAACAAAATTGAAGAAGTACAATAGGACATGGAAGAGGACTATGATGTAATTAGGATTGATAAAAAATACTTTCAGACAAGAAAGAGAAAAATATGTTCAAATGTGTCAAGAGTCAGATATGTGTTGTTCTAACAAAATTTTATGCGCATGAAGACTATGGAGGACAAACTAACTTATTTACTAAATAATTCAAATGTTACACTTTTAACTTGTTAACTAATCAGTTGAAAAGACTCAATTCTACCTAATTATTTCTTATATTTCTTGTTCTATTCATTTCAACTTAATTTGTTCAAACAAAATAAAAAAATAAGAGTAAAATTGTCCACTTTCATTAATCTGATGTTAATTTATATACCAGAGTCTCTTAGATATTCAATCTTACAAAAACTTCAAAGAGATTCCTAGAACAACTCAAATCAATATTAAAATAAATTTTGATATTTTGCTCCTTAAAGGTAGTTAATGAAACAAATATATCTTCTCTTACATGTCCAACATTTTCAGTTAAAGTTTATCCTGAAAATATGGATATTTACAAAATGTATAAAAGTAATAATTTTATCACCTCCTTAAGTTAGTGTAAGTAGATTATGGATGTCCGACTTGACCATTAAAGAATGAAATTTTGATGGTTTAAGTAAAAATGTCAATCGATTGTGTAAGGGTTGAGACATAAGTTGGCTGGTTGTTTCCATCAGTAATCTCATCTTGAACAAAGTGATAATCAACCTTGATATGTTTTGTTTGTTCATGAAATATTAGACTTTTAACAATGTAGAGGGTTGTTTGACAATGACAATAGACATGCATAAGTTCAAAATGTGAGATATCAAGGCACGATAAAAGCCTTTCAACAATTTAAACCCACAAGGTGGATGTCAATGAACAATATTCAACTTCTAACAATATTCATTCAAGATTGCTTTTAGATAGGTTTTTTTTATTCATCATTTGAGACATTGTCCATTATCTCAATATTTTATTCAAAAATATCAACAATTGCTTCATTATATAAAGATTTCATGCACGTGAGACCGTCACCAACAAAAGGATTATTTTGTGTCAACAAACTTGACATCTCGAAAAAAAATCCTTTTGTCTCAAAGTAAAATAGTTTCTAACACAGCCAATCCAACAATAAAACAAAAGAAAAATGGAGATGCGGGGTATCGATCCCCATACCTCTCGCATGCTAAGCGAGCGCTCTACCATCTGAGCTACATCCCCATATATTCTTAATTTTGGGCCCTTTGATTTTAAAATATGGATAAGGCCCTTTCCAATTTGGGTTTAGTTAGTGGAAAAGGCGGTAAAAAAATATTTGAAGGAGTCTGTCAGACAACCCTGTGACCATCCCAGATGGTGACAACTAGGAATGATCCTCTACGACTAAGATGTATATAAATCCTGAGAGAAGACACACCTGACCGTTAATCACGCTCTGATCACAGGGCCATAGTTCATCCACCAGACTTTAGTTCCTGTCTCCTTAGAACTCAAGGATCTTCTTTAGGTAGAAGAACACTCCACCTGTAAAGACAAAAGGGCGCCCTTACGGCCGTTTGCACTCTAACACTCAAGTTAGTAAGGGCTAAAGAAACAGTAATGTGTGTAAAGCAATTTCAGTTTTAGAAACGGCGTACCTTGCTAAGGTTCTTACCACCCTCTTTATAGGTTGTATCTAGGGTTACTTTTGTGATGCTCCCACGTCTTTTAGTGGGCTTAGGGTTCCTGGGAGAATGTCCTTGCACCGCTATTACACAATTTTAGCATAATCTGACGCATAGGACTTCCCTTTTTTGGAGTGCATAGACCTAACAGCGTAGCCGCCAGGGTACCTACTCATGTACCAGCGCTGCGACATCATCTGTTTTGTAGGTTCCCTAAGTATTCATGTGTCATGCATGCAGTCTTTCCCTGGAAACCCTAACCCTAACGGGTGTTAGCGCCTCCAAGGAACACTTGCTTGTGTCGTACCCGAATGTACCATACACACCCCATGCATGATCCTCTCGTGACTTAGGTCTTTTCTGGTATCAGGGTGTTAACTTCATGTTAATTCATACTGTTTGTGAGACCCAACTTACATGGCCCACCATTACTATCAGACCACCGATGTCCAATGTCTTTCTCTCAGGCCGATGACCGAGGTCTGGCCTGTACAGTACCTAACAAAAAATATTTTTTACTTGTACTAGTAAACTTAAATCTTTTCTTTCTTGGTTATGAGCATAACAAAGTGATTTAAATACTCTTAAGTGTTCAATTGAGAGTACTTATCCATAAAATACTTTATATAGGATTTTTTTCTTACATGATATACGTTTTATCAAAGAACCTGCGTTTAAAACACTTTCCCTCAAAATAAAATAAAATGATCACCTTGAAAATACAAAAGCATGAACCACATTTATTGATCTATTTTATTAGTTTATGTACAAGAATTGCGTTCGATATTTACTTCTAGAAAACTCATAAAAAATTTATAAAACAACCCGAATAAGTATTAAATAATTTTTGGCTAAATCTCACTCATAAAAGATAGTTAATGATATAAATATATTTTTTCTAATTTGTCCAACCATTTCAGTTAAAGTTTAGACCAAAATTATGGATATGGTTTATAAATGTATAGAAACAATAATTTTATCATATCTAAATTAAATAAGACTACCATCAAAATTGTAACATCCCTATATTTTTCCACATTTAATAACCATAATTTCTATAAAATATCAAATTTAATATATAAACATAATACAAATGTTTACAACTCTTTCATATAATGTTTCAAAATATCTTTCTCTTCATAAGACTTTAAGTATTTACATAAAATTAAAATAATTTTTCAAAAGAAAATACAATATTTTCATCATCCACCTTCTCACTAAGAAGCTAGCTCTATCTCCTGTAACATCATTTGCTCCCGTATAAATACACGATCATCACATATTAAAGAAAACAATCACAAAACAAAACAAAGGGTATGCTAGCTATTTTTAAAACTTGTAATATAATAAATATAACTTTATACATCTACATAAAACCATCCATTTTCATGCATTTCACATAACCATCAAATGTCTATCAAAAATTCAAAATTCATCTTTCTCATGTCAGACTTCTACTGACTTACAACACATAGACATTTGACTCTACTTCCGGAAGACTCGTGTATTGAACTTGGCATCTAGAGACCTGTATCTGTCATACTACTCACTGTGAAATCCACGTAGTCATGTGCATACTCATCTCAATGTTTCATCATCGCATATGACAGGATGAATCCATTTAATATTCTCTGATAAGTTCTTTCAAACCTCAAACTCAGCCAAAGGGACCTCCTTCGACTCTCACAACTGAATAACTTCATTTATGTGATTCCATTATATCAATAGAGTCAGGATCGTCTCATTCACATGATACTCACAAATCAATACACCCTAATAACAATCTCAACACGATATTTCCTTTCTAAAAATACTTTGTCTTAATCACACTTTCACACCATTCAACATTTCATGTAACACATCAATGCACCATTCGATCACATCATATTTTAAACTTTTCTAAACAATCCAAATATCTCAAAATTTACTTAAACATATAATTAAGTTCCTTTAGTCATATTTTTCAATAAGATATAGAATTTTCACTTAAAAATAATATGCAATAATAAACTAGGCTTTCAAAAGAAAAAATAAAAATTTTAAGTTTTTTTCTTTTACAGAGATTCTAGCTTGAGCGAGAATGGGTCTCGCTCAAGCGAAAATTCTCTCGCTTGAGCGAGATTCAACCTGAGAGCACCTAGAATTTCATCCTAGGTCTTGCTTGAGCTAGAATTTACTCACTTGAGCGAGAAGGGACTCGAGTGCACCTCCTTTTCCATTATATTCTCGCTTGAGTGAGAATTATCTCGTCTAAGCGAGATATACAGAAAAAACTGCATAATTTTGCCTAATTTCACCATTCAAAGTCAAACAAAAACAATTTCAACAACTCATCCATTTCAAAAGTAACTTGTACTAATCAACTATACAAATCAACTAAATTTTTCATATTCAAACAAAAACTTCTACCATAAATCATTATATCAAAATCACCATTTTTCACATTTTATTTCAAATAATACCATATTACTCATAAGCAATAAATCCTACAGACCAAAATTAGAACTGGTGACCACGTCACCCCACATCCAGATCTTCTAGTCTAGGGTTCTATTGAAAATTTAAACTAGCTTCCCTTACCTGAACTTGAGCATATGCTCCCTAAGAGCTCCAAACTACCAAAAGTTCAAGGGTAGCCTAACCTGCACCACAATGTCCTGATCAAAAGTCTAATTATACCACTAGGACCCTAAGCTAACAGAGATTAACCCTGAAGCTAAAAGAGTCACATGCAAAGCCTATGCAGAGACAAACTTAACAAGTTCAAAATTTGACTCATAGAGAAGAGTAAAAATGAACTTACTCTATTAAAGATTCTAATCAGACAGTCTTGTAATATTCACTGTCAGGAGTCTAATGGCGGACTCCGAACGTCAAACTAATGAGCGAGGTAGTCAAAATCTTAGAGAGAATGTAGAGGAAAGGAAAAATGAGTTTTTATAGAGATAGCAGTTCTTTTTAAAATGAAACCTCAATAACTGAATTTCTATTTATATACTCTTTTAACTTTAATAATAAAATATTCAAATGTCATTTTAACTGTATCACTTCTACTTTAAGACTATTTTTTTTTGTCCTTACAAAAATAATTTCACAAAACTCCATTAAAAATTGACTTTTATTTACAACCTCTGTAAATCTTCCTCTAAACAATAATACAACAATACTATTCAATATTTCCAAACTAGTTTCACACTACCAAAACACAATTAAAATCTCAAAACTATCATTCATATATTTTTGCATTTCTAAAACACAACAATCCAACAATTCACATAATATATATATTCTTTTTATAAAATACTTTATTATGATCAAGTCACGTTTATGCCTTCTAAAACTTTTAGCATATAATTTCATCAAATTTTAAGTAAATTTTCTTACTTGAAATTAAATTTATTCCAACTAAAGTTGACATAAGACATGTTTTCACACCAGAAACTCAAATTTGTTCATAGAGAACCCTAAACATTAAACTAACAAAGATTCATTATTGTCCATCAAATCACACATATAAACACAATTTCCTAAACATGCAAATCACATTATTTTAAATAAAAATTTTAATTATTGGATATTATTACTATAAGAAAATCATTAAATAGAAACTAATTTTAATTATTGGATATTATTACTATAAGAAAATCATTAAATAGAAACTAATTTTAGATACCAAAATAATTAGTTACTATTTGACTAAGTTAGAGACCATTTTATAAATTAAAAAAATTATTGATATCTAAAGTAATTTCTATTATTAATAAAAATTTATAAAATAGTTTATAAATTGGTATCTAACCATTAATTACCAATATTTTAGGTAATTACTTTATATTCTAAATTAGTCTCTATTAGTCTTTTAGAGACTAATTTAGAATCTAAAACATTACCTAAAACATAAGTAGCTAATTTAGATACTATTTTACAAATCATTTTATAAATTTTTATTAATAATAGAAGTTATAAATCATTTTTTAATTTCTAAAATAGTATATAATTTAATTAATAAAGTGATTAATTATTATTTTTTATCTAAATTTAGTTTTATTTAATGATTTTCTTGTAGTTTATTATTTTCTATCTTAACTTCATTAAAACACTTTCACATCTTGAAAAGATGAATAAATATACTAAAAATATATAAAGAAAGTAAAAAGAAATATCTTAGAAAAAGAAAAAATTTTATGAAATAAAATTTAAATAATTATTTTTTTTGTATTTATAAATTTTTTAACTCAACTAATAAAATATTAAGATTTCATCTTATTTTAAATCACTCATATTTGTAAACAAAATTAACTCGATCATATTATCAACTAATTTATCCATTGGTTGTATCAAATACTTTTAATTCAAGTAATTAATTTATCAACTAAGAAATGATAAGTCAGTGACATATTAACTATCTACCAAATAACTATTAAAATTTTGCCAAAAGAAACCCTAACATGGTACTCCAAATCTAAAATGAACACCCATGAAAACCCTTTTTTGTTATGCAATAACTCATGACCTAACAACCTTAACTCCATCATTATTGCAATGTAGCACTTTTCACTGAACCTATTGACTTGTAATATTAAATTCATTGTTGGAGGCTGAGCAACATTGATGGATGTTAAAACAGGTGTTAACTTCATTCGTTTGTGTGAAATTTGTTATTGTATGAAAGACAGAGAGTGGTTGATGAAGAAGATTATGAATATTATAGTCGAAAATAATATTTGTGCAGAGACTTTATTGGAGAATTTTGTACTGTACTGAGGAGTGGCACAGCAAAGGTTGGACTCACTCAGACGTCAACACAAAAAACAGACATGGTCACATGTGACTGCACAAAGCACAATGAAGAAGAGCATGGATGCGCGTGCATGGTGCTGAAAAGGTTAACTCATTCACGAGGAATAGGGTGGGTGGCCATCCAAATTAGGGTTTCATACCTTCAACTTTCATTCATCTCTTTATGGTCAAATAAATTGGGAGTTAATAGGGTTGATTGAGTTTATACTTTTTATGTTGAGATATAGATATAATGTTAATTTATATTATTATGTAAAAACTATAAATGAAATATATAAAAAGTAATTAGTTGTTATAGTGATTAAATTAGAGATTATTTTAAAGATTAAAATTTTTTTGGTTTCTAAATTAGTTTATATTAGTGTTAAATGATTTTTATATTGTTATCTAATTAATAATCAAGGTTTTTGCTATCAAATGTATAAATTAAATAATTGGTAGTTAAAATCTTGGTAACTAATTAGATACCAATTTAGAAACCATTTAACAATAATAGAAACTAATTTAGAAAGTAGTTCTTTTTTAGTTTCTAAAATGATCTTTAATTTAGTTATTATAGCAACTAATTATTTTTTGTATCTAAAATTGGTTTCTATTTCATGTTTTTCTTGTAGTGAATGTTGATTTAGATTTAAAGTTTATTTCTTAAGATGATATCATATTCATTTAGAGCATATTTTAGCGAAAGTTTATGTTGAGTTTATTGTACTATACATTATCAGGTTGTTATTGGACCATCTATAAATATTTAGTCTCACACACGAGTTAGCAACTTGGATGTGACAAGTGTGTTGGAAATCTCGCCTCAACTAGAAATAAAACAAATTCATACTATATAAGTGTTTACAAATCTCACTTTACAAACCGATTTTGTAAAGTTAAATTATACTTCACTCAACCATATAAAATCCAACTATAATTAAGTTGGATTAAGTTCGATCATATAAAAATATTATCTTTTAAAAATATTTTTAAATAATATTCTTAATAAAAATTTGCTATAAAAATAATATTTTTAGGTAATTGAATTAAGTTCATTGAGTTTAAAATTGATAAATATATTATTTAAGATAATTTTAAGATGGTGAAATTATAAAGTTTCAACCTAACTCAATGAATAAAAATATAATTTGCTTGAATTAGGGTAAGTCATACCTAATATTATAAGCTTAAAATGTAGATATAATGGAATAATTTCATTAAAATATACTGACATGAGATAAAATTTAAGATATTTAATTTTAAAAAGATCATATATAGTGAGAATAATAATATGACATAAGATAACATGATAAATGTGAAACCATTAATATAGAGATGTAAAAAAATACCCAGCATAGACATTTACACGTGATCATATTGAATTCATAAAGTAATTATCATGTGATTATTTATTTTATAACGAACGGAAAAAATGATTCTATTAAAAATGAATACAAGTTCAAAATATTCAATTAAGAAAAAACAATGTAATAAAAGTTATCAATTAATTCAATAACCTAAAGCCAATTGAACCTGAATATAACAGTTGATTGGTTAAAGGGAAGAATAAAAACAAAAATGATGAAATTAAATGAGTTTGTTTAGTAAAATCAATATATAAAAAGAAAAAAAGGGTAAGAATAAGTGAATTTGATTATTACTTTTATTTCAACTTCATTTATTTTTTTTCATTTTTATTGAATTAAATACTTTTACATTAGGAATTATTCTTGTTTGCTTGTGCTCAAGATAGCAACAAAAAAAGATACCTTATTTAATGTTTAACACAAAAACAAATTAGTAATTATATAAATGATCAAATTAGTAATTTCTTCTTATTGCTTTGCTGCTGAATGAAAAAAAATTAATCGGATTAAATTTTTGAATTTAAGTATATTTTTGTTGTCTTATCCACTACAAGACAATTATGAAATAGAAATCAATTTTAGAGACAAAAAATAATTAGTTGTTATAATAAATAAATTAGAGACTATTTTAGAAACTAAAAAAACTTTTGATTTTTAAACTAGTTTTTATTATTGTTAAATGATTTCTAAATTGGTATCTAATTAGCTACTAAGGTTTTTGCTACCAAATTTAAAATTTAAATAATTGATAATTAAAAACTTGGTACCTAATTAGATACCAATTTAAAAAATATTTAACAATAATAAAAATTAATTTAAAAATAAAAAAATAGTCTCTAAAATGGTATCTAATTTAGTTAATATAATAACTAATTATTTTTTGTCTTTACACTTAGTTTCTATTTTATGATTTTCTTATAAATTCAAGAATTTTTTGTATTTTTTTGTATTTTTTTATATTATTTTTCATGAAATTACACTTAATATCTAACATGAATTTTATAAAAAAAAAAACTTCTATAAATTTAATTAATAAAAAAATTGAGGGGTAGCCCAGAAGCAACCAGCTTTAACCTTTAGTCCTTTTCTGATGCATTGGAAGACACATTTGAGCAGCAACAAAATAGGGCAAAAGCAGCACAGCTACCTCTGATTAAAGTTTATGCCACAGTTTTTAAATATTCAATCCAAACAAAAGTGGAATACATATACACTTCAGTACTTGCTGCACTTTCATACATTCTTGGATTCCAATCAACTTCTTACACCTTTTAACATCATTTTTTACTTTCATTCTAGTACTACTTTTTTTATTTATCATTCTTAAATTTAATTTAATAATATTTTTTTACTCTTCCTTTAATTTCAATGAAGCATATAAATGAGTTTTAAAAAATAAATTAAATACAACAAGTAAAATAAAAAATAGTAAACATCAAATTTAATTTAGAATAACATTATTCCACCATGTTTTTATATTTTATTGATGAGAATTTGTGCGTTTGAAATGAAGTCCATTTTGGTGTTTCTTTATATTAATAAATAAATTTTTGGTTAGGTTAAAGTTGACTTTTGAGTGTTCTGCTTTATGTCTAGATATTTTTATTATAAAAAATACGCTAATAGTAAAATTGGTGTATTCAGAATAGTTTTCTTTTTACAAAAAATCAAATACATTAAAAAAATTATAAAAATCACGTGTATTTCAAAATGGTTTTTTGAAGAAAAAAACATAAAATAATGAGCATTTAATATGATCCATGTCTTTGTGAAGTAGATAACATGTACTTTGAGAAATTCTAACACCATATTATTTTTAATATACACTCTCTTATTTGTTTAAATTAATTAAAATTAAATGAGATATAAAACCTACCAAATTTTTTTAATTTTATGTTGCTATTAATTTCATGCATGGAAGAACACTTTTGTTTCAATTTTTAGGTCTAACACAGGTAAAAAGGCTACTCTATAAAGTATTGAATCTGTTGCATGCTTGAAGAAAAAAGCTTGACACATAAAATAGATTAAATTCTTAAAAACTAGAACATGCAAATAATTAATATTTTGAATTAAAAAATGGGCACCTTTAAAATTCTTTATGAGTACCCTTTTTCTGTGACTTTGTCTTGGGATACTACACAGAACCAAACAAAACCATAAACATATAACACTTATCTTCTTTCCCTTTCAATTTTCACCTTACTCATTGTTTCTCACACCCTTACCTCTTTGTCCCTCTGCTTTCAACTGTGAAACTTCTTTATCTCCCTTCTCTTCTTTTTACCACCACCACCTCACTTTGCATTAATTCATTCTCCATACCCTGTCAACTTCACTTTTTCCACCCCTCTCTCTCACATCACACATTCTCCTCTTTTTAAATCCTCCTCCTCCAACTTGGACACCAACAACCATAAGCCTATTTCCTTCTTCATCACTCACTTGCCAAACACTTTCTCTAGCTGCAATGGAAGTAAGTCATGATAAGTCTTTGTATTGTTCTTGTTCTTGTTCTACTCATCTTTTGTTATGCTACTTGTTTATTCAACTTTCATGTTTGAGTTATTGGTAATTTTGTATTTATATTAGTCCCACATGGTGTATGTTTTGATTTGAGTTCTTAAACTTGAGGTTAAATATGTGAACACTGAGTTTTTCAGAAGCAATATGAACACTGAGTTAAATATATGAACACTGAATTTAAGGTTTGACTTGAATATGAAAACTGAGTTTTTAGGCAACGTGTTAATGTTTTTTTAAGGGTAATCAACAATATGGAACTGAAGTGATTCTCTGAACTGATTAGAAAAAACACCCAAGTCAGAAAATCAAACGAAGTCTTGTCTTTTGTTATGCTACTTGTTTATTTAACCATGATGTTTTTTGGTTACTGGTGCTGTCAACATAACTCATGCAAGTGACTAAACCTTTATATATAAAATTTTAAAAAACTGTCACTATTTTTTTTGTGATACAAAGAAATAGAGGTTTCTGTGTTTAGAATTTGTTGGTAATGTGTTGATTTCTTGTGTAGGAATATTACTACAAGAGGCATCATGTGCCAGCATTTGGGAGCTGGGATTGGAATGATAATCTTCCCTTCACTCAGTGCTTTGAGTCTGCAAGACAAGCTGGTTTGTTAAGATATAGTTATTCTGAGTCTGAAGATAGAGACCTTTATGTCACTGGGGACTTGTATGAGAATGATGTTGTCACACCTGCTATGATCGTTGTTCCTCGTAGAAGGGTATGCTTCTATGTGCTTTTTCTGAATTTTTCCTTAGTGTTTTTTTTTCTTAGGATAAACTTCTTAGATCAAACTTCTTAGTGAGTCATGCATGAGTTTTGATTTTATTTATGTTTCTTCTTCACTCTGTGTTGGTTTAGCACAACTTGCTTCTTATTTGCTGAAAGAGAAATGAAAAATCCTTGGACAGAAACAAGAGTTTTTTTTTTCTGCTGGAATAAGTTAATCATTACTTGTATGAGTCATTCACGTTAATAGGCGATTATTAAAGTGATTAAAGTGACACTCAAGTATTGTTCTATAATTAACCCTGTGTGCACAATATTATAGGCATTAATCAACTTAACCCCATTAACAAGGTTCATGTCTTTTGAGCATTTTTTTATGTTATCTTGTGTTAGGTTGTGCTTAATCATGATAAAGTGTGTTCTATTTTCAATTTTGTAAAACGCAGTTTGGTGCATCAAAAGAAGGTGAAAATTAATGACTAGAAGACGAAGTTCCAATGTTCCATGCATATCCTTAGTCATCCATATCCTAGAGTTAGATCATGAGTGTTGTGTCTTCTTCTTTTCTCTATGAAATTTCTTTATACTTTATAGAGACACTTTATAGTGGGCCCTACTATATTGAATGACATTCATGATTCATGCCACAGGGTGAGAAATTATTAAAACATAAACTTTTTCAAGAGCACACAGAGTGCTGGAGAAGTTGTGTATCTGTCAATGATTAACAGTTTTATATTAGCATTTTTACAATAAAGTATGATTATAAAGGACTTAGTGCAATAGGTGCAACTTTAGGCTTTATTGTCCATGTAAATTGGTCACTGAAAACACAGACAATGGGATCCATTGGTGTCATGCCAAGGTAGTAAAGTAATCAAAGTTGAAATTTTCAATGTAATGATGAGTAATGAATTATACAATGCTGGGTAAACATTCATGTCTAACATGTAACTTGAAAGGTAGCTTTTTTCTGTGATGGGGTTCTTAATCTGTTGCTGACAATGTAGGAAAAGGTACGTTGCCAGCATGAAAAAGAAGCAAAAAAGCAGAATTGGGTGAGTAATGTGAAGGAGCTACCTAGCCCAACTAGTCCAATTGCAAGACCAAAACCAAAACCTGTGGATGAAGACTTGTACAAGATCTCACCAGAGCTACTTTATGCCAAAACTAGGAAGGTCTTAATTCTTTAACTTCCACACATTACCCCCCTTTTAACTTTTTTTCTCCACTAACCTTACATTTTGGTTGAGCTTTATCTTTCATAATAATGTCAAATTCATTGCATATTCAAAACCTTTTCTTTTTGCATCTTTAGCTAAAGTTTTGACAAATTTCCTTTTGTAACTGTTGTTTTACCTTTTGCTTTTGTTGAATGCAGAAGTGAGGGTTGTGCTTCTTGTCCACTAAGCTCACATTTTTGTTGAGCTTTACTTTCATAATGTCAATAATTCATTGCATATTCAAACCTTTTCCTTTTGCATCTTTAGCAAAAGTTTTAACAAGCTTCCTTTTCTAATTTTTATTTTATTGTATCTTCTGCTTTTTCTGAATGCACAAAAGAGGGTTGTGTTGTGGTTTTCTCCACTAAGCTCACACTTTTGTTCATTCATAGTGTCAAACATTCAATCTCAAATCTTTTCCTTTTGCATCTTTAACCAAAGTGTTGACAAATTTCCTTTTTCTCTAATTGTTATCTAACCATATCCTTTTGTTGAATGCAGAATAGAGGACTGTGTTTCTTTCCAAGCTGTTTGATACCAACATGCATTGCCTGAGATTCAAGGAAACTTGAGGAGCCAATGTACATACAAGTGAAATAGAGAACAGATACTTATTTGGATGATATTTATTCCAAAAGGGACCAAGAAGATTTCATCATTATATATATATAGTCACATGATTATTGTGGCAAGGTCTTTGTTGTTTAATTATTCTTTGGACTTTTTACCGTTTGGTTTTTGTTGGGGTGTTTTAGTTTGTCTTTTTCTATGTACTTTTGGGTGAAATCATTGATAGGACTTGAACTTTGGTTGTAAAAGCTCTGAACCAGAAGTTTAAAGATTTTTTTTTTTGTTCCCGTCAGAGTTATGAGAAATGCCAATGCCCCACACTGAAATTGAAGTTTTGTACCTAAAAATGGAATTTGATCTTGTTATATGATTAGTGTATATGTTTATGTAGGTAATGTATATTAATCTTAGCTTCTTTATGGAATTTTTCACTGTATTAAATCATAAATTAATCTCAGTTATGATTAATTATTATTAGTAATTTTATGAATTTAAGAATTATAATGTTTTTATTAAAATTATTTAGAAATGAAATAATATATAAGAGACAAGACTATTTTAATGATTTGTTCTTTTGGGTCATTTTATCTAACTTAGACATGCATACATCAAAAGTAGGGCCATTATTTTTTTCTGCACCATAGTTTTTATATGCATCTTCATAAATTTTAAAATTCAGAAGTTTGTCTTTCTTGTATTAAATGGTAAGAGAGTGACTGTTGATTTTATTGATATGTTTGTGATTTCTTTAAGCGTTTGTATACACTTTATGTTTGTGGTGATACTTGATGGTGATGTTTTGAAGTGTAAATGAATAAAGATATTGAAGGAATGAAATGTAAATTTGTGGTTTCGTTTTGTAGTTTTTATCTAGTTAATGATTTTAAATATAATTTTGTGTAATTTAAGATTTTTTAATCTTGAATTTGGAACTTTATATACAAAATATCCTGTTAGTTCTAAATTTTTAATTTGAAATTTAAGATTATTTTTTAGAAATTAAGATTGGCTTACAATTTGTACAATTTAAAATATATTTGAGAAATTTACATCTATTTTGAATTGTATAATCTAAAAGTTAAATTTGACTTTCAGATTGTACAATCTGAAATGCATTTGATATTTGAAACTGTATTTCAAATTGCATAATCTAGAACTTAAATTTGTATTCCCAGATTATGCAAATCAAAATATATTTCGAAATTTCAAATGTATTTCAAATTGCTCAATCCAGAAGTCATATTTGTATTCCAAATTGAATAATCCAAAAGTCAAACTTGTGCAACATTTTAAAGTTTTTTCTTAACTTTTTTAAGTTCATACTTATAAAGTGTAATTGTACAACAACATCAAGTATTACATTATTACTCCTACCGTTATTTCGCCAATGATTATGGAATATAGAAATGAAATCTGAATTTTGGAGGAAAATATAAGATGCAGTTGATAAGTTGTCTGACATGGATGAACTTGATATTGTGAAATTTGAGGCAATAGAAGGTGAATTGGTTGGAGAATATTGTGTTCAACCTTTTAGAACATATGAGGTAAGGCAAATTTGTTATTGTTGAACCAAGTGGTGTTCAAGCTTTGAAGAATCCAAACCCTTTGAAGGATGTTGAAGCCTTGGTTGTGCTTGCTGTTGCTGTGCTGGTTTAGTCTAGTTCTGGGGTAGTTTGAATGTTGTAATCCACCCTTTGATCGAATCTAAAACATAGGCATTCTCAATCTTTGTGAAATTAAAATGTTTTCAAACTAAGTTAAAACAACCGATTGTTTTGTCGAAACAACCGATTGTTTACACTTAGATGTTTTGAGAAAAGATTTGAAAACTGTTTTTCAAATGGTTAAGCTGTTAAAACC
>Ga0123342_1004628_pt1 | contig 20760 bp, 13 predicted proteins | sample Turbeawhitnodule_FD_89960 | JGI IMG/M metagenome (GOLD analysis project Ga0123342, IMG submission 89960) | Root nodule microbial communities of legume samples collected from Mexico - Turtle bean Mexico white nodule | ecosystem: Host-associated > Plants > Roots > Nodule | place: Mexico: Nepantla...
ATATTTATAAATATTTTATTAAATAATTGAAAAATTAATTATAATTTAATAATTATTATTTTTTTAAAAATAAAGATTAACTTTTACCCCCAACGAAATTAAAAAAAAAAAAAAAAGCAATGGTAAGCTAATGAAAATAAATTTCATAACATATCTAATTCATACAAAAAGAATCAATCAAACAAATCATTTATAAACATTTCTTTACATGTTGTCATATAAAATTTCAATATCAATTTCATACATTCATATAGACCACATATGTATCTATTTCCAATCACAATCATTGGATTTCATTTCAATCTCACTTCGTCTTCCGAAAAACTCATTAGTATGTATCTACCAGAGACTAACATTTGATCCAAATATCACTAGCGAATCCAATAGAAAGGATCAAGGTAAGTTCAAACATACAATACCGAGTGGTGTTTACAGTGGGACCCGATGTGTATGAACTCCCTTTCAACTTCTCACCACCTGATATCTTAGTCTATATGACTTAGATCATCAATGAAGTTAAATGAGCTATGTTAAACATAGACTTTTCATACTTAATGTCATCCAATAATAATTCATACATTATCCAAACGTATGACATCAATTTCATACAATTTTCATCATACATATCATTCAAAACGTGATCCACAACATTCAAAGGTCTATTTAACATAAAAAAATAACACTTAAATACTAAACCATCAAAATCTAATATTTTTACAAGTTTAAATAATATATAAACAAACAACATTCCTGCAAGAAAGAATTAATAATAGGACCACGTCCCCTCCACATCCAAATCTTCTAGCTTAGGGTGCTATTAAAAATTAAATTTAGCTTTCTTTACCTTAATTACTTACTTTCCAAATAACTTCTAGAATTTTTCCCCTCAATCTAGATAAACTTCAAGATTTAAGGGCCTAATGCAAGTTATACAAACAGAACAAAAATTCAGTATATAGTAGAATAAGTTGAGAGGATTATTCTTTTTACCTGACATCCATCAAGATTGATGACTACATCCTAAGGAAAAACAGAGAATAAAAGATCTTTACAGCCAAAATGAACTTACTTTCTTTACAAATCTGATCGGGTATAAATATTCTTTAACTCCTCAACTATAACGTGGTGCAATCAGATTTTAAAATAAATGAAGATTGAGAGAGAAAATTAAGAGAGAATGAAAAGAATAGATGGAGTGAGAAAGAAATTGGGAGAAGAACCATGGAGGTGAGTGGTTTTCTTTTTCGCTGTTATAAAATTAATGTCAAGTATTTATTGAAAGTGGAAAACAATTACTCCTAATAAAATTTGATCTTTACAGCCAAAATGAACTTACTTTCTTTACGAATCTGACTGGGGATAAATATTCTTTAACTCCTCAACTATAACGTGGTGCAATCAGATTTTAAAATAAATGAAGATTGAGAGAGAAAATTAAGAGAGAATGAAAAGAAAAGATGGAGTGAGAAAGAAATTGGGAGAAGAACAATGGAGGTGAGTGGTTTTCTTTTACGCTGTTATAAAATTAATGTCAAGTATTTATTGAAAGTGGAAAACAATTACTCCTAATAAAATTTGATAACAATTCAATATTTATTATTTTTTAAAATGTTGATGTCAGACATATTTTTATGGAAAAAAATACAAAAATAAAAAGGAGCATGAATAATAAACAATATTTTCTAAAAATGTATAATTAAAATGTGTTAAGAAGGAAAATACTTTAAAATCTAAATAAAGAACTTAATAATTATCAAACGAGTCAAATAATTATTAAAAGCAAAAATCAAAATAATGAAAATAAATTTTTAAGTTACGTATTATACAAAAATGTTTTACTAATTTAAAATGAGTACTAATGAAATATATTTATATCCATTTCATTCTCATATTCATATCTAAATTATAAAAAAAAATTATTACAGAGGTAAGAACTTCTTATTAAGATTGGGATAATATTTATACCCAAATTAAAAAATAATAATTGTTACCGAAATGTAAGAACTTCTTATCATTGGGATTATATGAATAAAACATAATTTATTTATCATCTCTAATAATTAGTTCTTCTATTCCTATTTACATGCTTTTAATGTATTTTTAGTCTAGGAAAACATTTAATTGTTTAGTTTCAATACAATTTTAAATGTATTACTATTATAATTTTCTTAATTTATTTGAGTGTACTTATTCTATCTACATATTATCCTAACTAATTTTTGTCTTTCCAAATTAATTAAAAAATGATATCATCTTGAAATTTAAAGAAGACAAATAAGAAGAAAACTTAATTTTGTTGAAAAAACTATAAGAGATAAAGTATTATTAATTATTGCCATCATATAATTGCAATAATAGTTGTTATTCTTATCATTGCTCATTATTAAATAGTTAACTTCATTATGTCACTTTCCTTATTTTCTCAACTAACACTATTGTCATATAACACAAAATCATCAACACTAGAGTCTTAGTCATATACAAATCGTTGAGTCTACGCAATAAATAACTTCATCTGCATAAATCACGAGTTAAAAGGTTGACCCACATATTCTGTAAATACAAAAAATATTAATAAAATTGAAATTCTAAAATTTAACCCAATTTAATGAATGCAAAATAATCATGAGAAATAATTACAAAGCAAACTGAAGACTAATTTTCGGGGTATTCTTCTGGTCAAATAAATCTTATTAAAAAGGTTCAGATTTATAAATTTAAAGATAAATGGTATTATTATTTTTATATAACTAACCAAAGGAACATTAATTAACCACATGTGACCACTACTAAAAAATTATATTGTACACACTATAGTTATATACACCACAATTATATGTGCCCTGTTGACTAGGCAATTTTGTCTCTATAATCACTGCAAGTTCTAACTACTTTTAACTCATTATTACAAAAGGCCTTCATAATTTCATATCCAATCTTGTCACATCTATAAAATAATTATTTTTCATTTAACACTTTTAGTTATAAGTAGAAGTGTAAATATAAATCGTGTCAAATTGATCTACTGGTCCAACCCTCTTATTTTTTTTTAGTTATTATTACTATAGTTTTATTTATTAAATTTAATTTAATGATGTCCTTTATATGTTGACAGGTCAACAAAATTGTTTAGAAGAATTATATAAGAAAGATTATCGACAACGGAAAAATTTATTGGTGTTTTTTCAGCGTTTTTTTAAGTTCAGACTGTTTTGGTTGCTGAGTTTTATGAAGTTATATATGCTATGGAGGAAGCTCAAAAAATGGGACTTACTAATGTCTGGCTTGAATATGATTCTGATTTGGTTTGTGCTGCGTTTACTGCTAGGACTAATGTTTCGTGTATGCTTCGTAATCGATGAAATACTTGTCTTAATTTCTGTGGGACAATTAGGTTTAGGGTTACTCATATTTTTCGTGAAGAGAATGTGTGTGCTGATAAGTTGGCTAATTTAGGATTTATTCATAGAGAATCTTTTTATTGGTATAATAGATTTCCAGCTAGTCTCTTCTTAGAATTCTTTATGAATAGGTATAGTCTACCTATGTATTGTTTTTGTTAACATATGGATTTTGGTCTAGTTCTCCCATATTTTTTTTTGTTAATAATATTTTTTTTTCATGTGATGGCAGATGATTGTTGTTACTTGAGGTGTCAGCCTAGCTGATATGTCAAGTTGTATAGTGATGTCTAACATAAAAACTTTAAAAATAAAAAATAGAAGGTGAAAAACTTGTTTCTTTAATTTAGTCCATGCGAACATATATATTTAGCTTCCTAAAAAATTGTCCATTTCAAAAAAGAAATTACACCACTTGGAAACTCTACAACATTGTGTTTTTTTTTTCACCATATTATGAGCTCCCAGTAGTAATTGCATTGCAGCAGCAGCATGATGAATATCATCATCATAATACACTTTAAGTTACAGCAACTACTCTCCCTTACGGAAACTTGATATGTCCCCATCAGCAAAGTTGTTTTAATCTCATGTGCCATTGTACTCATATTTTACACTTACCCTACCAAAGCTATTTGGTTTTACAATTTTTGCAGTAAGAAGAAAAGTAATGGACAGGCTCATGTGATGCAGTGGACCACTATAAATGTAGAAACAACTCATATATTAAATTGCATTAACTTTGGTGGTGCGCCCTACAACGAAAAGTAATAAAATAAAACAAAAAATGGTGGTGGTAACAGAAGGAACCTCGTAGTCACACAGAATGGAGTGGCAGATGAAACAGGTCTCCATCGAATTAGCACCATTTTCAACCTGCACACTCCCTAGTCCCTAGAACCAAAATAAGTACTACTACAATATGGTAAGAAAAATTATGACAAGACATTGACACAATTCGTTTTCTAGATCTGACTAATACTACCATGCTACTATGCTTTAAATTGGTGAAAACAAGTTGAAGCAGATGCTCATTAATTCCTCTTCTAAATCCAATTTATTGCTATCTCTTAGCTTAGCATCCAAAAGTTGACTTATTTATGTCTTTCAAAGTTTCTTTTCTTGTTCTTTTCACCAATGACCTTAATATTTGTTTCTATGTTATTCTATTCATGATATGTTTGGTTTTCTGGTAGAGAGATTTTCAACTCACTTTCTGAGAAATAAATCTTTGTTGCTTTTGCTTTGAACATGTTCTTTTTTGGTATGTAGTTATACACTATAATCTTACTTGATGAGCATTTTTATTCAGGGTAAGTTAGATTATACTTTTATCTTCCAAAAAACCTTATTTAGTTCTTTATCTTTTAAATTTGGACAAAATTTTTCTCTTTAATAAGGATAGTTTTTTTTACATCATTTTAAACTATCCGGTGACTGATAAAACTTGTTACATTATGTTCACTTGTATGAAAACAACAAAAAATAAAATAAGAAATGATCTCAAACATAGTAAAGATGGCATGAAAATGTGTCTAACAAATAATTTTGATATTCAGTTATTCATTTAACACCACTTTATATACTTAACTATTTTTGGTTTAAACATCAACTGTGTTTTAAATTAAGTTCATCAGAATGTTGGAAGTACTAAACTGATCAAATTTAAAAATTAGAATATTGAAATGAAATCTTTGAAGTAAATGATTAAGATGAATCTTAGAAAAAAAAGAAAAGAAGAAATAGTATAATTTAGGATATCGAATACTAAGATATAGTCTAAAATGATACTTATAAACAGTGAAAAGATGTAAGAAGAAAGTATATGAAAGACAGAGAGTGTAATTAAACAATAAACATTCTGGCAGTGAAAGTTTGTAAAGTGTGGGTAAGAAAAAAAAGAGGCTTATATTGGTATTCCCTACTGTTGGGGTTGAAAATTTCTGAAGTTTTGTTCATGCAAAAGTAGTTGAGCTTTTCACACCAAAGAGACATCAAAACTGTTGTGAGGTTTTGTTTTAACTTTATCAGTGTAAATTCTACCATTTCACGCAAACCACTTTGGCTACTAGTTTTCATACCAGATTTTATCCATCAACATGACAGTTAAGAATGCATGGTCAAAAAGCACATCGAACTTCTACCTCATTCCTTTAGTAATCTCCGCCAAATCTTCCTATAACTAGTTATCTACCCTTCTGACATTTTTCTTCAACATCCTTCAGGGGCTAATGGATTTCTTGAAACGTAAGGGTGTGGTTTACAGGCCCGTGAAGGATGTGGACTTAGGCTCCTACAGCACTGAATTCTACCTGCAAGCGAATGTCAAAGGTTCATCATGCACTGTCTTTTCTTTCTTTCTTTCTTTTTTTCTTTCTCTCCTAGCATCATGGTATCTTGATTTGTTGTTCTCCTAGTATGGTTTTCCATTGAGTTCTTGTGAGAATTATAGCATTGACTACTCTCTAGTATGATGTATCACTGTATCAGGTTCAGAAAGGGTCTGCATGTGCTGTGTTTTAAGTTTTAACAATGACATTTGATTTGATATTTGATTCAGAAAGTTAGCTTGTAAGAGTCTTGATAATGATGGATGATATCCATGCACAACCACAAAATACTACTAATGATCTTTACCATCACAGCTCCCCGCATGACTGGACTTTTGGTCAAGATTTTCACTTATCTATTGGAGTTTCCAATACTTGGAACCTTGCTACTGTTCATATTGAAGGGAAACAATCTTATTCACCGGGTATGCTCCATGACCATTTTGTATTCTTCCATTTCAAGAACTTCTTTTCCAGTAAGCATTAAATTCTAAAGAACATCTCTAACCAAGTGCTTTTTATTTTATTTCATTTCCACAGCTTATCACAAATGCCGAGTTCCAAGAACCGCCTCTCTTTGTTCCCTTGCATGATTTTGAAGGTTTGAGAGATTATGGACATGAGCATATTTGATTGCAAAACTTTGGCCTTAGGTTGCCTTAAGAGAAAGTGGTCACCGTTTCTGTTTACTCTTGCAGACATAAAAGAAAGAAAAGTCAAATGCTTAGACTCTTCTTTGCAACCTCCTGAGAAAGTTCATCTTGCACTAGATTGTTTGCCTGTATCTTCACAGGAAACACTTGATGGAACAAATTCTTCATTCTGCCGCTGGACAATAATGGATTATGCCAAAGCTTACCGTTCAGGGGACATAACACCAAGCTTGGTATTTTCATCGTTTGATATTCTTAAGTTTTATTATCTTTTCCTGTCTTTACATTTTTTCAAATTCTGCTTTTAGTTTCTAATTTAAATTTAAATTTTGACAGGTTAAAGTTCTTGAATTTTTCTGCTTTGTCTCTTTCAGTTTTTTACCATCAAGAAACAGTGTTAATTGATGAATAACGTCATTAGGTTGTCAAAGTCATTGTTACTTTTATCCATTAAGGCTGTTACTTGATAACAAGCTCTAAAAGCGATGGCTGTTACTTGATAACAAGCTCTAAAAGCGATGAAGAGAAAAAAAATCAGAAACTTTGACAGCTCAAAATTTAGATGAATGACTAAAAGCATAAACTTGAAAAAGCTTAAGAACTAGAAAGGTAGTATTCTTGTACATTTAATAATCTGCATCTACAAGGACATTCAATATATAGTATTTCTGTTATGCTTACAACCACAAGTCCTTCTCGTTTCTAGTTCGCTCTGACTTCAGAATTTTGATGTACTAATATATTCATTAACTCTCTTTCTTCTTTCATTTTTTGCAGGTTGCTGAACGATTTATTGCAGCTATTGATGAATCCACAAAACCCTCATTCCAAATGGGATTCTTTATTCACTATAGTGTTGATGATATTCTTAGACAAGCAGCTGAATCAACTCATCGATATCGAAGAGGTACTTCACAACAAGTCAAATGTTAATTCAATTCAACATTTAAGTGATCCCTTCCGATGGGATTGTTGCTATTGAAACTCATAATTATGGCTATATGTGATTTCTGCATCCAAAGATAAGATGTATCCTACTTACATTTCCCCCACTCCACTTTCTACTAACATGTGTGGCCATTTGCCAACCGTACAAGTCTAATGAATTATATTCTAAGAGTTCTGAAAACACATTTTCTAACACACTCCTAGCACAATTTTTATTAGTAGTTATTATTAGGAACTACGAAATAAGGAGTAGATCTCATTATATAAGAAGTAGGACCAACACAATTTTGTGTTTTTCACTAATTTTCAATCAACAATAAAGAGTGTGTTAAAAGAATACAGTGTTAGCATTTATATTCATATTCTAATATTTGAAGCTAGAAAACAATAATTTTAACTATTGAAGTAGCCCAGAAATTGCATTGTCATATTTGCAGACTATTAGTACTAATAACTGAGGCACTAATTGCCCTTTCTTCTTTAGGCTTTATCCTCATTTGTGTTTCACATATTATGTGTACTCAACAATGTTCAGATACTTACTTAATGTAATACTATGTGTGCAGGGGAACCAATCTCAGTGTTAGACGGAGTTCCTGTTGCTATCAAGGATGAGATAGACTGTTTGCCCTATCCAACAACAGGTAGTGTAACGTGTTATTGTTTTCCCTAAGGTGTCTTCTATTCAAATGATTATCTGTTGATTTCATGATTCACTTAAGCCTCTAAAAATGTTGTTCTAAAGGAGGTACAACGTGGCTTCACAAAGAAAGGCCGTGTAACGATGATGCTTGCTGCGTTAAGCGTCTACGGTTATGTGGCGCCATACTTGTGGGGAAAACCAATATGCATGAACTTGGTTCTGGAACCAGTGGGATAAATCCACATTATGGGTAAGAGCACCTTGTGTTATACTTCACATTATGTGACATCTTGGGAGGAATTGTCTTGTGAATTAAGTATGAATGAAGGAATGTTCGTGGAACTAGTTGGTTATAAGAGCATGTTTGCTTATTTTCTTTGTAGGCCTGCTAGAAACCCATATGATACCAATAAGATTGCAGGAGGTTCTTCTAGTGGATCTGCTTCTCTGGTGTCTGCTGGACTGTGTCCTGTTGCCCTTGGTGTTGATGGGGGAGGTATTTGCTTTATATCTCTACATGAAAGACCAGAGAAATCAGCATTCATTATTATTGCTTAGTAGGATTCATATATATGAATTTGCTTGTTAAATCTGGCTCAGTAGTGCACGAATATTAAGAGTAGATATAATTGAAAACGTTGATGAACTACTTATGATGTTTGCTCATTCATCGCTTCAGGATCTGTAAGGATGCCAGCAGCTCTTTGCGGTGTTGTTGGTCTAAAACCAACTTTTGCACGTATACCACATGATGGGTAGGTATCTTTGTTTTATCATCATGTTTCAATACTTGAAGGATTGTAATGTAATGACTTAGGAGAATGATCTTCTGCTACATTCAGAGTTCTTCCCCTGAATTGGACAGTTGGAATGGTAGGAATACTAGCAGGCACAGTTGAGGATGCATTGATTGTGTTAGTACTCCTTTCTATGATAAATTTTCTTCAAGGAGGTTTTAACATTTGTTTTACAACATCTACTGTTTCATTGTTTATAGTTATGCAGCTATCAGTGGTGAAATTCCATCTGATCAGATCTTCAGTGTATTGGTAAGATCGTATTTTTCAAATTAATGATTTTTTACCCTGGATTAGTCTTTCCATGTTTCTAATATCACATATAATTCTGATTAGATTTGAACTTTCAAGTTCTAGAGACCGAGTCTAAATTTTATCATGTTCTAATATCTTGAATTTCTTATGTCATTATGTAATCTTCAGACCAACATAAATCTTCCACGGCTGAGTTTAACAAAATCCATATCTGACATCAAATTAGCAAAATACGGCAAGGTTAGAGACCTGTTGCCAGCTACAAATATATGCACTATGATTATCAATTTTTTTGAAATAGGTTAACATCATGTTGTTTAACCACTACTTCCATCAATTAGTGGTTTGATGATTGCAGCAATGATGTCAGAATATGCTGCTCCAAAACTTTGTACCAGCTTCAGGATCATTACAATTGGAAGGTACTGAAAATTATAAAAATGCTAATGGTGACCACTGATATATTATCATGGTTTCTACTTTGCCCACATAAACAAAATCATATCTTATTTGATGTGAATTTGGAAGAAGCCATCTTTTTAAGGCAGAAAATTCTCAAAGCACTTCATCACAGTCATCACTTCCTAACCTGCTAACTTTCTGTCTCAAACATACAAGATCATAGATGTGACCATACCAGAGATAGAAGCAATGCGCCTGGCACACTATACGACAATCGGAACTGAGTCTTCTACTGCACTTGATTCTTTTAAAGAAAAGTATGTCATCTTATAAACTTTTTCCTTTCCTCCGTATTGTCCTCTAGCTTGAGGAGTGTTGCTGACACCACCAAATTACTACCAAAGGAATTTTGCAGAATTAGGATGGGATGTAAGAGTAGCACAAAGCATCTATGGTTCTTTCAGCGGCATGGAGTATCTTAAAGCTCAGAAAATGAGGTAAGATACAACAATTTCGGCCAATAAATCATGCTAATTAATAAAATTACTGTTTTTTGAACACACAATTTAACTAATAGTAGATAGTGTTTTGCTTAAGAAAAAAGTCCATAGAACTGAATTTGGTCACATTAGGAATTTCTACCTACAGCAGCTTTTTTCTTTGAATGAAAGCTTGTTAAAAATATGATCAGGAATCGCCAGCTGCAATTTCACAAGAAAATATTTGCCGAGGCAGATGTCATTGTCTCACCAACAACTGGGTTTGTCCTGTTTCCTCAAACATCAAAGAATGGTGGTTTCTTTTTGTTTTGCACTTTGGTAACACATTTATGATGTTTATCTGTAACAGTGTTACTGCATATCCAATTCAAGATGATGCTATTCAGACCGGTGAACTTGACTACGTGAATGGAGGTACAGCATAAATGAAATTCATCTGATTAAGAATGACATTAAGCACAGCATGTTATTTTGAAGTTATTGGTAGCACTCTACATATGAAGCACCAAAAATTGATTTTTTTTTGCCACAATTTTCAGCTGCACTTGTTCGTTATTCCATAGCAGGAAACTTTCTGGGACTTCCTGCTGTCACTGTTCCGGTAGGATTATACCCACTTTTACTTAGTTTCTTCATATTAAACTAAAATTACTAATACATAAATTATAAATAATATTTCTAAAAAAATGATTTTTTTATTAATTAGTTCATAAAGAAGTTAAATTGTAATCAAACTTCACAGTATTTTTACCTATTTTTGATCTGCTATAATTGTGTGTTTGCCATTTCACAGGTTGGATTCGATAGATTAGGTTTACCTATTGGGCTCCAGTTTATTGGAAGGCCTTGGTCTGAAGCCACACTCATCCATTTGGCATTTGCAGTGCAGGTAAAATTCCTTTTTCTCTAAACAATTTTTTTTAATTATAAAAATACTATTTACAGTATTTTTTATATATTTTTTTAAATAAGAAACAAAATAAAAATAATGTAGTATATATTTTTACAGGTAAAGTTGGTTTTTTTATTGAATAATCAATACTAAGTGATGTAATCAAATAGGAATATATTATTTTGTGTATGTGAGAGACTGAAGACTATGAAAGTTTGCAATATAATAATGAGTGAGTTTGCAAAGTTGATAAGTATTGGTTTGGTTGGCATTGAAAATATGGTGTTCTGTGTTGAATCAGGTTATGTGCATCTCAGAGTACAGAAAGCCAAAGGTTTACTTTGACTTGCTGAGAAAGAAGATTGATAGTGATGCCATGTAGTTTGAAGCTCAATAAATAGTTTGGTTTGTCTCACCAATTTTCTTTTTCTTTCTTTTGGTGAATTTCATGTACTATTATTATTATAATTTTTAGTCCTTTGCTGCTTCTTGTACTATCCTTTGAATTAGATTATTAGATATTAGTTTTTACCTTTTAGTTTTACTTCCCATATAATGGACATAATCCTATAACTCAACCCATGACAAAGTGGACTTTGTAATTAATATGGGTAAACAAAATCCTACCATGTCAAAGTTTGAAAATAAATAGTATCAAACTATTAAAAAAAATAACTTCTCCGTTGATTTTTTAAAAAAATCAACTGCAAACATCAATAACAACAAAATCATGATAGATGTCTTTTAAAAGGTTAACTTACATCTGTAAAAAAAAAAATACTCTTTTCAACATTGATCGAGAAGACTTCAATAGTAGTCTATAACAACACCATAAATCACACAAAAATTTCTCTTAACATCAAATGAAAAGTTACAATCTTAACAATGTTTCAATCTTAATCAAGTTGATGACATTTTAACCAAAATCAAATTAAAGGAAAACTATGAAAAACAAAACATGAATTTGAGAATATAAATAATTTTAAATTCTTACTTTTTAGAGAGATATTAAAATTCTCTAACTTTAAACAATTCAATTTCTCTAATGAAATTCTAGAATTTCAATTTCTTTTAAAATTATCTATTTAAACACACTATTTATGTTTATCTTTTTAATCTGTGTGGGAGCATAGGTTAGAGGTGATGGGTCTCAATAATAAGGAGTTGAAGAGTTTAGTAGAGAAAATAAAGAAAATATTTTGTTTCATGATGTATATTTAAAAATCTTTATAAAATGAATAATATTTTGTAATACAATATTATGAGTATGTAAATTATAAGTACACACTAAATTTCATGATATAATTTTGGGCAAGGAAATTAGGATGTTATAATTAACATTAATTAATTGAAATTCCTTTGAGTCTAACTACAATCATTTAGATTTAGATTGACATTGATCAAAGTTATTTTTACATGGTGATTTCTTGCTTACTTTTTTTTTTATCAATGTCAGCTCACAAAAGTTTTCCTAATTAACCTGGGAAAAAAAATCTAATTAATGTTGTGTGAAAGTTTTGGAGTTAACACTAAAAAGATAAATCATAGCAAATTATTAAAAAAAAAATAACTTCTCTATTGATAAAAAAATCTTTGCAAACATTGAAAAAAAAAAATCATGATAGATGTTTGTTGAAAAAATTAATTTAGATCCGAAAAAAAATAGTCTTTTCAACATTGGTCAAGAAAAGTCCAACTAATATCTAGTAAGAAAAATAGTGATCTACAACAACATAAATCACAAAAGAACTCCTCTTAACATTAATAAAAAAATTTAGTCGACATCAACTGAAAAATTATCATCGTGATAATATTTTAGTTTTTGTCAACTAGACGAGACTCCAACCAAAATTGAGCTAAGAAAAAACCAAAAAAAAAACACAATTTGAATTTAAGAATATAAAGAATTTCAAAATCTTATGTTTTAGAAAATTTGAAATTCTCTAATTTTAAGCAATCAAAATTCTCTAATAAAATTCTAAAATTTTCATTTCTTTTAAAATTCTCTGTCCAAACACAGTATAAGATTTTGACGTGAGAATTGTAACATCAAGTTTATCTTAAATTCATAATTCCAAATGAAATAACTAAACTAGTTTAAGTGGATTTTTAGTATTTTGTTTGTTGAAATATTAATCGAATTAACTAAAACCTCTCATGTCAAACACTATTATGAAATTAGACATTCCAGCTAGATACATCAGGTATCAACATTTCTCTGTCACCACATGAAAAAGATATTATTAAAAAAAAAATACAAGCAAATAGGAAGGATTACACAAAAACTCATATTTAAATAACCTAAGAAAAACGATACTTAGGTAATCTATACTTATTAATAAAAAATTCTAATAAAAGACAAGATAGAAGTCTATTATACCAACTAGCGGAAACACAGGTGCTAAAGCGCATGTGCATCCGCATTTTTGTTATTATTACTATATTGTATATTATTATGTGTATTCATATCTTTTATCAAATATCACTAAGTAAAAATAAGATAGAAACATTTTCTCTCATCATTTATGAGTTTCAACCTACTATTTTAATAATTAAGTTGCAGTAAAAACTATATTAAACAAATTTAAATTTATAACAAAATAAACATAACCAATTTTGATTTGTTATTACTAAGATAAAACTAAAAAAAAATATAATAATGAAAAGAAAAAAGAAGAAGAATAAACCTTAAGAAAATATTTATTTTCTAATTCCTTTCCTCCTCTCCACAAGAATGTTGTATTCAAGACTCATTCATCCTCTCAGCACATCAACAATGATGTCAAGATTCGTGAATCACTAATTTTAATTTGTGGTTACTAACATAAAACTAAAAAAGAGAAGTCGATGTCCACATCAACAATAATGTCGTTTGCACCTTAAAGGAATTAAGGTCATCATTCTTGTGAATCACTAATTTTGATTTGTTGTTACTAACATAAAACTAAAAAATAGAAATATAATAATGAAAAGAAAAAAAAGAAGAAGAATAAGATGAGAAACTTCATAACAAACTTTAAGAAAATATTTGTTTTCTAACCCCTTTTCAGATCGCATTCGTCATCCCGTCAATGTCACATCAACAATGGTGTCAAGATAACTCTTTGTACTTGTGCAATCTGAATGCTCTATAGTAAAAAAAATGATAAAAATTAGTGACATTAACCATTAAACAACCAAAAAAAAAACTCACTTACATACTTGCTCTTCTTATTATACATTCGGACATTGTAGGCTCTCCTCCAACTAAGGACTGGGAAACTAAGACTCACATTCCCGGCATTACTCTTATCTTAAAGAATGTTTTTATCTAATGGAAGTGATATGAACAGAAAAGATAAAGTGAGTAGGAGGGAGAAGAGAAAAACGATAATTAGAATTCCAAATATAAATTCAAATTGAAAAAAAGCTGTGAGTGAAAATTGAAGAAATAAATATATTTCAAAAAACTAAATTCGAAACCGTTTAACGTTCAAAAACAATCCTGATAACTGTTTTAATATTTACAAAATTACAAAATAACTAAAAATAAAATTAACTTTTATATATATATATAAAACAGATATGGGTCTATAGATATATATCAAAAACAGTTATGGGGAAATCTCCATTATATATATAGGTATAGATAAAATTATTCTTTATAAATAAATTTTAAATTAACAAGTTTGTTAGCATCATCTTCACGAAAAAGGTGAGAAATCTAAAACTTTCACAATAATCAAGACAAATATTTCGTCTATTACGAGATAATTATATATTTTTTAATTGATTGGAATTAATAGGTGCCTTAATCAACATAGGTTTTGATTTTAAATTGTTTTTTAGTTTTTGATACTTCTAATTGCTCCTACTTTTATGCTTTTCTTCCTCTTCATATGTTAATCTTCTTCTTATCATCTTATACTGGGTTATAGGCGTATTTTAATTTGTTGATATCCATTTATTTAATGCTTTTACTATTATATTTAATGCTTTTACTATTATATTCATCCTTTTATATGTGACAAAGTATAAAATGTATCCGTTATCTTCATAATTATCGGTTAACAGGCATACCAGGTATACCTTCCACCGTTCTTGCCCAAATATTTTTTATAAAAATAAAAATATGATATTATAAAAAAATTCAATATTAAAAAAAATATACATTTTATTATAACTTATAATTTCATAAATTTTAAAATAGAATATCAAATAAAATAATAATATTTAGTAATTTAAAATAAAATAAATATGTGCACATTCACATTTGTACAGTAAGTAATTTAAAAAATATATATTATTCATATCCATGTTAATCAATACCATTATTCTAGGTTAACATAGTTTTGAAGGAGTTTACTTATCATCTCTAATGATATTCTAATAAATTAAAATTAAGAGATATATAAAGTAATAACTGTAGAAAAATAAGCATAAAATAAAGTAAATATTTATTTATTAAAACGATAAATAGTTTAATTTTATTAATATAAATTAAAAATTATATAAAATAAGCAATAATTTGAGATGAAAATTTGAAGAAAAAAGATATAGTATTTGGCATTACCTCCACTCTTGAATTCAGATAACAGATTTGTATTTATTTAACCAATACTTTTGAATTTAAGTCTTGGATAGCTAATTACATGAAAGATCAACTTTTGGTTCAAAAGAGTATTAGCGCATTATGACATGGATGAACACAACCCACTCTGTAATTCTAATATTTATGCGTGAGCCATTTTAATTCTGCAAAAGGGTACTATTTATATGTAAACAAGTAAGATTGAAATTTATACACGTTGAATCATTATTGACCACATTTACAAATTCTTTTTTTTTTCTTCACCTTATTTTTCAGTGATCTCTTGTTCTGCTTACACTTTTGCTTCTTGGGTTGAACCTACCAAAACTATTACGGATTTTTTCATGGGTTATAGATGATGAGTTTAGTGAAACTGGTTCAGAATCTCTTTTGATCAAACTCAAATTACTATGTAAGTTCTTCAACTGCTCATCACCATTGTGGGGACCTGGTCTAACTTCACATGTTAACTCCATAGGGCTCTCTGAATCCAGTAGAAAGTCTTCCAATGTTGCTAGGGACTTCAACTGCAGTCCAAGAGATTCAATGGTTTTTCTGCATTCAGCAAATTTAGTAGCAGCCAATGCTAGTTCCTTCTCCTGCATTTAAAGATGCTAAGCTCTTTATATGAAAAGACTTGTGTACAACATTGTTTATGCAACATATTTAGACAACAACCATCACTTGTATTTAGCTACTTAGTAATCAAATGCAGTTCCAACTGATCTTCTGTAATTTGAGTCTGCATCAGATGTTAATATTTCAACTAAATCTTTGTTTTGAGCATCATGCACTTGACAATATTCATCATAGAAAAAGAAAGATTATTAGCCAGTGTGTGTTTAAACAATATAGAATACATCGAAGAAGGCTTAAATTGTGGAGTTCGCATTGTGTGTTACCAAACTGACCTGCTTTAGCTCACTATTAACACCTTCTCCGGGAAGAATCTCAGTTTTTTGCTGGAGTTGAGCTTCATGCTTCATTCTCAAAAGCTCATCCTCCAACTTCCCACATTTGGCCAAATTCTTTGCCGACAAAGCTCGCTCTTTCTCAATCTCTTCCTCTAACGAACAAATTTTTGAGACCAATTCTTCTGCTTCAGTGTATGCAACACTGAGTTTTGATTCAGCTATCTCTTTCTTTTCTTGAGTTGCTTTTAGTTTTTCATATGCTTCTTCATTTGATTTGTTTGCAAGAGCTAACTTAGTTTGAAGCTCTACTACCTCTAACTCCACTTCCTTTATCCTGCTCAATGATGCTTCAAGCTGCTTTTGGTACTCGGTTATATCCATCTCCAGATCAAGTTTCTCTGCCTCCATTTTCTCTAGTTTCCTTTCCAATGCAGCATTCTTTTGAACCATACCTTCCACAAAAGCATTCATTGTGCCATGGCCAACACTGAGTTGGTCAGATGCAGTATTTACAACGGGAAAGCTACTTACACTTTCAGTATCTGGCAATGCAGCAAGCCTCTCCATTTCAAGGAAATCATCCATCAGATTGATCTCAGTTGAAAAGACCGTGTGATTTTCTCCGGCAGTGTTTTCATTCAGATCCCAGCCTCCCAATTTCGGCATATCACTTTCAAGTACTTGTTGCCTTTCTCCAATATCTGACATGCTATCAGTAAATGACTCTACATAAACTGAAGAAGCAGCTAAAGATCTGTGATCATTAGCAGAGAATGGTTTGCGAGTCACAGCTTTCAGTCTCCTGCACTCGGCTTCTAGCTTAGCCACCATTTTTATAGTTTCCAAATGTTGCTTGCTTGCTGTTTCAGCAGCCTGAGTGCTCAAATCCCTTTCTATGGTCCTGAACTCTAGTTCCTCAAGTCGAGATTGTAGCTCTATTTTAAGACTTGAATTCTCTCTCTCCATATCTTCAAGCCTCCGGTGAAGATCAGAGTGAACTAATGCAGCAGCAGGATCAACAGCTTCCCACTCATGATCAGGTGTTTTGGATTCCAAGCCACAAGAGTTATTTGATACAGCTTCATGAATCTTTTGCTCTTGTTCGTCTTTAGATTGTCGAAGCTCCCACATACACTCCTTGAGTGCCCCATTAAGATAACTAACTTGGTCTTGAAGAACTGAGTTTTTCTGTTTTGCATCGTCAAGTTGTTGTTTTAAAATCAATCCTTCATTTTCAGCATTCTCCCAGCCTAATCCCAAAAGCCATGTAATTAGTTAATATTTTAGCCCGAAAAAAGAACAGAAAACAAATTTCTTTAAAAAATTTAGATTAAACTTCCCAATAATCCCCCTAGAGCAGAAGTTTATGATATAGACACGGCTTCCCAATAATTCCCCTAGAGCAGAAGTTTAGGATATAGCCATGGCTTCCCTAGGCAGGCGAAATGAATCATTGACAAGCAGGTGAAGCACATTTTAGAATTACCCCTGAATCATGTTTGGATAGCTTTAGATATTCATTTTCATAAACCATAACTAAGATCAACACTTGAACAAACAGGAAGTCGATTGCAAATGCTCAAAGCCTCAATTGATTTGTCATTTAGATAAACTTTGTCAAATCAAGGGGAAGTTATTCATACGCAAGATGGTCGAAAAACAGATACCTGAGACAGCTTCTTCAGCAACCTTAGCATGCTGCTTTACCAAGTCTTCTTTGGCACTAGAGTTTAATAGAGCAGCAGATAACTGTTGTGTTAGAGTCTTCACATCAGTAACTTCTTCATCATTTGTTGCACCCTCCTCGCACATGACTTCTGGAGGTGTAGTATGTGTGGTATATACCTATACATCATGGTACAGAAACACCATTCATCAAATTTCCCTCAATTTATAAATATTTGAACAATCAGAATCTCAAACTAAAATGAGGGCAGAATCAATGGTCTATATAAGCTTTAGAAACTTATATTCATGTCAAGTCTACAAAACAAACAGTTTCTGCTTGCCTGGAAACTTCAAATCATCTCAGGCAACTGACTAGTGGGTAGAAAAAATGAAAATGACGAAAACAAATATAACTAAACCATGATAGCATGCAAGAAAAGAAGCTAACAATAGAAAGAACTAAAAGGGGGTGCTGCTACCTGATCATCATAGAATCTTTCTGAATGAGATGACATTGAGCCAGAACTCTCAGTTTCACCAGGACTTTTCAAAGATGACTTCCTGCGCCATAGCCAACTCCTCCGGTCCATCCACAATTTAGGCAAAGCAACACCTCCTTATGCCTTCACACAACAACATGAGCACCACTGCCCTCAACAAACCCTTTAGCCCGAACAGAACTGGATCTGAGGCTATCAGTGGAATGAATAAGAGGAAGCAGGGAAATGTGGCAACTTCAAGCAAAACCCACAATTAAAAAAGAAGAATGTGAGAGCCAGGTGTTCAACCTTAAGAAGTAACTTGCAAAGAAAACAGAAAGTAGTTATGAGAGAGAGCTTTGCTTAGAATTCACTTTCCACTCCCATCTACCTAGATTTTAACATTAAGGGATCAGTGGTCAAATGTAGAAATATGGAAATAAAAAATAAATAAATAAATACTTTTTTGAAGTCTATCCTTTGGCCATCTACTATGATATTCCTTTATACACAAAACTCAGAGTGTGAGGGTTACGCACCTACCATGACTCCCCAATTTCACGCCATGAGAATGGACTGTCGATCTAGCAAGTGGTGAATCCTAAGATTGAAGAAGACAGAGAAATGAATAGAAGGAAGAAAAGAGGGAAATGTGAGAGAAAGTTAAGATAAATGATGGAAGATATTATTGAAGGAAGTTTGTGTTGTGATGTGGAAAGAGATATTGGGAAAAGGAGATGGACCATGTGGTGACAGAGAAATAGGATAAGAGTGTGGAAGTGTGAAAGGGGTCTGAAAAAGTCCACTGCTTTAGCTTGATTTTATCATCTGTAGATCATATATGTGCAGGTAAGGTAACTTTGTCGGGATTGTATTCAAACAAACTCTGCCTTATTCCCGCTTATTGCTCCTGCGATTCACTACAGCCGTTAAAATTGTTTTGCCTTTCCTCTGTTTTTGTCTTGTTCTTGGTGTTATTATTTCTGCCACTTTTTGTGCTTCTGCTATTACGTTGTCTGTTCCTGCCTCTGTCCTTTCTTGAACGCAAATTGCGGGTACTACCCTGTCACTACTGACCCCTGTTTTGCTTCCTCTTCGCACGCACTACACAAAGCTAAAAGTAATTCAAAGGGCAAATAACTCAGATGCTTGAAGTTTCTGTTCGCTTTAAAAGTGTCGTACAATGTCATGATGATTCAATATTAGTTGATTTTTTTTTAAATTATAAAAGCTTTCGTGTTAAATGATGTAACTTGATATCTCAGTTCCTCTAACACCTTAAATAACAACAATCATATGTCATTACGTGAAAAAAATATTATTAAAAAAAATACAAAAATATGGGAGTCTGGACCAAAACTCATATGTTAACAAAAACGATACATATTATACCTATATTACCGAATGGTCGACAAGGCCGAATGAACCTAAGAACAGACAATAAACTCGTGATTAACTGTAATTAAACCAGTTTAATTATAAACTATGATTAAGGCACAATTGAGTTTTCGCCTAAATCCAAAAGCAGACCCATGTAGGGGTGGCAAAGTGGGACGGGCCAGCCCGCAACCCGTTGAAAAAAACGCGGGGCGGGTGACTTATTTCAACCCGTTAGCCTGCCTCGCATAACCCGCACGGGCCAAGTTCGGGGCGGGACGGTTGACCTGCATAACTCGTATAACTTTAAAATGTATAAATTTTTTTTGCACCCCCATATTTTCTTCATGTAGCCTCATATTTCAGATTTCGAAATTTTTAATTACATCTTATTACGCATGTCTCATGAAAATAATATTATCAAACCATTTACCTAATGCATCTAAATAAAAATTTAAAAAAAAATATTTAAAAAATATTTCTTATGCGTACTAACCTGTAGGCCCGCGAGCCAACTCTTATGCAGGACGAGCTAGAAAAATCAGTTCGCAAATTCTATGTGGGGCGGGCCAACCCGGTTCACTTTTGCGGGCCAAGTGCGGGGCGGGCCTATGTGGGGCGGGCCAGCCCGCATTGTCATCCCTAGGCCCATGACAACTGAGGTTCATCCCAAAGTTATAAATACCAAAGGAGACCCAGTGTCAAAGGTAATTTTTCACTCTTAACTCACCTACATCTTGTTCTCGGACTAACTTGAGCATTGAAGCACCTTCGCAGGTTCCTCACTGATGAGCATATATTTATTCACGCCTTATTTATAGATTATTGGACTATAATAATAAATAAATCCATTGTTTTAATTAATATTCTTATAATTGGGTTTATTTGGGCCTTAACTATTATTATTTTTAATTTTGTGTTTTTAGAGTAA
>Ga0123342_1004629_pt1 | contig 20759 bp, 9 predicted proteins | sample Turbeawhitnodule_FD_89960 | JGI IMG/M metagenome (GOLD analysis project Ga0123342, IMG submission 89960) | Root nodule microbial communities of legume samples collected from Mexico - Turtle bean Mexico white nodule | ecosystem: Host-associated > Plants > Roots > Nodule | place: Mexico: Nepantla...
GAAGCATAAAGGCGCGTGAGAGAAGAGAAAAGTACCGAGCGAGAGAGAAAGGAAGCTGAGATTCGGATTCTGAATGGGAATGGAAGATGAAACGAAACCCTAGCACAGAGAGTGAGTGAGTGAGTGAGGAAGCTAAGGAAAAGCGTAAAAGGTGTGATTGAGAGTGAGAAATGAAATTTGTATGAAAAGCAGAAACAGTTACTATGGACAGTTGCAGACATATGCTTTGCTGTGCTGCACTGCCACACACACTATTTTCTTTTCTTTTCTTTTATTTTCTTTTCTTTTCACCGCATAATCTTTTATTGTTGTCAACTAATGAAAAACATATGGCAATATATACTCAACAAATTAACCCTATATTTTTTCACTCATAAAATAATACAGAAATAATTATATGAATAAAATAAATTGTATATAGTTTCTTAAGTAAATTGATTTTCAAACAAAACTGCTAATGTTGAGTCAAAAGAAATAAACAGTTACTGTTAAATATTTTATTCAGAAAGAATGAACAAAACGTTCTTTCGTACTAAATAAAGTATTAGGTGGGGATAGTTTTTCATTTAAAAAGACTAATGAACGAAAACATATGAAACTAACTACTTTTGACACCTTATATGTCAGTGTATATTCAAGGTTATTCGAAAACTAACTTGTAACATTTTTTTCAACATTGAAACTCTACTACAAATTAAAACATTTATAACAATATGGAAACACATTTGTTTTCTTAATATAAGAGAAATGCAATGGTGGAACTTAATTTACAAATGTGTTTTTTTGGAATATATATTCTTCTTAATATTAAAGATAATACTCTCAAACACTTATTTAATTTTGTTAAAAAATGACTTTAAACCTAACTCAACTCCATAAAACCGGTTCAATGAGATTGAGGTTTGCACTCACTTATATACAATGAAATGTTCTTATCTCTAATCGATGTGGGATCTTCATCACACCCCCTTACGTCGAGAGTGATAGATAGAAGCTCGTGCGTCGTGGGATAACATATTATGGGATCATCCCAAATATTAATTACATGTAAAATGTGATTATGACTTAACAATGCAATTAAGTGTGTATTGGACCTAGGTCTAAGATAATCTTACATACAATAGTTATCAGTGGTTTATCTTATTATTTTGTGATTAATCATCTTTTCTATAGGTTAAAAAATATAATTATATTTGATTAAAAAATGTGTCTATGATTTTAAAATATTATCATTTTTTAACTCATTAAATAATGTATGAGAATAAAATTACACTTTACTTCATTGATTAGGATATATATTGAGATTGTGTTAAAAATTACATAAATCGTTCAACTGATATAAAAAAGAGTTTAAAAACTAACGTGTAAAAAAAACCACCAAAACAAAACACAAAAAAGCAACAACTTCCTCGGGAAGCTAGAAAAAAAACGTATTAGAAAAGAGAAAGTAAGTAAAGCATATTACAAAATGTTAAGAATATAATAAACAGTTATGAATCCGTGTAAACTTACCATCTCCCTTTTCTAGTTTGTAGTTGTAGAAAGTTTTTATACAAATGTAAATGTATGTATATTTTTGCCTCTCCTATATCTTATCTTTCCCTTTTTTTAATTTTGTATAATTTAATTTTAAGTGTATTTGTTTAAATTATAATCTCAAGAATCCTATATGATTTTGGTGGAAAATTTCGAAACAGATTAAAGATTATAATATTTCATTCTTTACAAATGTATTCTTTATAAACGAGGACAAATTTAGTTTTACAAATTGGTTTATAAAATTGAATTAGGTATTAAGTATATGATTTAAAATAAATGGTTTTTTTTAGGAAAAATGCTTCATCAACATTTAAGACTACAAGTAGTTCATAGTTAGCTTTGGTTTGGTGAATTACCACATTGTTATAGGAAAGATAAAGTGGAACATGATTGATGGAGAAATAGATTTATAGTGAGAAATGGCAATGGTTAGCTTAAACTAAAAAAGGTATAAAATTAGAGAGCTACAATACAACTTAAGGGAAGAGGTAGATTTAAAGTAGTTAGGGTGATGGCCATGGTGGTGCCAACCAATTTTATTTTATGCATGTAATTAGACTGTGCAATCGTTATGTTCATCACTTTTCTCCTTCTCCTTCATATTCTCTTCCTTCTTCTCTCCTTCCTGCTTTTCCTCCACATCAAACACCTCACCACTTTCTGCTATAACAATGCTTTTCAGTTGCTGTAGCTGTGCCTTCTTTTCCATTTTATCAACCTTCTTATTGCCATTCCGGTAAATGGCATAAAGCAGCATCTGAATTAATCCCAGTGCAAAACCAAGTACATTTGGAAGCTACAAACACCACAACAAATAGTTCTCATTATTATGCATGACTTAAGTAATAAAATACTTTAATTGGTTGTATTAGTAGAACAACACTTACAGCAATGCATATGTCCCTGAGAAAAAGACCATAACCAAACCACATTATGGCACTCAATGTGAGGGTGAATGACAGATTGAAAGGCATGAACTCAACACTCTTTGTCCGAACCACTTGTGCCTTTGTAACAAATGATGAACCAATTAATACGCATGCATGCATGCATCAAATTTATTAGTACAATTAATGAATAGGGATTTACATACCACAATGCTTAGTGGTGCTGCAAAGACGCTAATCGAAAGGGAAACACAAATCCATCCGAGGAGTTGGACACGGAGGGAACCATGCACAGCAAAATGTGTGACTAAGAGGATCAGAACGAAGCACCCCACATTCATTGCAAAAAATAGCTTTAAAGTTAAGTTCTGCACGATGAACACTTATAAATTACAAATCCCAGAAAGGAAACATTCATAAATATGTGCTGAATGTTAAATGAACGAAAATTTTGATGAAATGATTTTATATAGATGGATCGTACCCTAACATCCCTGGTGGCATAGGTGATGTACAAGATGATGTAGATGATCTCTATGACACATCCAAATGAGTTAATGGTCAAGAGAAGAACAGCGTCTTTTTTTAGTAAGGCATAGTATAACCAAAGCATGCAACTGAACAATGCCACCAGGTAAGGCAGTGACTGAAACCCCTCCGTTGATTTCTTCTTCAATATTCTATAAAATGTTGTTCTGCAATATTTCACATAAATGTACATTCATTAACTAAAATCGAATCCAAATCCTTTCCTTTTTGCTTTCGAGTTTCATTGATAATGAAGTGGCAAGGGTTCATGCATATATATACTTACATTGGAGCCAAGAATACCAAGAACGAAATGACGTTACCTGTGCATCATAAACACAAACAGTTTATTAATCATCAAATAGTATAATTCTAAAAATGAAAGGAAACATGTTAATGATGGAGATTAGACAGGCATATAGATGAGGAGGGATGATGCATGCATTGATGAATATAGTTTATACCTAGCATGCCGAAGGCAAATGCCAAACTACTGTGGCTGATTGCCATTGATGTTGCTTCTTGCTTCTGCTCAAAGGTACAAACCTTAACTAATTTCTTTGCTTAGGATCTCTTTACATGAACACTGTATAAATAAGCAAAATGGACAAGTGAGTTAGCAAAGTAACTATAAAAAAAATAAAAGCAAAGAGGAGTGTCACTGTTATTTCACAATATTAAATACCGTACGATACATAGACTATAAACTTGGAGATTCTGACTCTCCATCTTTATTTATTTATTCTTTTGGAGGGGGAGGTCACAACTCATCACAACAACTTGCACGATTCTTTAACGTTGCTGACTGATAGTGCAAAAACTTACATGTACCAATTTTAATTTTTTAAAGGGCAGATTCTGTAGTTGGAGAATCATGGCAGAAGCTAGCAGTGCTGAACATCCTCAGCCACAGCCCACACTCTGAGGGTGGCCGGCCAATATATGTCATGTAATGTATTATTAATCATCAATCTTTCCACACACTTGATTGAGCTAGCTATTCTACCTGTGTTTTTTTTTTCTAAGTAATAAATTAATAAAACAAAATGGAATACTTAAAAAGTGTTTTACCCTTAATACCACACTAGAATAAAGTAATGAAATAGAAACCAATTTTTAGAAACCAAAATAATTAGTTGCAATAGTAACTAAATTAGAGACCATTTTAGATATTAAAAAGATTTCTAAATTAGTTTCTATTATTTTCGTTAAATAGTTTCTAAATTGGTATCTAATTAGCAACCAAGGTTGTAGAGACTAAATTTAGAAACTAAATAATTGGTATCTAAAACCTTAGTTGTTAATTAGATACCAATTTAGAAACTATTTAACAATAATAGAAAATAATATAAACTAATTTAGAAACCAATTTTTTTGTTAGTTTCTAAAATGGTCTTTATTTTAGTTACTATTGTAACTAATTATTTTGGCCTCTAAAAATTAATTTCTATTTCATGATTTTCTTATAATGCAATATGTTCAAGGTCTACCCACATTATTAAACAAAAGACAAAAAACTAATATATCGCACTACCTTTTAAGTTTCAATCTAAACAACACCCGTAATCTTATGCAAATAAATAGAAACAGCAAGTTCCAAAAAATATATCCGACCAATCTAACAAAATCACAAACTTAACACAAAACGTATAAATTCCTTACACCCAAATAAAGCTAAATAAAAATCAAAACAATAGAATGTTAATAACAAAATTTCTTTTCTTCTGGATAACATGTCTCCATTATTTAAAAAAATATGGACAGACAAAACAAATTGCTTCAAAAAATTTAAGCCTTCACAGCCAGAGTTCATTTACATCACAACCCTTTAAAGAAACGCATTTTAAACCAGATAAATCTCAAATATAGGCGTATAATTTGGAGTTTTTTTTTTCTAGATATAAACATGATGATGATGATGCAATGTAGGGAATATTTATTAGTTATAACACAGTGGAATCCGATTTAATATAAAAAATGATTCACACGGTATCACCTTTGTTGACTACAAAGAGAATTAACGAGAGGCGAGGGTTTGTGTTTGACCGGGAAAGAGAGAAGGATTCGTATATAGACGATGGAGAGCAAACGCACAAGTTGAAAGGAGGAGCATGGGCGACATGTTAAACAAATTCACATACATATGGGTCCTACTCATCATTTTCTATATCCTTAATATATTATTGAAGATCCACGTCAACTAGGTGGGTCGAAAGAGTTATATGAAGCTTAAATTCACTTCTTAATATAGTATAGAGTCATTTAAAGTTTATCTTAGCGAATTGTTTGTTGGACTTATCAAGCAACTTGCTATTGAACTATCCATAATATGTTGTCTCACACCTTAATTCTCAACGTGAAGGAGATGCATTGGAAATTCATCATTAATTAGGAATTAGAACGTTTCATGATATATGGGTAGAAAATTCGTTCATAATCCGTTTTGAAGAGATTGAATTAAGTTAAAATACATTTTTAATATATATATATATATATATATATTTAATGCATTTTTTCCTCGGAACTTTCACCTCCCTTTTCCACAATCAATGGGGGGAGAGAGGAGGCTACATGCATAAAGTTTGTTAATTAGCATGATGAGGTCCATTTTGGCGCAGAAAGCTGATTTACTGAGATTCAATGATGCTTCACTTTGGCAACTAAAAAAGAGCAGTGATTAATATATAATAAAGTAATGACGATGGATGGTTTTGAGATGTGAAGAGTAACACAGAACACGACCTTTCTTTCAATTAGTGGTGGGCATACGATGTAGGATAGCATGCAGAATAAAATCAAAGGTTACAGTGAGTGATGATGCTTTTTGCGCTGTAACAATGAATCCTGATTCTTCAAAAGAATAAAATCTGTGGTTACTGATCAATACCTAAGAAAAAGGTAACCATTAAAAGTTAGAATACTTGAGCATATTCGACTCTAAACAACAACATGAAGGTCCTCCACCATCGGTTACATGCTGCTACCTTCTTCTTCTGCCACTCACTCTTCTAATTACTAGTCACGTAGGAGCTATGTCTTGCACTATACAATATCTTTCTGCAAAATAAAATCATAATCAACAAAAGCACCATCTATGGCAGCCACATGTCTAGCCACTCACGCAGCACATTGGTTTTATAGCCATTCTTCCCCTTGTCTTTGGACCAATTAAAACTACACACATAATTTGAACACCGATAGTGTTTTTTATTATATATATATATATATATATATATATATATATATTATTTTGTTGATGATAAGAAAAACTCAATTAAAGAAGAAAAAAACTGTTTCAGAGTGCACTTCTCAAATTTTAATTATTATGAGTGTTTTCATATATTAATTAGAATACTAAAATCAATATTTTTAACATTTTCTAAGATCTAATAAAAAGAGGAATTCACTTAAAATTATGGTAAAATATTTTTTTCAGTTACATATAAATTTAATCAACTTAACTTTTTAACTGAAATCTATGCATATCAGAAAAGTCGACATTGTGTCGATATAAAATCTATTCTCCAACTAAAAGCTATGACATTTGTGTGAGTTGAAAAAAAAGGACGTTATTATAAATTTAAATATTTATTTGCAATTAACGTCGGTATACTCAAACTAAAGAAACAACACAAAAATAGCAAAAGCCGATACTTCAACTAAATAATATAATTAATTTAATAGAGTAACCATTCTTTAGCCTGTCCTATAAAAAAATTAAGCAATAGTATTGATCTAGCGGATATTATAAAAAAATTTAATAAAAGAAATTTGTTATTCAATTTTAGAAACAATTTCTATTGAATTTGAAACCTGCTTAAAAATATCCATACACACCATGTAGTGAAATTGCTGTTAATACCAGTGAAATTGCAATTCTAAACCTTTCAAAATGTACTTTCCTTATATATTACTTGTTTAATAATTAAATACATAAATTTGAATTTAATACTGAATTTATATATATATATATATATATATATTTCTTTATTTCAAATTTTACAAGTTCGACATTAATAATATGTAAATAATTTAGTTATTTAAATTGATCACGAGGATATTACTGTTTTTTTATTTTATACATTCATTTTAAATATATATATATATATGACTTTTTGAAAGCATTAAAGTTAATTTTGAAGTATTTTAATTAGTAGTAGTGGTGATATTATGAATTTTTTTGCTTAATTATAAAAATATAATAGTGTAGATATTTCACGTGTACCACAATATGGAGAGTTCATCTTTCACCCTAAACCTCTCTGTTGTGTTCGCCTACGTTCTTTGTTTTGCAGGCTTCAAGGATTTTGTCCCTCAACACTGTTATGCAGTGCAACAGCTAGGGAGATGTAAATCTAATCAATCAAAAATTCAGCTGCTAAATCTCTTGCATCAGGGGCTATCTTAGGATCCTACCAAACCTGCTGGAAAATGATAGTTTAAGAACTCTTTGATATGATGAATTTACACACTAGTTCTCTCATGCAACTGAGCTTATTTTGCTGCTCTCAGGGTGTGCATCTTACATCATTATACTTGTAACACTAAGCCAAATTTGGCTATATCTTGTTTTGCTAGAGTCTTAGTCTCTTTCTTGCATGGTCAAGTTCTGTGTTTGGCTTTGTCCCAGGTGTAGAATATACTGCTTTTGCTTTCTCTACCTACTCTTTTTGGTTCTGTTTGGATTTTTATTTAATATATTTACGTAGATTAAAAAAATTCCCACACATTGAGTACATGTTATTTTTGAAACATGTTGAGCACATACATATTTTATCTGTGGATTATTTATTAAATTTTAAATTGATAAAGTTAGAAATAACTGAAGAAATATTATGACAATAAGAGTAGCAGTGAGTCAAACAACTTTATTTTTTTTAAAATGAGTCAAACTATAGCTGAGGTTGTCCATTAGACAATTTTAAAAGAAATAAACCAAACATGAGGGATGAAATTTTTACAAACCAAAGCTAAAGTGTTAGCATGGCTGGACTCTCTCACACATGCATGAGTGATCTAAGCAATAACTAGGGTACGCGTATTACGTGCAAATAACTACAACTTAATTGAAACATAGCATAAATCTCATTTAGACCACGCACTCTTCACTCTTTTTCTCCTCTCTTTCAACTTGTCTCTTTTTTGCTTCTTCATCTTCCTCCACGGGAAACACTTCTCCAGTTCCCATTGGGCTCGCTACAACAATGTTCTTCAGTGGCTCTTGTGGATTCTTTTCCATCGTATTACCCTTTTTATTTCCTTTTCTGTAAATTGTGTACAGCAGCATCTGAAGTAACCCCAGCACAAAACCAAGCACATTTGGGAGCTGCACATTCATTCACAACATAGGAAGAAAAAAATAGTCAGTGCCTGAATGTTATAATTAATAATTCATCACTAGTAAATTTGTATGTAAGACAACACTTACAGCGATGCATATGTCCTTGAGGAAGAGACCGTAACCAAACCACATTATGGCGCTCAATGTAAGGGTAAATGACAAATTGAAAGGCATAAACTCTACACTCTTCGTGCGAACAACTTGTGCCTGCAAGCGCCAGAAAACAAGATATAACTAAACTATGCAATCAAACCATTTACAAGCACATAGATCAAATAAGGAATTCTTCTTACCACAATGCTAAGTGGTGCTGCAAAGACGCTCACTGAAACGGAAACACAAATCCATCCCAGGACTTGCACACGAAGGGGACCATGCACAATAAAGTTTGTTACTACCAATATCAAAGCAAAGGAGCCCAGGTTCATCGCCGAAAATAGCTTGATGGTCAAGTTCTGCAGTTAAAGTAAATCAACAAATTTTAGTGTTTAAATTGGAACCAACATACATATATGCTCAATTATTTTATTACTTTGTGTATGCTTGAGTTCTAGGCTAAATAAGGTTTTATAGGAGATATAAGTATGTTCAGGGTTTCACGGGATATATTACATTGAAATTTTTACAACAGTTGTAGGTTTGGTCATGGGTTATCTCACTTATGTTTTCTTTTTATTCTAATTGGTGTCATGAACTTTTGGTGTGTATGAGAATTATAAAAAAATAAAAGTTAGTAAGATTGAGGTGACCAGGGTTCTTAAGGTTAGAGATGATGTTTTTGGTATCTTTGAGTATGAAGTAGACGTTTGTTTATGTACTACGGAGTCTCCTTCAAACCATTAAAACAAGTTTTAGATTGAAGAATCTTATTTTTATTTTTTATAAGGCTTGAAGTATTTCTAAAATATTTTCATTATTTTTTTATTTTTTTTTAAAAAAAATATACGTACCCTTGCATCTCTGGTTGCATAGATGATGTACAAGATGATGTAGATGATCTCTATAACACATCCGAATAAGTTAATGGTGATGAGGAGAACAGCATCTTTTTTGAGCCATGCATAGTACAACCAAAGCATTGAACTAAATAACGCCACCAAGTAAGGCAATGACTGAAAACTTTCAGTCGACTTCTTCTTGTATATCCGGTAAAATGTTGGCCTGCATATTCAAATATTCAAACATGTTCAGTTTTAAACATTATCTTTAACCTAAATTTGGTTTAATCCTTTTTTTCGTATTAACATAAAACCATTAACTAAATGCAATTAGCCACAATGAATTCGTTGATAGATAGATAATCAAGTACTTACACAGGAGCCAAGAACACCAAGAACGAAATGACATTACCTGCATGTGCATAAAAAAGAGAACAATTCCTTAGCTTGCTACAAATTTAAACAACGGCTACTAATATTCATTATATTAAATGAAATGTGTGTGTGTGGTGAGACATAAACCAAACATTTTTCTAATTATTATTGAATTCTGACCAATCGCGAAAGCATCAGAATAACCGACAAACCGGTCGAAAACAAAGAGACACCACAATTGCTGTTTGGTAACAACTATAGTGTGTGAGGTATCTAATATCACTGTGGTGATTGCGCAATCTGATATTTTTACTACCAAAAAAAAAAAAAAAAAAACTCTCTTTCATATATCTCCTTTTATTAGTTTTTTAATTATTTTATATAGGAAGTAATTACATTTACAAGTCTCTTAAGAAACAAAAGACTAACTAAAAAACTCATTACGAGAATCAGAAAAAATATGTAGAATATATAAAATCATGTTATATTTTTAAAAAATGAAAAGTAAAATGTTAATTAGTATGGAAATATGTAAAGGTTTGAAAAACCTATTTGAAGCAATAAGAAGGAATGGAGGATAAAAGATATATAGGGCTTTTTTTTATCAAAAAGAAACAAATAATTTTTTTTATTTTTTGTAATATAAGAATTTCAACATTCCTGAAATACTTCATTTTTTTTATAATAAAAATTAAACAAACCCACTTAAAAGGTGATCAACTAACTGAGCAAGATAGACAAAAAAAAATAAAAATAGCTTAAGTTGATACTTACCCAGCATGCCAAATGTAAATGCCAAAGTATGGTGAGTGATAATCATGTTGGGTTGAGTTTGGGTTGGAGAAAGGAGAAAAGTTGATTGAATGTGAGTGAGAGAAGGAGAGTGGTGATGGTGAGAATGGTCTGAGAAGAGAAGTCTATATATACAGAGAGGTGATGAGAAAGAAAGAAGCTAGAAAATAAAAAAGAATAAAATAAAAATATATAGTACTATTGTTCCGAGGGCCGGGGAAGATATGTGAACTGCATGCATGCTATAAACTTTTTGGTTGGCATAGTGAGATTCCATAAAATGAAGCCTCTTCATTTTAATTTGTGTCATTCAGTCATTATAAGTGATGATTAGTCAATACGCGAAGAGAGAAAACGTACCAGAGGACGGAATCAGCATTGTTCCATTCCACTTTCTACCTTCCTCAATCAACCTATAGGACACCAAACTTGCAAGATCCATTCACGTCACTGCCATTAATTAAGATAGTTCAAAGCTTATGAAACAAAAAGTAAATAATGGTCAAAAGCTACCAAGGACTTGAGTAATGCAAAGTATGCATGGTACAACAATCAAATTCATTTCTATATTCCAACCATACAATAGTTTACCCTAGAAAGTGATCTATGATAGAAAAGAAAATGTCACTTTTTTTGACATACACTTTTATTATATGATAGAAAAATGTTACTTTTATAATGTATGGTAATAGACATTAATATGACACACAGATTAAGATTTGGTCTTAGATCTTCTAAAAAATACTGTTAGTGAATTTCTCGTTCTCTGATGGTTGTCTAAAACCCTTAGTATGTATTCGATTTAAAGTTACTATTAGAGCGGCAGGGTTGATCCTTGATCTCTCTATTGTCTTTAGTTGTTAGTGTCGGAATGGACACTAAACTATTCTTCTGGAATCTTGTTTTTGTATGAAAAAATGTGTTTTTGCATATCTTGTTCTGTATGGGTTAGATCACTCCTTGAGTGAGTCTGTTTAATTTATTTATTTCTTGCTGATAAAAACAATAATAAAAGACATTAATTTATAATTTATATTTTTATTTTTTTATAATTTATTTTCAATAAATAATTATTTTTATGTTTACTTTGACTTGTTTTAATATAGAACAATTCTCAGTTTTGTGATATTAATCAATACTCTTATATATAAAATAGGAGCAAAATTGAAAGTTTCTTGATTAGGAGATCAATATTCAAGTCAAGACTATCAAATTCATTCGAAGTAATATTCATATTCATCTTGTTTTTTATTTTATTTTCGTATTATTACTTGCCATATCTATCATGTGTTCACTTTAAAAAAAAATCCTACATTTTTTCATCAAGTAGTTGGAAAATCATGTCTGCAATCACTCGAGTCCTTCATCCCTAAGAATTACTCTGGTTTTTATTAGCTTCTCCTTGTATGCATTCTATTCCCTTTAAAACCTTTTCAATTCTTGCAAGTTTTTAATTGTAGTTTTTGTCTTTCTTTTTGAAATATTATTTTTGGATACAGTTTGGTGGGAAATAGACATCTGTCTTGAAGGTGTTAATTAGATCGAGATGGAGCAGGAATGAAAAGTTGATCTAAGGTGCTTTTCTTTACAACCTTGGATTAATAATAATGGGAAGAAAAGTGTGAGTGAGTAATTAAGAAAGAGTGGTTTTATATATATATAAAAATGATAGTGATTTGAAGAGTAACACGCAGCGTTTGAAGACGTAGTGGAATAAATGTTGATACGTGAAAGATGAACCATAAATCTTGATACTGGAATAAAATCGGGGGGCTACAGTCAAACTAGTACTCTGAACCATAAATGATGATACTCTTTTGCTGTAAATGAATGATGTTTAGTATTAGAAGAATAAAATCTGGGGTTAAGAATGAGTGTGTTATTAGAAAAGTCAAGAGAATCTGGCATCAACCACATCTACCAGTACCCTTCTATATATATAAACACCATCTTTGTTCAATAAAAATAGTTTGTTTCCAAATGTGTGAAGACCAAGCCAAGCCAAAGGGACTGCATATTGAATGAATGAATGAATGCATAGATACACATATTTCAACAAATGCTTTAGAGTCAATCAACTCTACTCAGTCCCCACCATCAGCATAGCATCATCACACAATTTGACTAGGTTGGCGTGTAGCCAAAGGATCCATCTCACAGACTCAATGTTGGTTCAATATAATCCACTCACTTCCTATAACTCACTCACTTCACACAAATCCACCCACCCCAACCAATTATCATACTCAATTCAGGGTCACCATGCCATCAAACATTTACATCCCATGAGCCCACCAATGAAAACACAATTTCCAAAAATATGCAAAGTCTACCAAAACACTATGTAGATAGTGGAAGAAAGGGAAATGGTTAATAAATGATGAAGATAACCAAAACATACATTTTCGTATATCTTTTCTAAAGGCCTCCAAAGCTCCAAAAATGGTTTTAATAAATAGTTGTAGTTTTCTTGGGTCTAATGGGTTAGCTTGAAGATCCTCTTTGTTTGATCTTCTCTTTGTTCCATATTTATTTATTTATTTATTTATTGTCAAAAAAAAAATAAAAGTGGTAAAGTTATGCCATGATCTACAGTTGTTTCTAAAGAAGCTTTAATGCATGCTCAGATACAAGAAGAACCAATAAAAAAAAGTCTTTCACATGTGCAACAACATTTTTCTTTCAAGCTGTATACATCAAAGATCTTGTTGAAGAAAACGATAGGACAATGACAAAAGTCTTGATACAAGAATGTGCACAAATAAGCCTTTAGGCCTTTTGATTATAAGAAAGAACATTGTATACGTTGAAAGATGGTACCCTCTCTAGTAAGCAACCTTTGTGATCTTTTAGATCACTTCTTAAACAAACTTTTTCTTAGTTAAAAATGACTACTTGTAAAAAATGGTTGCTTTTAAAATAATACTCGATTTTTTAGTCATGAGTGACTATGTTCAAAAACAATACTAACAAAGAATGATTAAGTTCAAAAACATTACTCATCATGTTAGCAAGAAGTTAGTATAATAAGAAAGAATATCTTATTGTAACTTACCGTCTTAGTTAACATAGTAAAATTTAATTTATTAATTGAAAATTGCATGTATTAGACAATCAGTAGAAAATTCTTCATTTATCTTATTACAAATGCATGTTATTATATTTATCTTAATTTAAGAATGAGCTTTTTCAAAATCAAGTCTTTGAATATATTTGATGTATTGTTTATCAAGTATATAATTATTGTATGACTATGCATCATCATACAACACCTGGAAAAAAAATTAAAACACAATTTAATCATTTATTCTTTTTAATCTCATAATCTGGGAAAGGATTATATTTTTTTTGTAACTCTCATCATTTCAAAAGGGATTATAGTGTGTTTTTTATATTCTAGTTATTTAGAAACGTTGAATAAAGTTCTTTTATATTCATTAAACTAGAAAATAAAGTTGTATTCAATATAGTTTAGGTAAACCATTTTCAATTTTGAAACTGTTAATCAATAATTATTTTGTTTTCTTACAAATTAGATAATCTAAAACAATTTCTTAATTTATCTATTTATTATATTATGTATTGTTTCTTTTGAAACTCACCAACTCAAAAGTAATCCACCCCTTTTCTTTTTTTTGGTTTTTTTTTATTGTATATGAATAAATAATTAAAGACTTAATAGTTTTCTATCATTATAATGTTTTTCATTTTATTCTACTATTTTTATTTTTATAGTTCTCAATTTAATTTAATTTAAAAAAAATGAGTCAATATAGTTATCTTTGTAAAAAAAATTGGATAACAATGTTATAATAATAACATGGGGCAAGAATAAAAAATGACAAATCATTATTTAAAGTAGACTTATTTACTTAAGTGACAGACCACACTAGTAATGAAGTTGATGTTTCATTATAGTAATAGTAATATCATTGGTATAAATTTAAAAATAAAAAATGAGAACAAATTGAAAGAACATTTTAAATAATAAGAATAATAATTCTTTTAAATAAAAATCATCATAACAGAAAAAACAAAAACAAAATTATTACACCATAACTAGAAGCAAATATGGATTCACTGGTGCTCTTTGGGAATACAAGTTTACTTTTCAAATTAAATAAAATACAAGTTTACTTTTCAAATTATGCAATTTAAAATATTCATTTAGCAGTTTCGAAAAGAAAGTCTGATAAGAAAAATAACAAAGAAAATAGACACTCTAATTTCTTTTACAAATTATGGGGGTGTCAAAAGAAAATATAGGATCTATAAAAAAACCTATTCAAAACTGATTGTACGGTGGGCCTCCGTAAGCGACAACAAGGATGGGCTGGGTCCAGAAATTAGAAGTTGTACTTTTTTTTATAATAAAAAACTGATATTTTGGTCTAGAATAAATGTTTATATTTATAATTTACAATAAAGAAAAATTTAATATAAATGAATTATATTTTATATTTAAAATAACAACCCTGCTTTAATTATTGATCCGTAAGCTTGATTTTCCAATGTTTTTTGCGATTTTAGTTCTCGTATTTTAAATTTTTGGTAATTCTAGTTTAATGATGAATTCAACATATGTTTTATTTTAATTTAATTTAATTACTTTTACGGTATCTCAATTGAGGGTTGAATTAAAATGACAGTTTTTTAATCTATAAGGACTAAAATCCTGAAAAAGTAAATAGAATAATCAAATTTGCATGTAAGAAATTAAGACTGTATTATACTTTAGCATAAATAATTGAAATTATCACATAAAACTGTATTAAATGAAAATGGATATACAGGTAAAAAACAAATAAAGGCATGATTGAGTAAAAAAGATTATGAAACAAAGATAAAGGTGTGTGAAATGTATTTTTAAAGAAAAGTAGTAAGAATCTCTTATTAGAAAAGTAAAGAGAGTAAAACTTTTGTAGGAATAAACTATGATCATATTTGCATATCACTTAATCTGTTACCATTCTAATTGAGTTTATTTATTACATATTTGATTTGACGTTGAGTTTCTTATAATTTGAAATGTCTATTATCAAACAAAAGAAAAACTTTATAATAAAAAATATTGAAACATAAAGACGGATAATAGAAAGTTACCTTAAAAGAATATGTTTTTTAGTTGATTTTTGTCAAGAAAATTGTAATTGTTAATAAAATATATTTGTTATTATTGAACACAAATAAAACATATTATATTTACATTTATGATATTTTAGGAAGTTATGCGAATTATTTGATTTTATTAATACTAATTTGTGTATTATATTATAATTAAAAATGAAAAAAAAAATTGTTAATTGGATGCATGTTGTGAGGAGTGTAAGTAGAAGTATGGGAAATAGAAGAGTTTGTTGAGTATGAAGTCAGGACCAATTGGGTTAGGCTGACTAGACACATGTTTAGTGAGTGGGCTTAATCATTGTGTCCCTTTATTATCTCTATTTATCTCTATTTGAAGAGACCATTGTACTTGTAATTTTGTACACAACAGGATATAATGTAAACCTAATAGTTGCCCGTGTGGATGTAGGTTGCAGTTGGTAACCGAACCACGTTAAATCTTGTGTTGTTTATTTTTCTGCAGTTGATTTGTGATTGTGTGTATTGTTTCCGCGTGCGTTTTTTCCATAAGAGTGGTTAAGTAATTAAGGTGTAATTGGTAATGAATAAGTATGATGAGAAATGGATGAGGTAATGTGTGAGTGTAGAAGACATGAAAAGTCGTAGGAATAGTGGTAAGTTGTGAATAGTGTGGAATAGTCTTTGTTTCACCCTTACGCTACCTTTTTTTCTATTTTCATTTTGATTTTCATTTTGATTCGTATTCTTATTCTGGAAGAGAGGGATAAAAGTGGTTACCAGCAGAGCTGAGAAAGAGGAATAAAGTTGGATGTGTAATTTGTTTAGAGAAAGTGGGGAATGTGCAGCTTCCAAGAGTAAGATTTCTAAATGCTAATTGAGAAATGTTTCTTTCTTACACTTACACTTCCACTGGATTCCACACCCCTTTTCACCAACTTTCTTTCTAGCTACTTTTATTTTGAAAAATGTTACTTTAACCATTACAAAATTACAGTTTATAATTGTAATCTAATCAATATTTTTTTTCTTCTATTTTTCTACTTCTAATCTCTCTTATAGATTCCACAACTCATTTTACAATTACAAGTGCTATTTCCTATCCCTGGTCACACTTTCATTCATTTTTATAACAACTTTTGCTTTCTTTGAAAAGAGATATCTTATTCTTTCTTTGTCCCTTTTGCAAAATTTGGCTTTCCGAGTGCACAAATCTTTGGCTTCAAAATCAAGGAACTACCTTATTTCAAGTGCCCAATCACCAAAGCAAAGGACCACATTCTCAAGGCATCTCTATGCGTCAACATTACAATTACAATTATAAATAAATAAATAATAGTGAGGTCAACTTTGAAATCAATGGAGACTTTTCAATTTCTGCACATCCTTTTCTTGTACAAAATCTCCCATCCCTGCTTACTTCTACTCTTATTTATTTCATCCAAAATTCTATATTCATCACTTATTTTCTACTTTCTTCTACTCCACACCAATGTAAATATCCACCGTCTTATCAAATATTAATTCGTTTTCAGATACTCTTACGCATCACACTTATTTTATTACACATCATGCAATGTTCTCATCAAAGTGAGTTCAATGAATCCAAAAATAATCAATTCATATCATTTGTGTGCAAAAGCTTATGATGAGTAGAACTAAGAAGGAAGTTTCAAACATAGCAATTGATTCCTAAAGGAAAATTTGCTCTGAAAAGTAAAATACAGCATCGTGCGTCACTAGTTGACAACATCTTGGGGGAGGTGTCACGCACCCTTTCTTGCTCAATATCACCTTTCATTTGTTTTATTTTATTTTCTACCTTTTTCCGTGTTAAGTTCATCTCCATGCTTCATAAATTCTTTTTTCTTTTTCTTTTTATTTCAAAAGGGTGAGGTTGATGAAAGATGTACAATTGGTTTTCCTTTGACAACTCGTAACAAGAGGTTTTTAGTCCAACATAAAGCACAAGAGGGGAGATAACAACCAACACAATTTGTTTAAATAAATGAAAAGAAAAAACCTTGGCAAAATTTACTAACTACAACCCAAACATGCACTCCATGATCTATTACTTCAATGCCAAACCTTAGTGCTATTAATTCCACACGCCAGCGAAAGAGTTTATGAGTGTCTTTGGTCAATGAAAAATATACATTATTATTATAATAATAATAATTATAATTATTATTATTATTATTATTATTATTATTATTAAAAGAAAGAGAAATCTCGACGAAACAAGAAAAGAAGAACGGGAGCTATGTTAGGACAATTAGGGAATGTTGTTTTTATAATATGTATGTGTCCTTACTAACGTGTGTTGGTTATTAGTTTTTTTTCAATGAATTCATTTTTTTATCGGCATTTTAATGAATTCATACTATTAGACTTTAAGAGGAAGTGAGTAAGGATCATTTAAGTGAATGATTAAAATTCATAAGAGTTTTTAAACATGAAGCATATATGAAGAAAAATAAATATGATTAGAAGGTCTAGTTAAATATTTTATTATTCTTCTTAATTTTAACAATTTAGTCTTTAAAATTTAAAAGAAATTCCAACTGATTTCAAGTAAAAGATATTTTTTTCTTTAAAGATTATGAGTAATTTTATTGAATCTCTCTATTATTAATTAATAGACTCTATAATTGATTCTTTAAATAAGTTAAATTCTCTTATAAAATAAGGTCAGACTAATTATTGATTTAGGGTTAGGGTTGAAACAAGATATGCTCACAACTAACTATTTTATTTAAACAAGAAACTCAGATATAAAAATTATTTTTAAACGAAGTGACATAAAAACATATTAATATAGTTAATCGTAACATTTGAGTTGAAAACGAATTGGGTCGAGACTCAAAATATTTTGGAGGTAGACTTAGTGGAATTGAGTAAGTTTTTTTTATAGTCGATTTGAGTAGAGGTTTACAAAATTGTCTTAGTAAGACTATCGCTTTGACCTACATAAGTGAAATAAAGGTCAGAGAGCCCCCCTCCAGCGAGAAGAAACTTACACGCTAAAAAAAAGAAAATGAACAAGAAGTAGAGCGCATTAAAACCAAGATGATTGAGATAAAAAAAAAAAAGGTTTGGAAGAAGGCTACCGAAGATCTGACCAAAGCCGAAGCAAAAGTTGCTTGAAACTGAAAATTGCTAAATAATTAAAAAAAAACTTAAGTCTTAAATAAGATATTTAATCAAGCCATAACTTATGCTTATGTTTTTTCAAAACATAACTTAGCACAATTGACGCGTTAAAGCTCAAGTCGCAAGTTATCTAAACTAAACATAACTTGTTCCAAATAATTTAACGGTTAAGTTTAGAAATAATGTAACTAAATGATACATTTTTATTAGCTCATGATGTGTGTAAGTTGAAGACTTTGTTATAAAATTCTCAAAATGAAGTGTACAAACCACGTATGCATGTACAAACATAAAGTTGTAAAAGATGTTTAAAGTCGTAATATGATATCAAAATAATCCCGATTAGAGTGATAATAGAATGTGCAAACTTAACATATATATATATATTTTGATTTAAAGTCATAAAAAATATTGACTTATAATAGGATATTCATATCTCAATTAAAACAATAACAGAGTGTATAAACTCGTGTGCATGTCTAAGCGTAATCATAATAAGATATACAAATCTTTAGTTTTTAAGTGTATCTCCTTCTTGAGTTAAAGTTCTCGTAATTTTTTTTGAATCATAATAAAATATTCAAATTACAACGTAAAAGTATAATGAGATCCCTTATTTTTGCCAAAAATTTTAGATAATTTCACTAAATCTTTGTTAATAATTAATAGATTTTATAAGTAACGCTGAATATAAATCATATTCCTGTATTAAACTAACTATCCTTGCAATAAGAAAATGATAAGATGGGTACTAAAGAAAGAGAATATAATAAAAAAATGTAAAGGGAGTTAAAGAAAGTTGTAAAAAGGGGAAGCTAAAAGAAGTGAATTTAAAAGAGGGAAGTTGCAGATAAAAAAAGAAATGGGAAGGAATTGAAGTGAAGAAAAATATTTTTACTGAAAACACAATAATTGCAAGGTTTGACGTTTGTGTTGTAACATATAAAATGGGGCATGAGAATGCCCACACGCAAACTCCTTTGACCCTATAAGAATACAGACTAGGGAAGTTGAAATGGGAAAGATCAGAGCCGCAATGTGCCATACGAAACCCTTTTTCCCTCCTTACATATAATTTATAATAATAATAATATGCAAGTGGGTTTTGCTTCTGGGAATCTCATCTCATGGTAATAATTAATAAATAATAATTAAAGAAACATTAGCATCTTGAAGTTAAGTTTAGATTAGTTTAGTTTAGTAGTGCTTCCGCTTTCTAATTCCTTTTATTTTATTTATTTTTGAGGCCAACAAGTTTCCCCTTTCCCCACGGAATTGGGCTTCTTCAATTGTCAATGTTTGAGGCTCCACCTTAACAACAAACAAACAAACAATCTCAACCGTCCCACGTTTCCATCATCCAACACCTTTTCCATATTCCCTAACCACCCTTCTCTTCTCTTCTCTTCTCTTCTCCCATGAATTTCATTGCTTCAAGAGATGATGGAAACAGTGAGACAACAAAATCGACCAAATCTTTAAATGGGGCATACTTCCAACGTCCCACCTTACTATAAAACAACCCACACTGCATCTTATTCCATACCCTTTTGCTTTCTTTATCCCATAATAATAACCATTTTTCTTCTTTCTCCTCCTCCTCCTTCTTCTTCTTCATTTTACCCAAGTAGAAGAAGGGTGTGGTGGAATGGAAAAACTGAATTTTGTGAAGAATGGGGAGCTCAGATTGCCACCGGGGTTCCGTTTCCACCCAACTGACGAGGAATTGGTTGTGCAATACTTAAAGCGGAAGGTCTTCTCCTTCCCTTTGCCAGCCTCTGTCATTCCTGAGGTTGATGTTTGCAAGTCTGATCCTTGGGATTTGCCAGGTGTTCATCATTTTCTTCTTCCCCTTTCTCTTCTTCCCAATTATTTGAGTCTAATTGCAATGCCTTCTGGGTGCTGTGTTTAGGTGATTTAGAGAAAGAAAGGTACTTTTTCAGCACCAAAGAGCCCAAGTATCCTAACGGCAACCGCTCCAACAGAGCCACGAATTCTGGTTATTGGAAGGCCACTGGGTTGGACAAACAAATTGTAACTTCAAAAGGGAACCAAGTTGTGGGGATGAAGAAGACACTTGTTTTCTACAGAGGAAAGCCACCTCATGGATCTAGAACTGAC
>Ga0123342_1004630_pt1 | contig 20756 bp, 18 predicted proteins | sample Turbeawhitnodule_FD_89960 | JGI IMG/M metagenome (GOLD analysis project Ga0123342, IMG submission 89960) | Root nodule microbial communities of legume samples collected from Mexico - Turtle bean Mexico white nodule | ecosystem: Host-associated > Plants > Roots > Nodule | place: Mexico: Nepantla...
CCAAGAGGAAAATAAAGATGGTGTACCTAAGCATTATATTGTTGCAATTATAACTGGAGCACTTGTTATCATCATAATATTTGCCATAGCTTGGTGGAGAGGATGTTTAAGAAGAAAGGTATCGTTAGAAAAAGGTAAGCACTAAGAGGTTATAATAATTATCATTTATAAAAAAAGAATTGCCATAAACTTATTTTACCAACATAGAATAGATAGATTTAAGAGTAAATATTTTTTTTATCAGACAAAAAATAATAAAATAAAAGTGGAGCGTTGAAGGAATGTTAAATAGCAATGAAATTAAATGAGGCCACTTCAGGGGTGGTCCAACCCTTATACAGCAAAATGATTTTTCCAAAGAAACCTTTCCATCTACATATCAATCAAAAGACCTCCTAGTGTCTATCCCATCTCTACCAATAATAAAAGAAACCCAAGAATCAACCTTTTACATAAAACTAAACTGAATGCATACATACCAAGGATTCAAGACACCAATCAGAGAATGAGAAATTAGCTGACGGTATCTGTGATGAGATCCAGGACCAAACCTTAATCTATCTCAGAGAGAAAACTTCAGTATGATCAACCACTCCACCTTTAAATTAATAGTTATTTCTGTGCCTCCATATCTCACTAACCAACGCAATCCACAAGTTGCCCATAATAAGATTAACTGAAATAGATGCATCCAGAATCTTGAAATGTTCAAAATGAGATCCAGGATCCATACAATCGACTGATCTTATTCCTAACCAGTTATAACAAAGATTCAAAATTAGCCCTTAACAATGATTTGTTGTCTCTTCTGACCTCCTACACAAGCAACACAGATTACTCTCGATCCCGATTCCTCTTCTCTTCAGATTAACCCTATAAGCAACCTTGTTTTCAATCACTCTCCAAGTTGTGACTTGAGCTAAGGGGAGCGCCTTAATTTTCTAGAAAAAATTATATCTTCTTAAGTCTTCCTCACTACCTTCTCCCCTTAAAAACCCATAAGTGGACTTAACTGAAAACTCTGTTGAATCGCTATCCTTCCAAACCCATCTATCCACTGTTTCGATCTCTAGTGTCTTATTAGAGATCAACTCTAAAAGTTGACTTTCTTGCTCCTCTTCCCAAGCAAACAAACCCCTTCTCCACCTTAAGTTCCACTCCCACGTCCCGTTCTCCCATATTCCACAATCACATAAAACTGCCTCCTTATTAACAGACAAAGAATATAACCTTAGAAATCTGCTCTTCAAGTCTTCTAAGACTATCCAATTGTCTGACCAAAACATAACCTCTCTCCCGTTTCCGACCTCCAAATTCAAACGATCTTCAAACTTCCCTCCCCATTCCTCATACCAACTTCCTTAAATCTCTCCACCACATAATAGGTTCGTACCTTGCATTTTTTACCTATCCCCTAAACGTACAAGATTACTGGACTGAAACTAACCAAAAGCGCCCAACATACTTAACCTACAATAACAGCCCTCATACCAATACACCTATGAGGCTGCATCAACAAAATAAACTAGTTCAAAACTGTACGGAAATCCTAGTATAAAAAGTTCTTCTACTAACTACCTTCCATCACTTTGCATGTCAATGCTGCATAAAATAGGCAAACTATCAGCAACTCAAAACCAAAAGTAGACAGACTAGCTTATACTTCTTCCTTCATGAAAAAGTCATTTGCAACAGAATGGAAGGGCAAAATAAGGCTTCGTCTCCTTTACAGGATTGTAGCTCAATGCTTTGAGGTGGAGCCTAGAACTTGAAAGTATATCCACTTGGAAACGAAACTCTAATTTCTTGGTCAACAGTTAGTCCAAAAAGGCAACAGAACATGACACACCAAACATAATTGTTTATTACTCAAAGCAATGAACTGCATACTTTTTAGGTCACCTACATATGACAGAGTTACATATCAGTGTTCACTTAAAAATAAAAGGCATGTTACAGGACAAATGCACCAATCCCAATAGCTGAAATTGGCTTTATATACCTTACTTGTTTACCACCTCCAACTTCTGAACTGAACCACAATGAAAATCTCTACACTATCGTTTACCTCATTGTTAAATATGATGTTATTTCTATGACCCATAAAACCCATAAACTTACCATCCACACAACTTTCCATTCCATACCTCCTGCTATTTTTTGTTCAGACCTATCATATTAAATTGTTCAAAAGTGGCATTTTTGGAGTGTGATGCAAAACATTTACTCTTATCCACCTATTACACATATTCTAAATACCCCAAGCCTTCCTGCATGTGAAAAAAAGGTGATTTGTGGCTTCGTCCTTCATTCCACACGTCGGGCACAATCAATGTTTAAATGCTATAGTGATTACTATTGGTATCTTGAGAATCTTTAAAAAAATGCCTGAGAAGAATGTATTTTGATGAAAACAAATTGCATGACGCTATTTCTCCCATTTATAAGTTATTCACATGATTATATGGCTAAATAATTTCAATTTTGTCTTTTGTTATTTTTTCTTAACAAAAAATAAAAATGAATTAAAATGAGATATTTTAAGAATGTTCGATCCTTAAACAAATAACATGTTGCTAACTAAAGTAAAAAAAAATTCAAAAACAGATAACATCAGTACCCATACCAGAAAAAACATAAGTACAACTCCCTGCCCCTAAGAAATATTAAAACATGTATCACAGAAAAAAAGAGTCATCACACCAAAGCAACAATTTTCATCCCCAAATCAATGAAACATCTCCAATTAATACCAGCTTTAGAAATACCAAAGCTGCGTTCTTTTAGGACCAGTTTCCAACTATCGTGCTTCCTTAACAACATTGTTTACTTCCTCTATAGGGGTTCAAAAGTTTCTGATATGATAAGTGTTGGAAATTGCATTTAAGCAAGTAGAGGATGAATAGGCCACAATGTTGATATTCTAAAGTTCCATATGAATAGGCCAACTGCCGCACCTAAACGCCATACAAATGAATAACACTTGCTGTCAATAAATCCATCCCAACCCCACCCTCCAAACTTCCAATTGCCACCATCACAACACCAGTTCAAAAATCCAAGAACATGCCTCTTTCTCCTACATCTCCCACCCTCCAATTACAGGTACTCATAAAACCTATGCTCCCATTAGTCCCTCACATTGACAGCTGCTAAAACACCTCTATTTCCCCTTCTCTTGTGGATTCAAATTCTATATAAATACTCTGGGTAAAGCCTTAAATTGGCTTCCTCAGTTGGTCATTAAGTCACTTCCAGCCTTCTTTGACCAGCACAAACAGTGGCATTCTATCTTTGATTTTTCTCTTTAAACATTCTCCCTGTGCCATATCCTTCCAGCAAGAGTAGGTTCAGCGTACTCCTTCCAAATTCTTTCTCTCTGCATTCTCCTCTAACATATGTTATTCACTGCTCCCCCAGCTTTACCTGCACCAAGAAACACTACCTTCCACACCTCTCAACTAGTTCAAAGATACAATACATGCCCATAATTATTACCACAACCCTACCATACATGCAGTGAATATTGAAAAAAAGATTGATTACACATTTATAAATTTATTTTGTTGCAATGTAATACATGTTAAAGGGGATAAAATCTAATTAGAAAAAGAGAATTTGACTTTCCTTTCTTTATGTTTCATCCATACCCATGATTGTACTTGTACCAAAGTAAAAATTTCTTCTGCATATATCTTTGCTTGGTTAAAAATAACCCTAATTCTATGCTTCCATATACACCATACTACTGAGACTCAAAGGCTTTTCCATAACTTATTGCCTTCTTGATTAAAGCATATGCAAGAGAATTGTTCGAAATGATAAATCAACTCATTATAACTTATTGCCTTCTTAATTAAAGCATATGCAAGAGAATTGTTCGAAATGATAAATCAACTCATTGTGATTCACCGAACTAATCCCCATCTAGCTAAAACACATATTTCATATTTTAATTGATTCCTTACATGAAACAAGGATGTGTGAAGTTGTCTCCTCCTCCCTCCCACATAAAACACATAAAGTATCCCTCAATGTCACGCCCCTTTTGTAAATATTTTGTTTAGTTGCTATCCTATTTGAAAGGGCCCTCCACACATAAAACAGAGCCGAGGGCATAACCTTTAAATTCCAAAGATATTCAAACACCGTCGATACCCCTTAGATCTATGATTTACTAACTTATTATAAGCAGATTTTACCGACAATGTGTATAATGGAGGGTCTTCCATAGTCGTAAATCCTCTTTATTTGGGTGTAGTGACACCTGTGATATACTTGCCATAAAATCGTCTATCATAGTTTTTTCCCACTCAAATCATTCTCTCCTCCAACTAAATTTTCACTCCCACCCTTCTGTATACCATCTTCCAAAACTACCAATAGACTTTTCTTTAAGCTTAGAGTTATTGTATATTCTTTCATATCTTTCTTTGAGTTGACCATTGGCTAGCCATTCATCTTCCCAAAATTTGACCTTCTCCCCAGATCCAACTTATCAAACCATATTCAAATTGAACCAATTGTCACCTTGGTTTGAAAGGATGACTTTGGATAAATCATTCCACCATCTAGATGTATACCTGTTTTGTTTCGGTGCAGATGAGTTTGTCAGCCTCCGCAAACCGTACTTTGATTCAAGGACATCCTTCCAAAGTCCAATTTATGGGGATCCCATTCTCCATAACCATTTTTCCAAGAGTGCCTTATTGAACAAATCAATGCGCCTAATACCTAGGCCTCCCTCATCTTTCGCTTTACAAATGTTCTCCTAGCTAGTCCAAGTGATTTTTCTCCCTTCCGCTCCCCATCCCCACAAAAACTTTCTCTGTAATTTTGTGATCTCCTTAAACACTCCAATCGAGGCTTTAAAAAAGGATAGAAAGAATAGTGGTATGGCATTGATGAAAAATTTTATAAGACAAACTCTTCCCACGAAGGAAAGGTTCCTCCCCTTCCATACTGAAAGTTTCTTTCTTATCTTCGATAACACAGGCTCCCAAAAGGAACACTTAGATGGATAACCACCAATATGTAGGCCTAAGTATGTGAATGATATATCCATTAGGCTGCAATGGAGTATTTCTGAATACCTTTTCACCTCATACCTGTCTACTCCAATTGCACCAATTTTGCTCTTATGGAAGTTAACTCTAAGGCCGGAGCTTAATTTAAAACATCTTAATATACCCTTAATGCACATGATATTCTGCACATTTGATTCATATACAAAAAGGGTGTCATAAGCAAATTGGAGTAGATTCACATCCACATTTTTATCCCCAACTTTTATTTCCGAGAACAAGTTTTTTCTTGTCGCTTGTTTTACTAACCTAGCCAGTCCTTGTACAACAATCAAAAACAAAAACGGTGCCATCAGATCCCCTTGTCTAAGGCCTCTAGATGGTTTGAATTCTTTTGTCGGGCTACCGTTTACTAAAATCGAGATAGTAGTTGATTCAAGGCATGCTCTAATCCACTGTATCCATTTTCCCTAGAACCCTAATCTTCCCATAATGTAAAATAAGAACTCCCAACTCACCGAGTCATACACCTTCTCAAAATCAAGTTTCATAATCACCTCGTTTTTCCTCCTTATTTTCAAATCTTCCAAAACCTCGTTCACTACAAGGACATTGTCTAATAATCCTCTATTAGACAAAAAATCCGATTGTGACCCATCTTTCACCTTCTCAATAACTTTTTTTAATCCTATTTGATAACACTTTGGTCAGAATCTTGTACAAACATCCTACGAGTGAGATGAGTCTATACACTTCAAGTGATTGAGGATTCTCAGACTTTGAGATCAACGTTAAGAATGAAGCATTACAACCCTTCAGGATCTTCCCCTCTCTGTGAAAGTGATTTACTGCTCCTAGCACATCCTTTTCTAGTAAATCTCAGTATTTTTTAATAAAATTGAAAGTTACTCTGTCTGGACCAGGGCTTTTATAACTATCGCAATTTCAAATGACATCCTTAATTTCTTTTTCGTCAAAAGGATCAATCAACGTTTTCAGAGTCTGTTTTTTTTTTAATCTTATTCAAGAAGAATTTCTGACAAATCTCACACTTTTTTGGTAATTGTGTCTATCTAGTAACTTCACATGTTTAAACTTGATGATTGATATAGTAATGTTTCACACATTCAACATTTTCTTTGATTATTCATAAGGAAATGGTAACTAGTAAAGTTTTAATCTTTTCTATTAACAAAAAAATTAAAGTATTTAAAGGATATTTTAACCTGTATAAAAGAAGAAGAGTTTAAGATTGATAAATCTGTATCAACTATACAAAAAATAAGTATCAACTTTAAAAAAATAAGCCAACAATGCTGCAATACATAAAAGTCCGAAAACTGCAAAAGAAGATTTACAAAGGTTATTGTTTTCTTTAGTACTCCACAAATTGGGATTACTAAACCTATATTATTTCCTACACTAGAACACTTTCCCCCTCCCAAATAATTCACTTCAAAGACAACATTAGACAAAGTTATAACATAAGTTGTAGTGAGACATGTTTGTAGCCACCAAACCTTCTTTAGTGAACCTACAACCACAAAAGTTGCTACTGCTAATTAACCAAGACCAAAACTTAAGCTTCAGACTGTTAGTTTTTGACAAATGATTGTAGCTAATGTGCCTTGATACTTGATCTTCAGCGTTCCTTGTGCTTTATATGTCTAACACCACACCGATCCCCTAATTTAAAAGTTTTGCACTGTACCATAATATTTTCTGTGGTTGTCCCCAGTATTTAAGCCCTATATACATTCCTACACAGAATAAACCTTACACCTTTATAGATCTACCTTATTGCACTAAAACAAACCATGGAATTAATACACTAGTTAGAGTAGGTGAAATGCGCCCTTGGATATTTATTGGACCTTGATAGAACCTTTTGTAATATCTAGTTATAAATTTCACATCAAATTTTTGGTCGTAGGCATAAAAAAGGTGTTAAGATGTTTCAAGAATATATCCAAAATACTCTCTAAACAAATCCTTCTCGCTTAGGCTAGCTTTTATTAGTTAGACTTGATCTATTTCTAATATATTAATAGGTTTGTATATATATTGTTATTAACACTTTCTTTTAAAGATATGGTCATCCTTAATTTGTTCCATTACATAAATTTGATCGCCAATATCGTATTTTGACATCTCTAAGAGAAAATAAAGAAAAAAAGTTTTGATACTAAATTACCATTTTGATCTGCTTATTACCGACTCCAGAATTAATAAAGGATAAAAAATATGGTGTTTACCTTGTTACCAAAATATAAAGTATTGAATGACACTAATTATTAAGGTTTAAACAATGCTTATTTTGAAACTGAAATTAGTTCTTAGCCTATTTAAAGTAGCAAGTTTATCTATTGTGACATAAATTTCACTTTTTTTTGGCAATATTTTTCCCAACTATTTATGCATTTGCTTGCATAACTTATAATATCTTATAATATAGGTAGTATAGGAATTATGGTTTTAATTATGTCACAACATATTTATGCTTTTCTTCGGTCTCAACAGAATTAATGGGTGTAGATTTCCAAACTGGCTTATTTAGCATAAGAAAAATCAAAGCTGCAACTAAAAACTTTGATATTAGCTTCAAGATTGGAGAAGGAGGTTTTGGTCCTGTATACAAGGTATTCTCGATTTTCAACATTTTGTACATGACTTATTCATAACTTCCTAAAAAAAAGCAATACTTTAATCAAAGCTTAAAATGCAGGGTGTTCTCTCAGATGGCACGGTAATAGCAGTTAAACAACTTTCTTCTAAATCAAAACAAGGGAATCGTGAGTTTGTAAATGAGATTGGCATGATTTCTGCTTTGCAACACCCTTGTCTAGTTAAACTATATGGTTGTTGTATGGAGGGAAATCAGTTGATGCTAATATATGAATACATGGAAAACAACAGTCTTGCTCGTGCTTTATTTGGTAATTCTTTTGTTTGTGTTACATTTGTTAACTCTATTAATAATCTAAAAATTTCAATATACTATGTCCTCTACTTTTTGTGACAAATAAAAATGCAGAACCAGAAAAATCTGAATTGAAGCTGAATTGGTCAACAAGGCAAAAGATCTGTGTTGGTATTGCTAGAGGTTTGGCTTACCTCCATGGAGAGTCAAGGCTAAAGATAGTTCACAGGGACATCAAGGCCACTAATGTGTTACTAGACAAAGATCTCAATCCAAAGATATCTGATTTTGGTTTGGCCAAACTTGATGAAGAGGGCAACACATACATAACTACCAGAGTAGCTGGCACCTAGTGAGTTATTATATATTAGTATGTTTTTATGAATAATTTTAGTAATATTTCATCCTTTTATATTTGAAGATTACATGTACTATGACTTCAAATATGTTAGATGCATAACCAAATTCTTTTGCTAAATTTATTTTGACTTTAAAATTGCATTCTCAACTGTTAATGTGAGTTTTTAACAACTGCAGTGGATACATGGCTCCAGAATATGCAATGCATGGTTATTTAACTGATAAAGCAGATGTTTATAGTTTTGGTATTGTTGCACTAGAAATTGTTAGCGGAAAAAGTAATAACATGAATTGGCCAAAGGAAGGATGTTTCTCTCTCGTTCATTTGGTAAGTTTTACTCTCATGGATCTCCAACTTCCATGCCCATATGATTGTATCTGAGAATTTTTTTGTTTCATTATTAAAAATATCATTCAGTATTAATGTAGTGCACCATTTGAAGAACAAAACAACCATAAGTTTATATGTTGATTTTAATTTATATTAGAACTAAGTTGTTTCTATTTTGTTTTTCTAGGTGCATCTCTTGAAAAAACAAAGTGATCTAATGGACCTTGTTGATGAGAGGTTGGGTAAGGATTTCAGAAAAGATGAAGTAGTGGTAATGATTAATGTGGCTCTATTATGTACGCAAGTTTCTCCAATGCATAGACCCACCATGGCTTCTGTTGTATGCATGCTTGAAGGAAAAACTAAAGTTCCAGAGGTGGTAGTAGATACAAGTGAAATATTAGATGGAAAGAAGTTGGAGATGCAACAATATTACAGTATGAGAAAGAAAAATATAACTCAAGAAGAGAGCATCTCAATGGGTGAAACTTCAACATTTATGTCTGATATAGGTCTATATTCTATCAACATGGATTCTTCTTTCCAAGAGAAGAGTCATTAGTTAATTATCACCACTTAGCAGATGATATGCATTTTATACTTAGGTATATCCTTTTGTTGTGAATATTTTGTAATTAGTTACGTAAGAAATAACTGAAATAACTATTGTTAGTTATTTCTTTTAAGGATTGCTTTTATAAGGTGGGTTTCTTCTGGTTGTCGTAGGCTTTTTTTGATATTCTGTAAAATACTCTCTTTTGTATTTCAATCTCTCGAAACCTTTCTGTATGACGTTCCCTGTTTTGATATTCTTTTGGTTCTATACTCATAGAATGTCGTTTATAATAACAAGTGGTATCCTAAGAGGTCCAATTGTAACTCTAGCTAGACTTTTCTTTTTTTATTTACTCTACTCTAATTGGTCCAATACATGGCCCATGAAAATGGGCCTAAAACATGGTTCAAGAAAATGACCCAAATACAAGCTTATACTACTCTATATCATGTTTATAAAACTAGATAAAAATGGAAGAGCAGACAACATTGATTCTCCCTGAAATAAGTTCTAAGATTTTTTTTTGTTTCCAATCTTCTTAGCCAAATGTTTTGAGATTGGATGAGTTTTCATCATTTCCTCCCTCTTGAGAATGATCTGTCCTCAGATCCTGAATGATGTTCAATGACAACAACCTTCATTTATTTGTTATTTTCCTCCTGGATCAAATGTTATTCTACAATAGACATCAAACAAACATGAGATAATTTTCTTTATTAAAATAAAATTAAAACAAAAGAAAACAGAAATAAGGTCATTTATTTTTATAATTTTTTTTAAAGAAAAACATAGAACCTTTTTCAAAAATATTTTTGTTCACTTTGTGTTGTTTATTGCTCAAGCTAGGCAACAACATCACAAAGTGTTGTTTTTGAGATTTTGTGGAGAAGAATGAGCATTATATAATTGAAAAGAAGAGTTCAAAGTATTGCAATCCCCCGTTAAGGATTCTTTCTCAACTATGCTTGCAGGGGTGTCATAAGAGACTTTTCTTCTTTGAGGGTTTGCTCTTCTTCTTCCTTTTGAATCAAGCATATATGTATTCTTTTTTGAGGAACAATTTATATCTATATCTGTTTTAGCTCAAGACATAAATTTTTCTTCAAGCACATCCTCACAAGGTTTGTTTCAGAAGGTAAAATGTTATGAATATCTGGTTCATCTCAAGACAAAGACTTTTCTATTTTTTTCATTTTATTTTTTTTTCTCTTTCTTCCTCGTGTGACCTTTCATACCTGGATTTGGAGGGGTGATCCTCCCTTTTAAACTCTTTTCTAGAATAGGATGTGTTAAGATAATATTTGTTGAGCTTGAAGCTTTGATGTCTCCAAATCCATGAAGATTGCTTGAAGACTAGGTTGTTGCTTATGGGCATGGGTTCTGGGTAGATTAGAATTTGTCAATCAGTAGCTTAATCCAAAACTAAATCAATCAAGCTCTTTAAAGAAAAGTGTTTTTCAAAGAAAGTGAAAAATAACCTATTGATTTGTCGTTTCAATCGGTTGTTTTCCACTTCGTAGTTTTGGAAAGGATTTGAAAAAGTTGAATTTGGCTGACCTCACAGTCAAAACCATTTCAATCGATTGATTCACACTTTAAATCGGTTGATTTTTTTAAAAACTTAACAGAATTGGTTAAATCAGTTAAAACTGTTTTTGCTTATTTCAAATCTATTTTGGCCCCTAATTGATAGTTTGAAACGACTATTTTTTAGGCTATATAACTGGTTTTTGAATCTCTAATTAGAGAGAGAGAGATCATATTACAAAAGATAAAAAGATTTTCCAAAGATTGCTAAAAGCTTTGCATTGGTTAAGAGTGGAGTAGGTTATGTTGTATTAGTTTTTGTATCAGATGTGATCCTTCCTATTATTTTTTGTTCTTCAATTCATTTTGTAAAAGTGTAAGAAACTGGTGTGTACAGTTAGAGGGTGTTCTGACCTATAGTCGCTATGTTTCAAAGAGGGTGAGTGTTCTTGAAGGGTTCAAGATCACCTATTTGGTGCTTGTGTTGTGTAATCTGTATTTGATTGCTTAGTGAAATACCCAAGGATTTCTGGGGATTGGATGTAGCTCAGGTTAAGAGTGAACCAATATAATCCTTGTGTGTTAAATCTCTCTATCAGTCACTGCTTTTAAAACAGTTTGATTTGTGATTTTCCAAAGTGCTGATAAAAACAATAGATTGATTCGTATAAACAATCAATTGATTTTCTGGAATCAAATTAAAACAGTTTTTGTTCCTGTCGGTTGACTCGAAACGCCTTCGTACGTCTACGTCACGCTCACGTCCAGAGTCCTTGCGTTCGCGTACGCTGTCCCTGTGATGAACACCTGAAACACAAAGACAATGGGCGCCCTAGCGACTGTTTGCACTCCGACGCTCAAGTCAGTACTAGGGCTAGGAAACACAAAAAACTATATACTCTTACTCTTGTGTGTGTGTAACGACGCGAGAGGATTCTCCCTCGCCCAGTTTGTTAACTTACTATTTATAGATTGAAAACTAGGGTTTCCTGTTTACCTGAAATGGGCCTTTCTGATGGACGGGCCCAACACTGTTGTTATCTTACTCTTAGGATAACCTAGCGCGTGGGGGTCCCTAACTGGAGTGCAACTTCTGATGGGATGACCACCTGGATGCCTCCTCGTGCACATGATCTCTGGGATCAGCCGCCTCTGAGAGTGCCCTAGCTGTTCACATGTCATGCATGCAGCTCGCCCCTGATCGTGGCCCTTGCTGGCCATATCCTTCCAGCGGCTTTTATACTTTGTGTCACGCTTGAATGCGTCGTCCACTCTACATGTATGGGCACTCGTGATTTAGGCTTCTCCCTTAATGATAACTGGTGTGTGATCTGGGATCCACTTCTCGTGGCCCATCTCTAGTGCTTGGGTTTCCGATGTCCGACCTCTCCACACTGTTTAGTGGCAAGTCGGTGCATCCTGATGACCGATTTCTGACCACTCTCGGCTCCTTGGCGCACGTGCTTTGCGAGGTACTGGCTCGCACTGCTCATGGGACCCGCTTACGTGGCACCAACATCACCAGTGGTTCAGCGAAGAGGCTAAGTCCTTGCCCTGGGTGATCTATGTGGCTCTGTCCGACAGGACGTAAATACGACGCCAAAGTGACGTCTTTCCGGGCCTATCTTATCTATCTACATGTGTCTTGATCAACGACTACGGTTTAACGTCGCTTACGCTTCTTCGCTTGCTTTTAAACTCTGGAAAATGCGCGCGTCTAATCGCTTGTTACGTGGCACCAACATCACCAATGGTTTAGTCAACGCCCAGGGACTGGTCGATACAGTTTTGTTGATTGGCTGATCTAATTTCTTTTTTTGTGATTCTGCATTTATATTCATTCTTGTTCAGAATTTTCGAAAATCTTTCATTAAACAATTCACCCCCTCTTGTTTATAGCCTCTAATTCTAACAGTCTTCCCTAATGGTAGGAATTCTTGTAATTCCTTGTTCTATCCTAACACATTGTTGAACTATTTCATTTTAAAGTAATTGAAGGGAAAAAGTTCAACCCTATCCTGAATTTCAAGGTTTAGACCACTCTTGAATCTATCAATGGTTTTTCTTGGCTCTTCCCTTATTCCTACCCTAAACATAAGTAACTCCATTTTCTGTCTATATTCTTCTGCAACTTTATCTGTTTGTTGAACTCCGTGGAGTTGATACAAAATCTCTTTCTCAGATTGCTCATCAAAGTCAGGATGTCTTCTACACCTATGCCTTTCTTCCTCATGCCTTTTTCCCATGTTTTGATTGAGAACTAATTGTCCAAACATTTCTCTCATCTCATCCATTTTTCTATTGGTGTTTTCTCTATGTTTTTCTATTTTTGTTCTCAATAACCTAGCCTCTTCTTTCCACCCATAGTCATCTTCTATGTTCTTATTATTACCTTGAACACTAGATGCATGATTATGATCACTCATTTTGAAATTAAAAAGAAATGATTTTCACACAAAAAAATTAATTCAAAGAAGTGATAAAATATTTTCACAAATAGGTTTTAGAGTTGGTGAAGTTTCAATCAAAGTCAACAAGTCAAATTGTCTCCAAGTTCACTCCAAGAAAAGAGAGGCGAGTCACTAGGACTGCTTAAATATCAAGTCTTCCCTTAGTTAAAGCTTACCTCAGATAGTCTTAACAAAGTTTTTCCTCAAAAGAAACTTCAAAACAAATTCTTCCTAAATGTGATGTATGCAAGGCGTCCTAGTGATCAAAGGAAGATCAACTACAAACGGAGAGAAATCACCTAGGTACCACAAAGACTTAGAAAAATAAAGGAAAGCAAGAAATTAAACAAGAAGGAATTAAAGGCAAAGAAAACTAGACGTGTCCTATGTGAAAGTGCAAGTGACACTTAAAGCCCCTTGACACACTTTCACTACTAATTAACGAATTTAGCTATCACAATGTTTTTCATGGAATTGCTTTGAAAGCATTTTTCCCACCAACTAAAATAAGCATGATAAGAAAAGCAAAAAAAATTAAACTTGTACACAAAGGTTCCGTGATACAAAGCTAAAAATATTTTTTTTTATGAATTTCTTTTCTTCAAGTTGTCAAATCTTCCTTCTCTTTATATGAACTTGATTCTTATTTTCAATTACTTCCCTCTCCAAATAATCACTGTTTTTAGCCTTTAACTATGAATCATCAAGTAGAAATTAGCTTCACAACTTCAAAACCAAACATCCACTCAATATGAATTTCACCTTATGAGGCCAACAAGTAAAAAATCAAGAAAAGCTCAATTAAAATTGCTAAACTCAAATGGATTAATTTGAAAACTGCAAGGAGTATTTTAAGACACAAATCAACAATTAAAGCTAACAAAAACAGTGAGCACTCAAATATGGAACCTAAGAATAGCACTAGAATAGGTTTAAAAAAAAAATTATAGAATGAAACAGACATTGAAACTTCCAAAATTTGTGAAACTTCATCCCAAAATATTTTGTGTATGAAATTTTTATATCAGAATATCAACACAATATTTGATAAAAAAAAATAAAAATTTAGGTCAAACAAATTCTGAGAGAAATAAATAAAACACTACAGTACCAGTATTCAGAGATTGAAATTGTTTTTCAGCACTATCAGAGATGATTCAAAAATTTATTGGGGAAATATTATAATGAGTTTGAATCTGAAATTTTTATCCCAACTCCAAAACACATCATTAAAGGTGTGATACAAATTTCAGGTCAAAAAGCCCTAGGAATAAGGTGCAGTAAATTTTATATTGAGAGCAACACCACACTGAAATAGTTTATTCTCGGCTGAAAAAGTCATGACTTTTACTGTTTATAAATTTTTTTCTATTTTGTTTTTGGAATTTCTGTTTTAACTGGATACCAAAAACATCTCAATAGGGTCCTGTGAATTTTTTCAGATTTTTTTACCAAAATAAAAATCGACAATAAATTCTCACAACAGAGACAAAAATTCACAAAAACTGGAAAAGAAGAAACCTAAGGGATTTGAAAAAAAGAATTAAAACTCAAGACATAATAGAAACCTAACTCTAATGAACTTTTTAATGATCTAATAACAAGATAAGAGACTCAAAAACATAAAAAGAAAAGCACACAAAAGACACGAAAAGACTCAAACCACATGGATGTTCATTGAAAAAACAAGAAACAAAAAATCAAAGAAAGGACTACTTGATTTTATGACATATATGAAAACAACATGATTTTAGACAACTAGAAATGGATAATTGATAAGTGCCTAATTTCAGTAATATTTCATATTAAAATATAGGTATTTATGAGCATTAATTTCTAAAATACATATAAAATAATCCATTATTTATGAATTTATACCTTTTTATATTTTTATGATCTTTATTTGAATAAAATCATTTTATTCCCAAATTTGGTGTTAATTTCAGGATTTTAAGAAAGAATGGAGATGACTGGCTAAAGAGGAATAATATAAGCTAAAAGGAGAAAGTTGAAAGGCCTAAAAATGCACAAAAAGCACAAAAAGTTCAACTCAACAACAGGGGTTCTCGCTCAAGCGAGCCCATAGTGGCGTTATAAAAAATCGACGCCTTTCTCGCTAGAGCGAGAATGCGTCAGAGAAATTGGGAAATTTTATGTTTTTATCATTAAGCCCATTAGTGTGATGCGGGAAGTCAGCTAACCCTAGTAAATTAGGTTAAATAGGGGGCTAGAGGCACAACCCTAGTGTGCCAGATTGAGAGGAAAATACTATTGAGTGATTTGTAACATTTGGGAGAATGGAAGATGCTAGAAGTATGCAGGGCTAATTCTATCCTTTGGGATTGACAGTAATTTGTCTGAACTCTTATGCATTGAGGTGATATTTAAATATGATATAATATTTTGTTCTTGATTGATTATTGGTATTGTTGTTTTGCTTATAAATAGTTGTGACATGTTTGAGAATCTTAAATCTGATTGAGAGGTATTTTTAGGGTCTGACCTAATCAACAATACGTATCATATTTGAGTGTTAGAGATAAACTTGAAATGTTAATGTCTGAGTGCGACTCTGAGTTGTTTTTATAAGTATTCGAGAGATCGATATTTAGGAAATATTCTTAAGAATTTTATATACGAGAGATCGATATAAATGAATTTTATACGGGCATCAATTTCAATAAAAAAACTTAATGTTAACATGCTAATTAAAATACATGAGAGTGAGAAAGATGAAACTTAATCCCTATATTTCCAATTGAATCAATTACTCTTTGATTTGTTTTCTTGTTAATTCTTGCCATTATAACAATTTTCAAACCAACTTTTTATTGTTTAGTTTTATATTTAGCGAATATTGTACTTGATAATTCAATTGTTCCTTATGGGATCGATATCTGTCTTTAAGAACAAATTATTACTTCTGACAACGCTGTGCACTTGTGTAAAAAGTCATCAAGTTTTTGGCATCGTTGTTGGGGAACACTTTGATTTTTGAGTATGAATTCCTAAATATGGTAAATATTCTAACTGTTTTTATTTTTTGTTAATAGTTCTTGTTTATATTTCTTGAGTTTGTTTATATTTGTTTTGTTTTTAATTTTGTTTATTGTTTTATTTTTGTATATTTTATTTTGCAGATTTGTTTTTATTTAATCTTCTAATTTATTTTATTTGTTTTTAATTTTTTAAATGAAAAATATACTATGTTTTTTCCTCACTAATATCCTTCAGGAAAAAAAGCTACATGGCAGAAGAACAAGCACACCCTCCTAAGAGGACACTTGGAGATTATGTCATATACCAATGGCCAAGGTATTTTTCTAGTATTGTGATACCTGCTACCGCCAAGGCCTTGGAAATAAAACCCGTTTTTCTCACTCTCATCAGTACCCATCAATTTACAGCAATGGATCATGAGGATCAATATTCACATTTGGATACATTTTATGAACTGGTGGGAACAATGGGCTTTCAATCAGGTGATATTGAAAATGGTTATATGCGCTTGTTTCCTTTTTCATTGGCAGGTAAGGGTAAAGAATGACTAAAATTACTTTCCAAACAGAGCCTCACTAGTTGGGAGGATGTAAAGGAAAACTTTCTGCAAAGATTTTTTCCAATCTCTCGCAACATCAAAGCAAAGTCTGAAATCTCTATGTTCAGACAAGGAGCACATGAAGTTTTTTGTGAGATATGGGAAAGATTCAAAATGATATTGAGAAAATGCCCATATCATAGGTTTGAAGAAATTGCTCAACTGAGCATATTCTTGAATGGTCTCATATCTGACACAAAGATGCTCATAGATGCTGCAGCTAGCGACACAATGATGGCTCTTGATGTAGAACAAGCGAGAAGGATTATTTATGCATTGAAATCAACCGATTATCAAGCCTAACATGATAGACAAGGTATTCAGAAGAGAGGGTTGTTAGAAGATGCAGTCTTGGCTCAAAATAAAATTCTGACACAACATATTGAGCAACTAACTGCACAAATGGCTAAATTGCCCTAACAATTACATGTTGTTCATTCATCTCAAAGCCAGAGTCAATCAATGGGTGTGATTTTTGTGGAGGTGATCATCCTAATATGTTGAACAAAGTTCTTTGATGTCTCCAAATCCAAGTGGAATGCATGAAGATCCCTGCTGCTGGTTGTGTGTGTGTCTAGAAGTAGTTGGATTTGTTAATCCACTCCTTGTGATGATCCAAGGTTAAATGAATCTTAATCCTTTTGAAAAGATATGTTTTCTAAAGAAAGTGAAAATTCAACCGATTGTTTTATACTTAGTGGATTTTGAAAAGGATTTGAAAAGCTGGACTTTGTTTGACTTTGGTGTCAAGCCAAATCAACCGGTTGATTTGTGATTTCAATCGATTGATTTTTTGAAAACCTTAACAAAATTTTGTTAAGCTGTGGAAATTTGTTTTAAATGATTCAAACTGTTTTTGGTTCCTGAATTAAATGCTTTGACCAACTGATTGGAGTATAAAAATGTTATTTTACGCTTCTGATCATTAACTAACTAAGAAAGATCAATCAAAATCAGTTTTTAAGAATGCAAAGAGCCTTTGGATCATCTTCAAGTGTGGAATATGATTCTCTGTATTTTTTGTACTCAATCTTTGATTGTACCCAGGTGTACTCTATTCCTTTCTTTCTTGATCACTATAATTTTGTGTGAATTGGTCTTGTGAAGTTTCAGAGGTTGTTTTGAAAACTGTGTGGTATTTGCCAAAGGTGGTGTGTGTTCTTCAAGGGTTCAAGATCACCACTTTGGTGTGTTGTTTGTAATCATGGTTTGATTACAGTGAATTCGCAATGGTTGCTAAGGACTGGATGTAGCTCTTGGTAAAGAGTGAACCAGTATAAACATTCAATGTTAATCTTTGTATCCTTACCCTCTTTATAACTGCTTTTGCTTTGATTTTCAACACTGCTGATATAAACAATCGTTTGTTTCTCAAAATCAACTAGTTGATTTTCTACAATCAAATTAAAAACAGATTTCTAATTGGCTGAATTGTTTTCTAATTGATTGATTCTTCATTGTCTTTCAATCTACCTTCAATATTCATGAAAAAATTTCATAAACAATTCACCCCCGTCTTGTTTAAGGCGTATAATTCTACCATAATGGTCACTATACTTATCAGAACAATTCACCTAAAGGTGAGGATCCGTCCATGCCTGAAAGAATGAGTAAATTTGAAGATGCCCTGGAAAAGCTTGTGATCACATAAGAAAATAGCATGGCAACGATTAGGAATATAAAGATTCAAATGGGACAAATGGCCAAACAATTTGCAGAGATACAAAGTGGCCAGTTTTCAGTCAACAACCAACCTAATCCTAAAGAGCATTGCATTAATGTAGTGACTGAAAAAGAAGAAAAATATGAGACGGAGGGGAAGAGAGATGAGATAGAGAGAGAAAAGAAAAAGAAGTGAGGAAGAAAAAATTAAAAATAAGGAGAGAGGTTTTCTTGAAAAAGATTTATCAAGGTGTAATCTGTTCCTTTTTAATTCTTGTAATTGTTTTCCTTTCTATACTTGTAAGTTTGTAAATCTGTAAGGTCAGAGGTTGTTCTGACAGTGGTTGTGTGAAAGGCAAAGAGGGTGAGTGTTCTTGTGTGGTCAAGATCACCTCTTTGTGATGTTGAGTGTTTGTAGTCTATTGATTGATTGCTAGTGGAATACCAAGTGGTTTTCTAGGGACTGGATGTAGCTCAGGTGTTGAGTGAACCAGTATAAATTAATTGTGTAATCTCTCTCTCTCTCTCTCTCTCTCTCACTCTCACTCAGTACAACTGTTTGATGTGATTTTTGTCTCTGCTGCTATAAACAATAGGTTAAAATGAAATTTTAACCGATTGTTTTTCTGCAAACAGTTTTAACAACTTTGATTTTTGGCTTCCCTGATTGCTCTTTCTGTGATTGTTAATAAATCTTCATTCTTAGCCAATCTTTGTGAAAATATTTTGTCAAACAATTCACCCTCCCCCTTGTTTAAGCCATTAATTCTAACAATTGGCATTAAGAGTTAGGTTCTTGAAATTTATTCAAGTTCTGTTTTTTCAAAACTGTTTTAATGGCTGACTGGTTACCTTTTGGGGAAGGAGCCTCTATTAATAGACCACCTTTATTCTATGGTGTAAACTATCAATTTTGGAGAGTTAGAATGAAGATTTTTAAGCATTCTACAGATAAAGGAATTTGAGAAGCAATTGAAAATGGACCTTTTATTCCTTGTTCCTGTCGGTTGACTTGCTTCGTCGGTTGACTCCAATAGCTGCTTTGGCCCTTCGATCTTGCTTGAGAATCGTGTCTTCTTGATCAAGAAATCTCCCCCTGCAAAGACAAAGGGGCACCCTAGCGGCCGTTTGCACTCCGACGCTCAAGTCAATATTGGGGCAAAGAAACAAGTGTGTATATTAGCTTCAGTCTTAGAAACTGTGTACCTTACTAGGGTTTTGACACCCTTTATATAGGCTAAACTAGGGTTTACCTTTGCGTTGTTACCCTCGACTAGGGTTCCTTGGAGAATATCCTTGCATCGCTATTCATAGAATCTTAGCGTATCTGGCACATGAACTTCCCTTAACTGGAGTGCAACGAATGACAGAGTGGCCGCTTGGGTACCAACTTGTGCACCTAATCTCTAGCGCCATCTGCTTCGTGGGTGATCTAAGTATTCACATGCCATGCATGCAGCTTCCCTGAAAATCGTAACTCTAGTGGGCCTTAGCGCCTCCTAGGATTATCCGCACGTGTTGCGCCTTTATGCGTCATACACACCACATGCACGAATCCTTCATGACTTAGGCTTCCCACATATCTCTTGTCTTTAACTGTTATTTGAACGAAATAGAAAGGGTAAACAATTTCTGTTGTGCAGAGACGCTTTTCTCACATTGTGAATCACCTAATGAGTCTTGGAAAAAGCTTTGACAAAGAGGAGTTGAACATAAAGGTTTTAAAGTGTCTTGATAGGTCACCCAAATAAAATTTTAGTTATTCAGTTAAGAAATATGTGTGCGTTGCAGATTAGTGAACCTCTCCCTTGAAGTGATACACCAAGAGCAGAGGTAGTTTGGTTTCCCCAATGAGCCCCTCTTGTGTAAGTTCACCAAGGCGAGGAATAGTACGATTCTCCAATTAACGAACCTCTCCCTTGAAGTAATGCGCGAAGGTCGGGAATAGTATGGTTCGATGGTGAACCTCCATCATACGTAAGTTTACCAAGGCTAAGAACAGAATGGTTCAAACGTTAAAGGCTTGTCCCTTGAATTTTACAGCAAGGTCGCGGTCAGTTATTCAGACCTGTCCCTTGACTTTTACAGCAAGGTTGCGGTCAATTATTCAGACTTGTCCCTTGACTTTGTACATCAAGGATGAGGTCGCTAAGAGTCGTTCACTCAAGTTAGAAACACCAAGATAGGGGAAGTCTGGTTCCTTAGTGATGTGATTCCACTAGCCATATAGAGAAAGGTTTTTGACCTTCTTAGGAATCACCTTGAGTTGGACATTATAGAGGCACTTTTCTTAGAGTTGGATCATTGTTCTAAGACAAGAACTCACCA
>Ga0123342_1004631_pt1 | contig 20754 bp, 24 predicted proteins | sample Turbeawhitnodule_FD_89960 | JGI IMG/M metagenome (GOLD analysis project Ga0123342, IMG submission 89960) | Root nodule microbial communities of legume samples collected from Mexico - Turtle bean Mexico white nodule | ecosystem: Host-associated > Plants > Roots > Nodule | place: Mexico: Nepantla...
AAAATTTGAAAATTCAAAATAAAACTCTCCAATGAGAAGGTGCCATGTGGAGTCATGCTTTCCATGTTTAGCTCACACCTTCCATGCTAAATCCTCTCCACTCCTAGGTTGCCATGTGGACGTCCATGCCAAGGTGATTTTCGTTCTCCAATATACCCTAGACGTTTTAGGGTTACATTGGGCTCAAAGAAGCCCAATTGTTATCCTAACTAGTCACTTTTAACCCTAACTAGTCATATTTTACTATTGGCCCAAATACAAGCCCAAAAACCTCTGCTACTTGGCCCAAATATTCGGTCCAATTATTTTATACTACTAGGCCCAATGCATGGCCCATGAAATCCAAAACAACTTTATACAATTTATTTAAGCTAAAGCTTGGCCCATAGATAATGTTGACCAGTTAGTAGAAACCCAGTCTTCTTGTGTTCTTCTGGACAAAGCTCTAGTTTATGTTTTAATGACTTGGAGGTCTTCTTAGATATTTTTGTACATTCCTTTACCTTAGAGTTGTCCTCTTGATTGGGCCTACAAAAATAAACAAAAGCCCAATTAGACCCATATTTGCAATTAAATCAATAAACAACCTCTAGGTCTTCATCGTCTTTATTATGGGGTTGTGTGTGGCTGGACAGTTTCCATCATCACCCATAAGGGATATGAAAATCTTTAAAAATTTGTAAATTGTTAAAACTCTTTTATCTCAAAATTTTAACCACAAAGTTTATCCTCTCGATAATGCAATATCTAGCACTTTCACACACACACATTAAAGGAATGGACAAAATTGATTTTGAATCAATATTAGTGCTAGCAGAACTAACAAGTAACTTGTTTTTACCCATATGAACCTTATTCATGGGATCTCCAATCACAAAGGTTGGGTTTCCATCACTTGTTTGTTTGCAAGTGGCTTAAGTACCATTCCCCTCGATGTTTCTAAAATCAGTTTTCTCCCTAAGGGTTTTGTCAGAGGATCTGCCAAATTCCGTTTTGACTTGACATAGTAAATAGAAATCATTCCACTCTTTAACAATTGTTTCACTAAATTATGTCTCTATTGTATATGTCTGTTTTTTCCATAGAAAGTTTTATTTTTAGCTATAGCTATTGTCGATTGGCAATCACAATGCATTGATACAGATGGGATTGGTTTCATTCCTAAAGAATGTTTGCTAAGAAGTTTTTCAACCACTTAGCTTCACTACCAGCCATTTCGAGAGCAACAAACTCAGATTCCATTGTTGATTTTGCAATAATAGTTTGTCTAGCTAATCTTCATGTAACTACACCATCTCCAAGTGTAAATACATAACGACTAGTGAATTTTGTCTCATCTAAATCAGAGATCCAGTTAGCATCATTGTACCCTTTTAGCACAGGGGGAAATCCACTATATTCAATGACATAATCCATTGTACCTCTCAAGTATTTCATGAGTCTCACAAGCACATCCCAATGATCTTGCCTAGGACATTAAGTGTATCTACTCAGTCTACCTACTGCATAAGCAATATTTGGTCTAGAAAAGCTCATTAAATGCAATAAGCTTCCAATTATCTAGGCATACTGAGTTTGAGAAATATATTCTCCTCTGTTCTTCTTTAATTTAGAGTTAGCATCATAAGGGGTGCTCACTGACTTAAAGTCATAGTAACCTAACTTCTTAAGAGGTTTTTCAGTATATTTTTCTTGGGATAGTAATATACCACCTCCATTCCTTATAATTTTAACTCTTAGAATCACACTTGCTTCACCCTTGTCTTTCATCTCAAACTTAGATCCAAGAAACAATTTTGTTTTAAAAACAATATCATTGCATGTACCAAAAATTAGCATGTCATCCACATACAAACATATAATGACACATATCATCATCATTGGTAGAAAAACTTTCACAAAATAAAACCTTATCAATTTTTTCGTGCCATTGGTTTGGTGCTTGTTTCAAACAATACAGAGATTTTAAAAGTTTGCATACTTTTTCCTTTTGACCTGGAGCTACACATCCTTCAGGTTGAGTCATATAAACTTCCTCTTCTAGTTCACCATTCAGAAAGGTTGTTTTAACATCCATTTGGTGAATTACTAACTTTTGGATAGATGTTAGGGCTAACAACACACACATAGAGGAAATCCTAATAACAGGGGCAAAAGTATCAAAGTAATCTATGTTATGTTTTTGAGTAAAACCTTTAGCAACTAATCTTACCTTATATTTCTCTATGGATCCATCAGGATGGTACTTCTTCTTAAAGATAAGATCCACTTACAACCAATGGGTTTTGCTCCTTTAGGCAAATCTACTAAGGTCCACGTATTATTTTTCTTAATTGAATAAAGCTCAGATTTAATGGCCTTATCCCAATGTTTAGCATCAGGAGCACTAGCAGCTTATAAAAAACTTATTGGATCATTTTCAACTAGATAAGTGTAAAAGTCATCTCCAAATGAGGTTTCCTTTCTCTGTCTTTTACTTCTCCTAACATCCTCACTCATGGCATCACTAGCACTATCTATAGGTTGTTTAGATGTACCATTACTCTTTAGAGGAAAGATATGTTCAAAGAACTCAACATTTTCGTCTCTGCTATAGTGTTACGTTCAATTATATCACTATTAAGAACTAGAAACCTATAGGCAACACTATGTTCCACATATCCTAAGAACATGCAATCATATGTTTTAGAGCCTATTTTCCTTTTCTTAGGATTAGGTAACATCACTTTAGCTAAACACCCCCACACTCCTAGGTATTTCAGATTAGGTTGATAACCTTTCCACAACTCATAGGGTGTTTTACTAGTTTTCCTATGTGATATCCTATTTTGCAAAAAAACACGCTGTAAGCAGAGATTCACCCCATAGATTATCAAGAGCATTAGAACTAATAAGCATGACATTCATAATTTCTTTAAGAGTCTTATTTTTCCTTTCAGCTACTCCATTAGATTTAAGTGAATACGGTGTGGTTACTTCATGAATAATACCTTATTTAACACAATAATCATTACATAAAACATATCCATCACCTTTATATGATCTAATTCTTTTAATTTTCTTATTCAATTGATTTCTACTTCCGCTTTATAAGTTAAGAACATGTCTAAAGCTTCATCCTTATGTTTAATTAAATACACTTTGATGAATCTAGAAAAATCATCTATGTTACAAAATAATTTTTACCACCTCTAGATATGGTTTGTTTTAAATCTGCAAGATCAGTATCAATTAAACCAAGAAGTTCAATTTGACGTTCTACAAAGTGACATGTTTTCTTCGTAATTTTAGATTTTATGCATATATCACATTTACTATTTTGTTTGTCATGCATGTTGATTAATCCTAGTCATTGCAATTTCGTAGCATACGAATAATTCACATGTCCTAATCTAGCATGCCATATATCATACGAATCAACAATATAAGTAGAAGATTTAGATTCATTCACAACTTCAGAAATGTTCAATACAAAAAGACCTTGATCACAGTATCCCTTCCCCACAAAAACATTGTTTTTTGTCATAACAATCTTGTCAGATTCAAATGACATTTTAACCCCAACTTTTCTTAGCAAGGCCTGAAAGATCAAATTAACTCTAATTGACGGCACATGTAGCACATCACTCAAAGCCAGAGTTTTACCAGATGTGAGCTTCAGAAGAACCTTTCCTTTTCATAGGACAAGAGTTTTCCTGGAGTCACCGAGATAAACTTGTTCTTCTCCATCCCCCACACTTGTGTAGGAGGTAAACACATTTATGTTTGCACAGATGTGTCTCGTAGCCCTAGAGTCTACCACCCATTTGCTCACATTTGTCACAAGATTTACTTGTGAAACGACTGGCACAATTGTATCTTCCCCTTCAGCTAGATTTTCCTTAGGAGGATAGTCGTTTTTGGCCCCATGTCTACACTGAGGTGCATGATGACCTGACTTTCCACAAACAAAGCAATTACCCTTTTTATTGAAAGTGGGGTTAGTTCTATTGGGACGAGAGAGTTTATTATTATATTTCTTTTTGTGATCAAATTTTTTCTCGTACCTTTTTGGAGTTGGTTTGTCTTCTACCACATTTGCTTTGGCAGACAAAGTTTTGGCTTTTGCAGAAACACACTCCTTCCTGTTTGTGTCTTCAATGATGATGTGAGTGATCATATATGATAGTGACATTTGTTAGTGTCTGTGCTTTAGTTGTTGTTTGTAATCCGTCTAAGATTGCAGAAGTTTTTCGATCAAGAGTTCGGACACGAATTCATCCGGCAAGGCTATGCTTTCAGCTTTGATATCTTCAAACAGCTTGTGATATTCGTTTATCTGGATTTTGATGTCTTTGCCTTCGATCATCTCCCAGCGGTAGTAGTTTCCGATCATGAATCTTTGTCTGATGATGTCTTCGGCAGTGTATTTGAGGATAAGAGAATCCCAAATATCTTTTGCTTCCTTGTAAGAAGCATAGACATCGAACAGATCGTTAGATAACACATTGAGTTAAGTGTGACGACATACCTTATTTGCACAGATCCAATCATCAATTTGTTTTGCATTCGTGCTTATGTCAAGTTTAGAAGTTGTAAGTGCAAAAACAACTCCGTACATGTCCAATAGGGTGGACACGAGTTCTTGCCAACGTCGAAAATTTTGATCGGTGAAAACTTCAATTTTCGAGACGTCCGTAAATGGTTTCGCTAAAATGGTTTGCATTGTAGAAATAACATTTGATATTTCTGGAGCAGTGTTGTTGTTGTTGTCCATATTTTCAGCCATAAGTCCTTACGATTGTAGTAAAGTATGCTTTAAACACGAACAAAACTGATTTCCCGAGACGTGAGTGATTACTGTCCATAAAGACTTATCCGCAGTGTATTCCGCAAGTCCCTCAGGATACAACAGGAACTTCTTGGAAATTTTCAAGGATCAGAACTAGCAGGTTAGTCTTAAAAGAGTAATAATCCAATAAATCCAAAAATATTATAATAAAATAAAATAATAAATGATGAGAGAGTAAGAAAAATGAAAAAGGAGAGGAAAAAGAAAAGTTTCACGGTGGTGGGTGAAGAAGATGAAGAAGAAAGCGTGAGTGAAAGATGATTCTTAAGCAGATGGAGTTCTCTTTACATAGGGAGAGGAACAACAAAATTTGTTGCAACTTTAGACCCACGTGCTTCCGTTTCAACATCTCAACTTCAACAATGTTATAAAAATTTCGAAAGATCAGGCAGTGCGAGCGCGAAAGCATAACGACATTCTACAACTTGTGAAGGACCAAACAGTGCCTTCCCGGTCATGCGGTCACGATCCTGGGTTGAGAGGACAACGAGCGCAACAATCTCGGTGCAGATCCAGTCTCTGTTGCACTTTCGGTATCTCCTCTAACGACATCGGAAAAACAAAGGTTTTTCGCACACACTCTATTTTTGTTTTGGAAAATCTCGATTTTTCGTTTTGCAATATCTACTCATATGTTCATATGGGTTTACAACATTATTTTCACTACCAACAAATAAAAAATTGTCAAGGAGTATTTAAACAAGTTAAAACAATAAAAGAAGTTTAGGAAGACACATTTGGTGAAGATTCTAGGAAGGCACAGGGACAATGGAACTTACGACGACGAGTCCATGAAGGCAAATGGATAAGCTTTGTTCATGGTGATGGTAGGATTAGACTCCAGCTGACGTGTTGTGTGGTGTGGTAGAATAGAGTGGCACGATGGAGGAGGGTTTGGTCGATCACAAAGAGAAAAAGAGTCGCAACCAAGGAGTCATAAGGAAGAAATGTTATTTGGTTGTGTTTTTTTTAACGCTAACATAAATGGGTTCTATGGTCACCCTGTCCAATCCTGTTCCTGATCCGCACGAATTATGGATTATGTGGAACAGATAGTGGATTCAAATAGTCAATTCGTTCTGTGCATTTTGTTATTGAGCCACAACTAGCCTGCACTATCTCTCTCACTATCATCTCTAATATATAGCAGAGCTAATATTTTAAAGGATGATGTAATTTAATTTTTCTTTCAATAATTTGCAATTGGAGTTGATAAGAATAAAATAACTATGTTATGATGTAATTCAAAATGTAACTTAATTAAAAGCTATAATAGGTAAAATAAATCGTTTTCAGATGACCAAAAGGTAAACCAAAATGTATTCGAAGTGGGTTTGATGGTAAGTGGTATGGTGTGTTTAGATTAGAGAGTGAATTTGAGAGAGTAAAAAAGAAAAAAGAAAATAGAGTGGAAAATGAGGTTATTTTGATTAAGGTTGCATTTGGATTGAGGAGTGAAAGTGTGAGAGTTTGAGAGAGTGGATGCATCAGGATATGAGAGGAGAGTGTGAAGAAAGTGAGTATATTTGGATTGAGGTATGTAAGAGTGAACCTGTCACCAAAATTTACTTGAATTTGTGAATGATGTGATGGTTGAGAGAAAATTTTGAATTATTTTTAAATATGTAAAATGTTACTTTATAAATTTATCCTTGATTATTAAAAAAATTAATAATGAAATATGAGTTATTTTTTTTAGAAATAAAGAAATTTCACATATTTATAAATTTAAAAATTATAATTAAAAAGTAAATATGTATTAAATATAAATAAGTATAATTTAAAAATTATAATTAAAAAATATATATATTCAACAAATTAAATAAAAACAGAATGTGAAATAAATTCTTAAAATATTAAACATATATTATAAAAAAAAAAATCAGATCTTATATAAAACTTACAGCAATAGAAAATAAAAAAGTACAGAACAAAAATGTAACGTAAATAACAATAGAGAATGATTTTATAAAAAAGTTATAATCAAATAAATTATAACTCATAAAAATATAGTTATACACAATTTTTCTTAATACAAACGCAACAAAAAAATTAAATAAAAACAAAACTTCAAGTAATTTTTAAAAATATTAAACGTAATTCCAAAATTTGAAAATAAATGAAATCTTATGTAAATTAAAAAATATTAATTTTTAATATTAAAAACTCTACAGTAGAAAATAAAAAATACGAAAAAAAATTTAACATAATTAACAATAAAAAGTAATTTTATAAAAAAATTATAATCAAATAAATTATAACTCATAAACATAATAATTATATAAAAAAATATTTTAATATAAACACAACAATAAATTAAACAAAAACAGAACTTCAAGTAATTTCTTAAAATGTTAAACATATACTATAAAATTGAAAAATAAATCACATCTTATATAAATTATTAAATATAAATTATTTTATTTTATTATGTTTGAGAAGATATAATTTGAATTAAATATATGGTGATAGAATGGCTTAAATATAATCTATATTTTTATTTATTATTAATTAAAATGAATTTAATTTGATAAAAGATGATTTGATAAGAAATTTGATTAAATATAATTCAATCAAATATAATTGATTAAATTTAATAACAAAAATAATATATAAGTTAAATTTTGGTTATTTAAATATAATTCAATCAAATAAACTAAGATATAATTTGAATTTGTGTCATCAAAATAACTTAAGACAATGCTATAAATTATTCCTAAAAAAAGGTAATTTTCTAATCCAAGATTATCAAGTCTTACTATACAAAATTTATAAGAATAATTTACATTATAAGATATATAATTTTGATTTTTTTCCATGTAATATTATGATTTTGATTTCTTTTTCTAAATTTCACTCACAAACAATACTTTTTGTTTTCTATAATTTTTTTATACGTTTTCATACTTTAAAAGGAAATATTATTTTATATTTTTACAAATTTTGTAATGACTTTTCTTAAAAAAAATTATGAAATATAACATATATTTTTGTGCTGGACCACACTTTGGACATCGACTTCAGACATCAACCCTTGTGAAGTAGGTCGACTCGGTGGTCTGGTCGCGATAGTGGGCCACGTAAGCGGCCCCCCTGAGAACATATGAGTTGAAACCTGTATATAAGAAAGACCTAATTCGCGGGAGAGTTCATGCATGTGGTGTGTATAATACATTCGAGTCTAGCACCAGTAAATATTCCCTGAAGGCGCCAAGGCCCAAGAGCGCTAGGGTTTTCAGGGAAAGCTGCATGCATGGCATGTGAAGAATTAGGGCACTAACAGAACAGATGGATCCCGTAACGTTGGTACCCTGACGGCCATACTGTTAGATTCTGCAATCCAGAAAAGGAAGATTTTGTGCGACCGTTATGCGTAGATTGTGTAATAACGTACCAGAATGTTCTCCCAGTAAACTTAATTTCACTAGAGGTAAGGCTCTGGTGAGAGAAAGATGTGATAGTGACTTAACCTAAAAACAACTTCTAAAAGGGATTTGAGATCCCTGGTAAAGGTACACCGTTTCTAAGCTCGAAACTATTTTACTTACTCATTGTTTCTTAGCCCAGTACTGACTTGATGGTCGGAGTGTAATCAACAGGTAGGGCCTCCTATGTTTCAACCGAGCCACTCTTCAACACCCAGGAGTGAGCACAGGAACCACCAGAAATAGGAAGAGCCATCGCCTGCCTTTGAAGTCAACGACGGCTACGTCAATCGGCGAGAACATTTGGCGCCCACTGTGGGGCTCGATAAAACTAGGTCTCATCCACAGTCACGTTCAGGGCCATCTAGCAACATGAGAAATACAAGACAAGGTGCATCTGCACTGGAAGGAGGAGACAACGTCACCATGCAACAACTCATGAAGACCATTCGCGCCCTTCAACAAGCAGTGGCGGCGTCCAAGGCTAATCAGGACAGGATCCTGGCTGAGGTTCAAGCTGAGCAGACAGCCAGCCAGGACCGATTCTAAGTTGATTTGGCTGCGTCACGGGAAAACAATGAAGAATTGCGTCGGGCCAATGAGGAACTACGCAGAGATTTTTTACAACGCATGGGGGAACGCACGACCGATGACCATCCTAGTTAGGGCTCGCCCCATGCCTTTTTCCCAGGCGATCATGGATACGGTAATACCATCTAGTTTCATGGTTTCGAAAATCACCTTCACAGGTGTTGAAGACCTGGAGGCCCACATCACGGCCTTCCACACCCAGATGATAATCTTAGGAAGAATTGACGTTATGCACTGTAAGCAGTTCATGGGAACGTTCTCAGGCACAGCGTTGGACTGGTTCATCAGTCTCCCCGATGGACACATCACCTCATTTGATCAGTTCTCAACGTTGTTCAGGGAGCAGTTCATCGTCATCACATCAGCGCAAAAGAGGAGGTGACAGAAAAACGTGGAAGCATTGGTCCGACAAGACCTCGAGGAACTGGTTGACCACAACCCATGAGGGTGCATGAGGCCACGACAGAGAAAAAACCCCCGGCTAAGTAGGCGCTGTATGAGCCGAGGAAACATCAGACCAGGGCACGAACGAGGGAAGGCGTGCCCACCAGGCACAACTTCAGAATATATGAATTGGTGAGGAATGGTTTTATGAAGGAGTACCTACAAGAAAAACAAGGGGCCCCGACATCGGTAGCCCCAACATGAGATCAGGGGCATGAGATACCAGTCCATGGAGAGGTTAATACAATCTCTTGGGATTTCCCAGTGAAAGAAGTGTGCTAGGGACATAATGGCAGTAGAAGCGAGGGGGTCCGACTAGTCCCCAAAGCCCAATCTCTTTTTCACGAAGGCCGATTTGCAAGATGTGATCCCACATGACAACGACCCCGTGGTGATCTCGGTGGTGACGGTAGGGAGAAAAGTGCATCGAGTCCTTGTCGATCAAGGAAGCTCGGCAGATGTAATGTTCTGGTCGACTTTCAATAAGCTGCAATTGTCGCCTGACCAGTTGAGACCTTACGGCGGTTTCCTATACGGTTTTGCAGAGGATCAAGTGGAGGTGAGAGGACATGTGGAGTTGAGGACAACCTTCACAGACAACACTACATCCCGCACCGTTAATGTAAGGTATCTCGTTGTCAACGCCCCTTCAGCTTACAACATCCTTTTAAGCATACCTACCCTAAATTAGATAGGAGCAGTGGCCTCGACGACACATATGAAGATGAAGCTGCCCTCCCTTGAGGGAACTGTGATTACCATCAAGTCCGACTAGAAGGCGGCGAATAAGTGATATGAGAATAGTTTGAAGATGAAGAGAGGAGTGTTCACCGTCACCAGCCAGCCTCAAAAGGGAGAAGGGGTCGCCTGAGCCGAGATGGCCCGAGAAAGGCGACCCGGGCCTGCAGAGGAGGTGTTGGAAAGGGAGATTGGGGGAAGGAAGTTCAAACTCAGTAAGTCCCTAAGTTAGGAAGCACATGACCAGATCGCCGAGGTGATAGCACGGCACCTGGATGCCTTCGCATGGTCTGCCTCAGACATGCTTGACATTGACCCCGATTTCTTGTGCCATCGTCTCACCATGGACCCACAGGTCCAACCTGTGCGTCAGAGGCGAAGAAAGTTTAACGATGAAAGCTGACTGGTCATCAGGCAGTTGACCTAGAAGTTGTTGGATGTTGGTCACATATGGGAGATCCAATATCCTGAGTTGTTAGCCAACGTAGTGCTGGTCAAGAAGGCCAATGGAAAGTGGAGGATGTGCGTCGACTTCACAGACCTAAACAAAGCCTGCCCGAAGGACTCGTATCCGTTGCCTAGCATCGACGCCAAGGTGGACAACGTGTCGGGGTACAAACTTCTTAGCTTTCTGGATACCTTCTTCGGGTACAACCAGATCCGGATGCATCCCAAAGATGAGTACAAGACGACATTCATGACGGAGCACTTTTGTTACTGCTATAAGGTGATGCCCTTTGGGCTCAAGAACACTAGCGCGACCTATTAGAGGTTGATGGACAGGGTACTCGCCCTTATGATAGGGCGAAAAGTCCAGGCATATGTGGACGACATGGTCGTCACCTCTCAGGTAAAGGACCAGCACGTTGCCGACTTAGAGGAGCTATTCACCATGATAGCCAAGTACAAAGTGAAGTTGAACCCTGAAAAATGTGTATTTGGGGTAGAGGCAGGAAATTATTTAGGGTTCTTACTCACCGAACGGGGAATAAAGGCAAATCTCGGGAAGTGTACGACAATCATAGCTATGAGGAGCCCGATCTCTGTGAAAGAGGTGCAACAATTGACAGGGTGGATGGCCGCTTTATCTCGATTTGTATCGGCAGGAGGGGATAAGGGGCATCCCTATTTCCAGTGCTTGAAGAGGAACAACATGTTCGTGTGGACAAGAGAGTGCAAAGAATCGTTCCTCAAGCTGAAAGACTATTTAGCTTGTCCCCCGTTGTTGTGTAAGTTGTTGCCAGGTACCCCGCTTCGCCTGTACTTCGCCATGACGGAGTGGGCGATTAGCTCGGTCCTCGTCCAAGAGCAGGACCACGTGCAGAAGCCCATATACTTTGTCAGGAAAGTCTTGCAAGGGTCCGAGGTGCGTAGTGTTTGCAGCGCGGAGGCTTTGCCACTACTTCCAGAGTTTCACTGTTATTGTGATGACAGACCTTCCCATTCACAAGGTCTTGCAAAATCCCGATGTGGTAGGACGAATGGTGCTCTGGGTGATTGAGTTATCTGAGTTTGATGTACAGTATGAACCAAGAGGGTCGGCCTATTAAAGGACAGGTTTATGCTGACTTCGTGGTAGAACTCTTCTCATGGTCGCACATCAAGAGGAAGCAGATTTTCTGTGGGTCCTCTCTGTGGACAAGTCCTCTAACCAACAGGGCAGTGGGGCAGGCGTCATTTTGGAGGGGCCAAATGGGTTACCGATCGAGCAGGCCCTACGGTTTTCCTTCAAGGCTAGTAACAACCAAGCTGAATATGAGGCCTTGGTTGCAGGAATGTTGCTAGCCAAAGAGATGGGTGCTAGAAGTCTGCTGGTGAAGAGTGATTCACTACTGGTAACAGGTTAGGTTATGGGTGAATACCAGGCCAAGGACCCTCAGATGGCCGAATACCTGGTCTATGTCAGGCTCTTTAAAGAAGCTTTTGTGGTGTTCGAACTAGTACACGTTCCCAGAAAACATAATGCTCGAGCTGACTTGCTAGCAAAGCTCGCCAGTTCGGGCAAGGGGGGCAAACAGAGGACATTCATACAGAAAACCCTAAAGACACCCCGAACCACCACAGGCTGCAGAATAGAGGTTCAACAAGTAAGTGTCTCAGAAGGTGAAAAAAGAAGTCATCGGTCGTTGACTCAGGAAACGTTAAAGGCACCTAGGATAAGCGCATACGATTTATCAAGGGGAGGGTCATTGCGCGTCTGCCTAGTTGACGAGGGTGAAACCTGGATGACGCCCTATAGACGCTACCTGGCTGATGAGTTGCTCCCGCTGGAGCCGGCGGAAGCCAGGATCGTCAAGAGGAACGTAGGTAGATACACCTTGGTTGACGGAAAGTTGTTTAGACATGGCTACGCTCATCCTATCATGTCTTGTGTGAGTGGTGAGAAGTGCACACGTATTATGGCGGAGCTTCATGAAGGGATATGTGGGAGTCACATCGGTGGCCGAGCTCTCTCATTAAAAGCCATTCGGGCGAGATACTACTGACCGACCATGAGGGAGGACTGCACAGAGTACGCACAACGATGCAAGCAGTGCCAACGGCATGCCGACTGGCATCATGCACCCCCGAAGGAGCTACGATCGATCCACAACCCATGACCTTCTCACACCTGGGGGATTGACATCCTGGGGCCTTTTCCTCTAGTAGTTCATCAGATGAAGTGCCTCGTGGCATAGAGTACTTCACCAAGTGGATAGAGGTTGAGCCCGTGGTGCAAATCACAGCTCATAAAGTTCAAAACTTCGTGTGGAAGAACATAGTTTGCCGCTTTGGAATTCCAAAGCGTTTGGTATCCGACAAGTCAGCAGCTAGGCAAACTATGTACGAAGATCGGTATCAAGCAGGTGTTTGCATCAGTCGAGCACCCCTAGACGAATGGGCAGGTCGAGTCCGCCAACCGAGTCTTGCTCAAGGGCTTGAAGAGAAGGTTGGAGAAAGCCGAAGGGACTTTGGCGGACGAGGTCCCTAGAATTGTGTGGGCCTACCACACCACACCTCAGTCCACCATCAAGGAGACGCCTTTGAGTCTAGTGTATGGTTTAGACGCCATGATTCCTGTTGAGATCCAGGAAAGTTAATCTCGTTTCAAGAACTTCGTGGCCAAGGAGTCTAACAAGGAAAGAAGAGTAAATTTGGACCTGCTGGACGAAATTAGAGAGGAGGCACACATCAAGGCCGAAGCCTTGAAGAGAAGGGTGGAGTACAAGAACAAGTCCAAGTTGAAACCTCGGTAGTTCTAGGTCGCTGACTTTGTGATGAGAAAAGCTCACCCCTACCAGCTGGAAAAAAAGTTGTCTCACAAGTGGATTGTGTTAGAAAGTATGGCTTTAAACTAGGGGGGGGGGGGGTGAATGGTTTAAAGAGGGTTTTCGCAGACTTTTAGGTCAAGAATGAAATTACTTCGGGAAACAATTGATAAGGAAATCAGTTTGCCAAAACACAAAGCAAAAACCACAGCACCAGAAAAACAATCGATTGTTTCGCAGAAACAATCGGTTGTTTATACCAGTTCATAAATAACAAAACAACAACCGATTGATTCGTGGTAACAACTGATTGTTTGTTTTGGTACCATAACATAAAACTGTTTTGTGCTTTGACTGAGCATTAAATGATTTTCTAACTGTTTACGCTCCAGTTTTTAATGCTTTGACCAATCTTTGAATGCAATTAATAGTTTGTTAAGATTTGGTAACAAACAACAACTTTGAATATATACAGAAAAACATATTTGTGTTTTTCAAGAGATTGAGATTTTGAAAAGTTCAGAATTGCTTAGAGATTGAGTTTGATCAAAGAGTGTGAGATAGGATTTTTCATCTTGTATTGATTTCAGATTTGTTCTGTAACAAGTGTAATCCTTTGTACTGTTGAAAGAAACTTTGTGTGTTTGCTGAGAAGTGTTTTGTGTTCTTGAGGGGATCAAGATCAGCATTCTTAGAGTTGTTGTGCTGGACCAAATGGAGTGTGTGTCTTGAGGGGATCAAGGTCACTTCTTTGGTTGTGTTGTAAGTGATCTAGGGTTGATTGCTTAGTGGATTCCCCAGTGGTTTCTGGGAAGACTGTATGTAGCTTTGGGTTTAGAGTGAACCAGTATAAATCTCTGTGTGCTTTCTCTCTATCCTTAATCTCTTTAAATTCAGTTCAACCTTTCTAAAAACTCCTAAGTATAAAACAATCGGTTGTTTCGACAAAACAACAGGTTGTTTTTCACTTAGTTTGAAAAACATTTTTCTTTTAAAAGAATTGAGAATGCTTATGCTTTCGATTCAATCAAGAGTGGATTATACATAAAATCTACCCCAGATCCTAACTAAAAGACAGCTCAGCAACAACAAGCACAGCTAGCCTTTCATCATCCTTCAAACGGTTTGGATTCTTCAAAGCTTGAACACACTTGGTTCAACAGACTGGTCCATTTCGTGTGATAGAGGTGCTTGAGAATGGAGCACACAAACTTGAGACCTTGGAAGGTGGGACAATTCCCCGAACATGGAATGGGACCAACCTTAAATTTTATTTCAATTAGTCATATCATTGTACGCAATTAATGGGACACTCTTTTTCCCTTATCAGGGTTTTTTAACGAGGTCACCCAATAAAAAAGTTAGTTGAAAAATATGTGTACCTCTCCCTTGCCTTTATACGCCAAGGTCGAGAATAGTATGGTTCCAAAGTAAGACGTCTCCCTTGCCTTTATACGCTAAGATCGAAAATAGTATGGTTCCAAAGTAAGACGTCTCCCTTGCCGTTATACGCCAAGGTCAAGAACAGCAAGTGAACCTCTCCCTTGCCTTTATACGCCAAGGTCGAGAACAACAAGTGAACCTCTCCCTTGCCTTTATACGCCAAGGTTCAGAATAATATGGTTCCAAAGTAAGATGTCTCCCTTGCCGTTATACACTAAGGTCGAGAACAACAAGTGAACCTCTCCCTTGCCTTTATACGCCAAGGTGGAGAACAACAAGTGAACCTCTCCCTTGCCTTTATACGCCAAGGTCGAGAACAACAAGTGAACCTCTCCCTTGCCTTTATACGCCAAGGTCGAGAACAACAAGTGAACCTCTCCCTTTCCTTAATACGCCAAGGTCGAGAATAGTATGGTTCCAAGTAAGACGTCTCTTTTGCCTTTATACGTCAGGGTCGAGAATAGTAAAAGTTTGAACAAATGTCTCCTCTGACCCTATGTGCTAAGGTCAAGAGAGGTAAAAGTTCCTGGTAAACCCCCCCTTTAGAGTGAGAATAACATGATCGAGAAAGGCAATGGACATTAAAAACAGGAGCAAGTTAGTAAAGGATCGTGCTACTTAGGTAGGGACGGTCATTGACGCCCTGTTAGTTGGCAAAATCATGTCGAAACATACGAGTTAAGTTTGAAAGGAAAAGACTTCATACATAAAGATATATACAAAATCACCAAATGTTCATCAAGTTACAAAATAAAGACAATAGCAGGAGGATTCACCACCGCTACTCAGCGTCCACCAATTGCCCATCGACAATGGTCTTGTTCAAATCGGTTTGAGAAAGGTCCACCCCATGATGCATGCAGGCAACCTAGGTCATGGCATCCTCAAACCCTACTGCGTAGGAGTCATCGGCATCACTGGTAAGCTCATCTTTGGTCTGCTGGAAGAGTTCATCTTTGCGGACCACTTCCTCCTTCATCCTGGCCACCTCCTTCTTTAGCTTAGTCGATTCCTCCTTCACTTGGGCCATCTCCTCATCCTTGCTACCAAGATCCTTCTTCAGACTGTCCAACTCAGTGCGAATGTCGCTGTTTCTAGAATATATCCTCAAGGTCTCTTGAGATTTCTCAAACAAGAGGCCCTTTGTCTCTCGATCAACTTTGCGAAACTCCTCCACCTCCAGGGTAAGCCCTGTCACTCGACGTTTTAGTTCGGTGGTTTGGAGGGCTTCTTGGCTAGCCAAGTCCTTTGCCCTCCGCTTCCTCCTCCAAACTCCCCGACCTCTCTTTGGCTCGGGTAGATTGCAGCACTTTCTGAAGGAAGGAAGGAAGACAGATCGGCAGAGGGATCCCACTGGCCACCCTCCGAAGCACTTTCCCCCTACCTTCTTGCACCACGATATCACAAGGAAAAGAGGTGCTGGGAGAACATTCCTTGTAGGATGGGGCTTGACCATCCGAATCTGATGGCATAGGAATGGCGGCATCAGCTTTGCGCTTCCTCTTAAAGACAAGACCTGAGTAGGTCTCCTCATCCTCAGAAGCAGCAACCTTAGTGACCTCGGCTACCCCTTTGAGCCTCTTATCCTTAATAGAGGGGCTTGGGGCAGAGGGGCCAGGAGTAGAGGGGCCTGGAGCATTTTTCTTTTGCATAGCCACGACGACTAGTTGTCTCCTCTTCTCAGCGTCCAACACCATGCCTGCATAAGAACAAGTACATAAGAATTTAAGCAAGTAACACACACAGGCAAGGAAACTCTAACAAGAATAAGGGGAAGAGGGTACCAATGTAAGCCTTAAGGGTTGTGAGGCAGTACTCGTGCTTAATCAGCTCGGCAGAGCTGAACACTGCTTGAAGGCTGGAGAGAAAGTCGCACACCTCTTGTTCTTGTGGGGTAAGTCTTCGAGGAATCTGGGTTTCTTGAGCCCAGGTTTCTTGGTCTAGTAGAGGGGAAACCCATCCAAGAGGGTGGGGTCGTTCTTGTTGCAACGGATTTTTAAGAATTTCCCATTAAAGTCCTTGTACGATTGCTGGAAGAGGGTCAACAGTACTCTCCCAGCAACCCCATTACCACAACTTTTTACCTGGGCTCTTGGCTTCGAAAAAATAAAGGAACACATCCACTGACGGTAAATGGCCGAAGTGATGACACAGAATGGAGAAAGCCCTAACGAACGCCTAACTATTGGGGTGTAGTTGGGCAAGGGCAACATTGTTCGAAGCTGGCAAAAGGTAGGCGAAGGAAGAGTTTTTTTTGAAGATGGTGGAGTAGATGAAGCAAAATGTTCCCTCCGAGTCTGATGACTCATCACAACAGACAAGTTCGTCTACCCTACAAGGCACAACCCTCACAAATTTGTCGTGTTCTCTTCGAAAGATACGAGATTTATGGCAACTCTCGCTTTTCCTATATGACACTATGCTCACGTGGGTGGTGAAGTCAGAGGTTTCCTCTAAGAGGTTACTGGGAGCCCAGGGTATAAGGATTTGTAGTTAGAGAAGGGATGGTTTTGGGTTGTTTGATCCATCTTACAGAAGAAAGCTAAAACAAAGAAGAAAAATAAATGCAAAACTCAGAAAAAGAAACGCACGCATTTTTTAAAAAACAGCAAGCAAGCAGAAAAAAACAAAGAACAACGATCGTAAGTGCGAAAAACATAAACAGTCTCAGCGCAGTTATGAGCAGATTAAGGGCATCAAAATGATAAGACGAAGGCAATTACAGAATAAAAAATGTACCTTGAAGTGATTATGCTTTGAGGAGATGAGGTGTTTTGGGGAAGAAGACAGAGCATTTGGAAGCAGAAATGTTTGAGAAATGCAGAAGAGAAGGAATGAAATAGTGAAGGGAGCGTAAGAATGGAAAGGTTTAACGTATAAGGGGAAGCGCAAGCGGCAACGAGCTCGACCGTTGATCTGACCATGTGTACGCTGGGGAGAAAGTGTGGTCAAACGTCACCTTGAGGCACTGTGCACGTCCTGTCACTCATTTGCCACGTAGGTCGCCCTAGGCGAGTAATTAGCCTCTTCGCTGAAACAAACTCCAGCTCGAGCCTGGTGGGCTTGTGTACTGGACTAGACTTCGGACATCGGCATCAGACATCGGCCCCTGTGGAGTAGGTCGACTCGGTGGTCTAGTCGCGATAGTGGGCCACGTAAGTACGCCCCCTGAGAACATATGTGTTGAAACCTGTATATAAGAAAGACCTAATTTGCGGGAGAGTTCATGCATGTGGTGTGTATAGTACATTCGGGTCTAACACAAGTAAATATTCCCTGAAGGCGTCAAGGCCCAAGAGCGCTAGGGTTTTCAGGGAAAGTTGCATGCATGGCATGTGGAGAATTAGGGCACCAACATAACAGATGGATCCCGCAACGTTGGTACATGAGTTGGTACCCTGGCGGCCATACTGTTAGACTTTGCACTCCAGAAAAGGAAGATTATGTGCGGCCGTTATGAGAAGATTGTGTAATAACGTACCAGAATGTCCTCCCAGTAAACTTAATTTCATTAGAGGTAAGGCTCTGGTGAGAGAAAGGTGGGATAGTGAGTTAACCTAAAAACAGCCTATAAAAGGGAGTTGAGATCCCTGGTAAAGGTACAATGTTTTTAAGCTTTAAATTATTTTACTTACTCATTGTTTCTTAGACCAATACTAACTTGATCGTCGGAGCGCAATCAACAGGTAGGGCCTCCTCTGTTTCAACGGAGCTGCTCTCCAACACTCAGGAGCAAGCATAAGAACCACCAGAAATAGGAGGAGCCACCGCCTGCCTTTTAAGTCAACGACAGCTAGGTCAACCGGCGAGAACAATTTTCCTTTTAGAAAGATGATAATTTTACGAAATGTCAAGATTTTGAAGATATTGTGCCTACTCAAAATTCAAACTTATTTTTAGTTTCCTCTTCTTTTATTTGTTGAGAATTAAGAAAAAAATATCCTTTCAATGTTTTGAGAAATTTTAAAAAATAATAATTCTATTTACTTATTTTGTGTTGTTATCTTGAATTTAAGGTTACAACAATGACAGAACACGTTAGTCGAAATGAAACAATACCAACTTATTTGTATTGGCTAAATGGGGGATGTAATATAGATAATTAAAGGTTTCCTTGTAGCAACACATCCAAAACAAGTGTTGTTAAGACTTGTTTGAAATCATCAATTACATATAAGTATTAGATAAATGGTAATTGCATATATGGTGATCAGTGTCAGAAATTTACATTCATGGTCTGTTTTAGAGAGAACTTATATTGGCATAAAAAACACTATGAAGGTATATGATTTACCTTGTTATTATGAAGTGTCATTTAACTCTTTAAGTTACTAATTTATATTAACATGTGAAAAATTTGATACAAGGACAATATTAGACCTTCAAGATTAATTTGGTGGACACCACCTTTTGAAAGTTTTGTAAAGATTAATTGTGATTGAGCATTTACAATGCACGAAGACAAAGCAGGCGCAAGAGGGGTTGTGCAAGAGGGGTTGTGAGGGAATAAAGAGGGGAAATTTATTTTTGGTTTCTCTATTGGCTTGGAAAATTATTTAGTATTGATGGCTGAATTAAAGGCAACCAAGATTGGAATTGAAATAACAATTTCCAAGGGATACAAAAACTTCATGGTTGAAAGTGATTCTAAAATTGCTATCGAGATCATTAATAGCATTGTAGCCCAACAAAGCAATGACTATACAAGTCAAAATGTTATCTCTTCAATCATTGATATAAGTAAGATGTTACTTCAATCATTGAGATAAATAAGATGACTAATAAGATTCATTGAAATCACGTGTTCAGAGACTAAACTCAGCAAATGAGTTGATGGTCTTGCCAAACATGGGTTATCATCGTGCCCCGAGTTAGGTGTTAAATTTTTTGAAGATCCTCCTTATTTTATTGAAAGTCATTTGTGTTTAGATAGAGCTTGAAAAATATATAATCGATGATACATTAATTGAATTTTAATATATTTTACTTACAAATATTGTGCATAACTTTTGTATATAATGTTAATTTACCTACCAATTTGTATTTACATATAGTAATTTATAATTAAATATGAAATTTTGTGTGGTGAAATACATAAAATTAGAAAGAAAATGAAACATAAAAGAAGAGTTAATGGACAAAAAGTGAAAATTAAATTTCAAAGTGTTAATATCCATATATAAAATTTATAAAGATAAACATTTAAAAAAAATATGCAATTATTTTTTATATTTCTAATTATTATTTTCATTATATAACAAAAATATGAACACATGTAAGTTAAATAATCGTATATACTTTGTTGCTTTATGTTGTTATTATTATATTATTTTATTTTCAATGATTAAAAAATGTAATATTTTTTTAAATTTTTTTATATTTGTGGATAACATTTGTTAGTAATTATTAAGGTACATAAATTTATCGGTAACATCTAAGTAATAATATACACAAATCTATCGATCAAAGTAATAACATACACAAATCTATCGGTCAATATATGTTATAAAACAAGATTCAATTATTCATGAAGAAAATCGGTTAACAAAACAATTCAAGATATGAATTATTTCCATGGTTTATATTTTAATAGTTTATATTGGATAATAACATCTTAGATACAAGTAACATTTTCGATGTTGAATTTTTACTTTTCACCTTCACATACACTCTAAGATGTTAAACTAAATGCTCGGAGCTCCGTTACGATTTTGTCCTTAAAAAACTCTTGGGTGGATTAAGGTAGAAAAGTGTATTTAAACTGACATTGATCTCAATTCCTAAAACGACGTGAAATTTTATTAGTCTTACTGAAAATAGATATTTAAAAACTAAAAATCACCTTATATTATAATTTAAAATGTACTCTATAAATATAAATTAGATATGGAGGACAAAGAGTGTCACATCCCTATTTTTACCCATATTTTCTACTATATTATACATATAAACATATGTTACTTTCTCATATTTGTATCTCAAAAGATATCCCTCTTCATAGGGATTTAATATATACACAAAAGTCTAAAATAAA
>Ga0123342_1004632_pt1 | contig 20753 bp, 18 predicted proteins | sample Turbeawhitnodule_FD_89960 | JGI IMG/M metagenome (GOLD analysis project Ga0123342, IMG submission 89960) | Root nodule microbial communities of legume samples collected from Mexico - Turtle bean Mexico white nodule | ecosystem: Host-associated > Plants > Roots > Nodule | place: Mexico: Nepantla...
CGGTTCCTTAGAGTTCTTGAGTTTTCTCTTAGTATTTGGTGGTTCAGTCGCTGACTTGGGCGTCGGAGCGTGATCGGCCGCAGCGGCGCCGTTCTGTCTTTTGCAGGTTCTTGAGGTGAATCATGGAGAAGGACGGAGGCTAACACGGCGCAGAAGTCGATCCAGGTTTGACGAGGCAAGGTTCTTGCGTCCCGGTCAACAGGCAGGATCAATTAATATTTAGTTCTTGATTTGGTATTGTTGTTTTACTTTTATTTTTTCGTGACAAATTGAGAATCTTACATCTGACCGGGAGGTATTTTTAGGGTTCGGACCTAAACAACAATAGTTAACATATTTGAGTGTTAGGAGTAGACTTGAAATGTTAATTGTTATTAAACGTCTGAGCTTCGTTCTAAGTTGTTCTTATAATTATGCGAGGAATCGATAGTTAGGGGACATTCTTAAGGAATTTATATGCGAGGAATCAATATAAATGATTTTTATACCGGCATCAATTTCAATCAAAGAACTTAATATTGACATGCTAATCAAAATACATGAGAGTGAGAGAGATGAAACCTAATCCCTATTTTTCCAATTGAAACAACTAGTTCTTTGTCTGTTTTCTTATTGATCATCACCAACACAACCACTTTCAATACACTTTTAATTGTTTTGTTCTATATTTAGCGATTATTGTACTTGATAATTCATTGTTCCTTGTGATATCGATATTCGTCTTTAGGGACAATTATTACTTCTAACAAAGCGGTGCACTTGTCGTAAAAAGTCATCAAAACCCTAACTTATTCAAAGGTATGATTTTTACTCCCGATTGCCCTTGCTTTATGATTTCGATGCTTATAACATGCTATAATTGTTATGGAACGGTTTATTTTTCTGCATTTTACATTCTTCATTTTCGATTTCGCACACACTTTGTTTTCTGGGTTTCTGAGGCATACCATCTTCCCCTCTAAACCTTTGCTTTTCTCTTTTTCTCTTTTTCTTCTCTAGATTCCTTTCTTAAGATGGCTCGAACAAAAACCACCCTGAACCCTCCACCCTCCATCGATTACAAATCACTTTATCGTTGGGCCCCCGATAGCCTTCTGGCCGAAACTTCTCAAGTAAACACCTTTAAAGATATTGAGGTGTACAAGAAAAACGAGTCCGACGAGAAGTTCCATGTCTTCGGAAGGTTCTACCTTGTAGGGAAGGGGAACTCGTGTGTGTCGACGACCGCGCGGACCTTGAAGAACCTTTCTTCTTCATGTACGCAACTGTCTTCAAGCGCGCTCTCCTGACTGAGGTCAATGTGGCCCCTGCCCAACTGCATCCCAACAGTTGGGCTTTCGCCATACTTTGCAACCACTTTGGCCATACGCCTTCTGTGGATGTTTTCCTCTATTTCTTCGAGGCAAAGAGTCATGGAAAGAAGTAGTGAATGAGCTTTAATTGAGTGGCAGGAAGAGTCCTTCTAACCCTATTCCAGTAGTCTTACAAGGGTTTCAAAGGGAAGTTCTTTAAGGTATGTTGCAGCAAGCATGATCCTACCTTGCTGGATGGGTTCCCACTCTACTAGGTGGAGAAAGCGGGGCTCAAGAAGCCTAAGAGTCTCGAGGACTTGGCCCCGCCCGATCGTGAGGAGTGACAACTCTTTTCAAGCTTGGGAGTGGTGTTTAACACTGTTGAACTGATCAAGCTTGAATACAGCCCCATGCATCTCAAGGGCTATATTGGTATCTTCTTTGACTCTGCTCTTTCTTGTTTACTTGCATATTGTGTTGGTTTACTTCTTATGCATTGTTGTTTTCTTGTGTAGGCATGGTGCTGAACGCAGAGAAGAGGAGGATGCTAGCTGAGGCAGCCTCCAAACTCAAAGCTAGTGCTGGTCCATCTGGTGCTAATGTTGCGGCCCCTGCTGTGGTTATTCCTGCCCCAACCCCTTCTGCTCCTGCCCCTGCGAACCTTAGGCAAAAGGGGATGGTTGAGGCTACTGCCTCTGAGGACGAGGACATCTGCTCTGGCCTCGTCTTCAAGAGGAAAATGGGTGTTGATGGCTGCGTCCCCTCCTTCAGAGAGAACCCCCCAAGCGCTTCTTCTCCTTTCACTTGGTGGTACATGAAGGTGGGAGGGAGAGTGCCCCTGAAGGCGATTCTGGCACGCCTTTCGCTGCTAAGCTGCTCGCCTTTCTCCAAGAAGTTCTTCAAACCTTCCAAGACAGAAAAATGATGGAGAGCCAGGGCGAAGACCCCCTACTAGGGCATGTAGCCAGGGGTCTTGGGGCCTTCCTCATCGCATATAGTCGCGCCTCGACCCAAGTGCAGGAACTGAGGGCTGAGATGTTGAAGCTGAGGGAGGCAGCAAGTCAAGATGCGCTCCAGATCAAAAATCTTACTCAACGCGAAACCACATTGCACCTAGAGTTGGCAGACTTTCGCCAAATTGACAAGGAGACCAAGAGGCTCCTATTCGAGAAGTCTCAGGAGGCCCTGAGTGCTCATGCGAAGATTTTGCCTCTCCGAAATGAGGTTATCGCGTTGTAGGAGAAGGCTGAGGAGACGCAGGCCAAGATGGCCAGACTGGAAGAAAGGGCGACCCATCAGGAGGTGCGTCTTGGCCAACTGGACGGAGAGCTAGTCCGCAAGGACGAACTCTTCAGTGAGATCAAAGAGGAGCTCACAACGACACTGGTGGAGCTTATGGTGTTGAGTTTGAAGATGCCATTGCCTAGGTTGCCTGTGTGCATCCTGGGGTGGACCTATCCCAAACAGGTTTGACCAATAGAATCGTTGATGGGCGGCTGGTCGATGCCCAGGAGTAACTCTTTCCTTATTGTAACTTAACTACTTAACGAACAATTTTAGTAACCTGTAAATGTATCTATTTATTTATGAAATATGTTGTATTCTTAACTTGCTCCTTTTTCGTTTTTCACTGCTTTGTTTGACCTTCATGACTTAGGTAGCACGCTTCTTTACTGCTTGTTGACTTTAATCTTCGTAGAAACAATGTTTACCCAAGTTCTCTCTTCGTCCTAACCTTTGCGAAATGAAGGAAAGGAAAATGCCGCTTTCAACCTTGACTCATGAGGTCAGGGGAGATCTTTAACCAGGTATCGTGCCGCTCTCAACCTTGTCCTGCAATACAAGGGAGACCTTTGACTGGGAACCATACTGTTCTCGACCTTGTCTTACGAGACGAGGGAGGTCTGCACTTAATTGGGCTCAACCTTCCCATACAGGGATAAGGGAGACATGTAACTAGAACCCATACCAACCTTGCCTTACAATGCAAGGAAGAAGTCCTTCTTTTTGACCTCACCCCAGCTGTATAGAGGCAGGGGAGGATTATAACTGGCAACTGTTTTGCTCCCGACCTTGACATTCCCACACAAGAGGGAGGTTCACTAAGAACCATGTCATTCCCAGTCTTGGTGTTTCTAACCTAAGGGAGGTGCTCGTTTACTGACCTCGTCCTTGCCATGTAGAGGCAAGAGAGGGTTTCGTTGGTGAACCATAATCTTAGCTTGGGTGAACTCACACAAGAGGGAGGCCCACGAAGAACCATATTATTCCCAGTCTTGGAGTATCAAACCAAAGGAGAGGTTCATTCCGCTGACCTCACCCTAACTGTACAAAGGTAGGTAAGGATTTATCTGGTGAATCGTAATCTTCTCGACCTTGGTGAACTCACACAAGAGGAAGGCTCACTAAGAACCATACTATTCCCAATCTTGGCGTATCAAACCAAAGGAGAGGTTCATTTTGCTGACCTCGCCTTAACTGTACAAAGGTAGGGGAGGATTTTAACTGTTGAACCATACTGTTCTCAGCTTTTGGTGAACTCACACATGAGGGAGGCTCACGAAGAACTATACTATTCCCAATCATGGCGTATCAAACCAAATGAGAGGTTCGTTTCGCTGACCTCGCCCTAACTGTACAAAGGTAGGGGAGGATTTTAACTGTTGAACCATACTCTTCTCGACTTTTGGTGAACTCACACAAGAGGGAGGCTCATGAAGAACCATACTATTCCCGATCTTGGCGTATCAAACCAAAGAAGAGGTTGTACAAAATATTTCTCTTTAACTGAATATTTGAAATTTTATTGGGTGACCTCATTAAAAAAACTTTTGTAAGGGAAAAAGAGGGTTGCCTAAAACTGTACAATGCAATAATCTTAACTGAAATAAAATTTAAGGTTGGTCGCGTTCCACGTATGAGGGATTACTCCACCTTCTAAAGTCTCGAGCCTGTATGCTCCAATCCCAAGGGCCTCTGTCACACGGAAGGGACCAATACACTTGGGAGAAAACTTGTTTTCTAACTGGTATGGGTGAGCCTTTCGCATCACCAGGTCGGCGACTTAGAACTGCTAAGGTCTCAGCTTGGAGTTGTACCTGTACTTCACCTTTCTCTTCAAGGCTTCTGCCTTGATCCTTGCCTCTTCTCTGACTTCATCCAGTAGATCCAGGTTCACCTTTTTCTCTTCGTTGGATTCTTCAGCCACGAAGTTCTGGAAACGTGGTGAGCTCTCCTGGATCTCTACAGGAATCATCGCGTCCGAACCATACACCAAGCTAAAGGGTGTCTCTTTGGTAGTGGACTGGGGAGTGGTGTGGTAAGCCCACACAATTCTAGGAACTTCTTCTGCCCAGGTCCCTTTGGCTTTATCTAGCCTTCTCTTTAGACCTCTAAGCAGAACTCGGTTGGCAGACTCGACCTGCCCGTTCGTCTAGGGGTGTTCGACCGATGCGAACACTTGTTTTATGCCTAACTCTGTGCACAATTTGCCCAATTGTTGGCTAGCAAACTGGGTGCAATTATCAGACACAACCGTTTTGGGACTCCAAAGCAACATACTATATTCTTCCACACAAAGTGTTGGACCTTGTGGACTGTGATCTGCACCACTAGTTCAGCCTCTATCCACTTTGTGAAGTACTCAATGGCAACCATGAGGTACTTCATCTATCGCACCACTAAGAGAAATGACCCCAGAATGTCAATCCCTTAAGTATGGAACGAATATGAGCTATAGATTGACCTCAGTTCTTCTGGAGGTGCCTTGTGTCAGTCAGCATGTTGTTGGCACTGCTTGCAGCGTTGTGCGTACCTCGTGCAGTCCTCCCTCATGGTTGGTCAATAATATCTTGCGCGAATAGCCTTCGACGAGAGAGCTCAGCCACCGATGTGACTCCCGCATATCTCTTTGTGAATTTCTGCCATAATACGCGTGAACTGCTCACGATTTACACATATCAGTGTGGGGTGAGTGAAACCAAGTCTGAAGAAATTCCTGTCGATCGGGTATATCTGCTTGAATTCTTCTTGACTACTTTGGCCTCTGTGTGTTCCAGCGAGAGTATCCCATTAGCCAAGTAGCATTGGTAGGGGGTCATCCAAGTCTCTCCTTCTTCAACTAGGCAAACTTGCATTGACTCTTCCCTGGTAACGACCGATGACTTCTCTTGACACCTACTGAGGTGCTTATCTGCTGGACTTCCGCTGCGTCGTCTGTGGTGGTTCGAGGTGTTCTCAGGATCTCTTTTATGACTGTCCCTCTGTCTGTCCCCCTTGCCTCAACTGGCGAGCTTTGCTAGTAAGTCAGCTCGGGCATTCTGTTCTTGAAGGACATGAACTAACTCGAACACCGCGAAAGTTTCTTTCAAAATCTAAACATATTGCAGGTATGCGATCATTTGGGGGTCCTTGGCCTGGTACTCTCCTGTAACCTGTCCTGTTACCAACAAAGAGTCACTCTTTGCTATCAAACTTTTCGCCCCCATCTCCTTTGCTAGCAGCATTCCAGCTATGAGGGCGTCATACTCCGTCTGGTTATTGTTGGCCTTGAAAGCAAACCACAAGGCCTGTTTGATCAACAACTTGTTTGGTCCTTCCAAGATAACACCAACCCCACTCCCCTTTTGGTTAGAGGACCAATCTACGGAGAGGACTCACCTGAAATCTGCTCCTTCTTGATGCATGGCTTCTGAGGAGAGCTCTACCACAAAGTGAGCGTAAACCTGGCCTTTGATGGGGCCTCTAGGTTCGTATTGCACATCGAACTCTGATAGTTCTACTGCCCAGCGCACCATTCTTCCTGCCACATCAGGCTTTTCTAAGACCTTACGAATGGGCAGGTCTGTTATCACGATCACCGTGAAGCTCTGGAAGTAGTGACGAAGTCTTCACACTGAAAACACTACCGCCAAAGTTGTCTTCTCTATGGCCTGGTACCTTACTCAGGCCCTTGGAGCACTTTACTCACAAAGTATATTGGTCTTTGTATCTGGTCCTGCTCCTGAACCAGGAACGAACTGATCGCCTGATCTGTGACTACGAAGTACAACCGAAGCGGGGTGTCAGGCTGTGGCTTGCACAGTACTGGAGGGTGGCCAAATACTCCTTCAATTTGAGGAAGGATTCCTCACAGTCCTTGGTCCAGATGAACTTGTTCTTTCTCTTGAGGCATTGGAAATAGGGATGCCCCTTATCTCCCCTTACTGACACGAATCTGGACAGAGCAGTCATCCGCCTTGTCAACTGCTGCACTTCCTTCACTGAGATCAGGCTATGCATAGTTATGATTGCAGCGCACTTCTATGGGTTCGCTTTTATCCCACACTCAATGAGTAAGAACCCTAGGAACTTGCCTGGCTCCATCCCAAACACACTTTTTGGGGTTCAGTTTCAACCTGTATCTAGTTATTGTAGTAAATAGCTCTTCCAAATCAGCGACATGCAGGTCTTTCACCTGGGAGGTGACCACCATGTCGTCCACGTAGGCTTGGACATTCTGCCCTATCATGGGCGCAAGCACTCTGTCCATCAGCCATTGGTAGGTCGCCCCTGCATTCTTGAGCCCGAAAGGCATCACTTTGTATCAGTAACAGGAGAGTTTCTTCATGAACGTCGTCTTGCATTCATCCCTGGGATGCATGCGGATCTGGTTGTACCCCGAGAAAGCATCCAGGAAGCTAAGGAGCCTACACACTAAGGCACTGTCTACCAGGGCGTCAATGCTGAGCAACGGGTAGGAGTCCTTCGGGCAGGCTTTATTAAGGTCCGTGAAGTCCACACACATTCTCCACTTCCCGCTAGCCTTTTTGACCAACACTACGTTCATCAGCCACTTTGGGTATTTTATCTCGTTGATGTGGCTAGCGCTCAACAATTTCTGGGTCTCTTCTCTGATGACATGTCGCCTATCGTCATTGAACTTTCTTCGTCTCTAGCGGACAGGTCGGACCTTTGGGTCCACGGTGAGGCGGTGGCACAGGAAATCAGGGTCGATGCCAGACATGTCTGAGGTTGACCATGCGAAAGCATCCATGTGTCGTGCTATGACCTCGACAATCTGGTCTTGTGCTTCTTGGCCCAAAGATCTGCCAAGCTTGAACTTCTTACCCCTGATCTCCCTCTCTAGCACCTCCTCTGCAGGCTCGGGTCGTCTCTCTCGGGCGATCTCAAGTCGGGTGACCTCTTCTTTCCTTGTAGGTTGGGTGGTGATTGGGCACACTCCTTTCTTCGTCTTGAGCCTGTTCTCGTAGCACCTCTTGGCCTTCTTCTGATTAGACTTCATAGTGATCACGGTTCCTTCAAGCGAAGGTAACTTCATCTTCATATGCCTCGACGAGGCCACTACTTCTATCCTGTTCAAAGCAGGTCTGTCCAAAAGAATGTTATAGGCCGAAGGAGCGTTAACGACAAGGTACCTGATGTTGGCGGTGCGGGACGCTACACCGTCTGTGAAGGTCGTCCTCAACTCTATGTGGCCCCACACTTCCACCTGATCTCCCGTGAAACCTTACAGGCAGCCAACGTAAGGCATCAACTAATTAGGGGACAACTGCAGCTCGTTGAAGGTCGAACATAACATCACGTCGGGAGCTTCCTTGATCTACGAGGACGTGGTGCACCTTTCTGCATGTTGTCACCACATCCTTGCAAGTCAGTTCTGGTGAAGACGAGGGATCATTGTCGTGTGGGACCACATCCTGTAAGTCAGTTCTGATGAAGATGAGGTCGGGCTCGGGCGTCTGGTTTGACCTCTGCCCTTCCACTGTCATGACTCCTCTGGCGTACTTCTTCCACTGGGAAGCGGTACGCCCTCCTCCAGAGAATCCTCTAGCGATAGTGTTGATTTCTCCATGAATGGGCACCTCGTGCCCCTAATCTCCTGTTGGGGCCGCCGTCGTCAGGGCTCCCTGTGACTCTTGTAGGTAGTCTTTTAAGAAACCGCCTCTTACCAATTCGTCCAACTGGAATCCCAAGGCCAGACAAATGCGTAGGTTATGGCATAGGGCTTGGTGGAACTCGCACTAAGCGTTTTTACTGGGCCCTAGCCTCTTATCAGTCTTTGCTGGAGGCTTTAATCTGTTGGCCACATCGGGGATGGCGATCAGATCCTTTAGTTACCCCCGAAAATTGTGTCTGGGTGGGGTGTTCTCTCTTGTGCGTGCCAATGGCTTTCTTGCTTCGTACGATGGTTGTGCTCCTAGGGCCTTCTTCTCCGTCATGGCCTAATGTACCCTCATGGGTTTAGGTCGACCTCTTCCCCAAGGTCGGACAGGGCCAACGCTACCGCGTTTTTCTATGACCCGATCCTCCGCGACGATGTGTGCCCCAGCCCGACGCCTGATCTCGCAAAACGTCTTCGGGCAACACCTTATCAGCGAGTCGCTTTAAGGTCCTGGCAGCACTTCTTTGGTAAAGGAGTGCATCGTCATGGCTTCGTCCTTGATATGTAGTTTCACCACCTGCACCCCAAACCTGTTTAAGAACTCTTTCAAGGACTCTCCCTGGTATTGTCTTATGTCAAAGAGATCGTAAGAGATTGGAGGGGGAGCCCGGTTGACAATGTATTGTTCTCTGAACAGTGTTGTGAATTGATCAAATGAGGTAATATGTCCATCAGGAAGGCTGACAAACCAATCCAACGCTGTGCCTGTCAGTGTGCTCATGAATAGCTTACAATACACAACGTCAGAGCCTCCTGAGAGTATCATCTGGGTGTGGAACGCCGTGATATGCGCCTTTGGGTCCTCTACACCTGTGAAGGTGACCTTCGGGCCCATGAACATGGCTGGTATCACAGTGTCCATGATCACCTGAGAGAATGGCATGGGGTGAGCCTTAACTGGCAATGACGGGGCTCGCTCATCCACTGTACGTTCTCCTACGTTCTACAAATTCTTGCGCAGTTCCTCATTGGTTCTGTGTAACTCTTCGTTGTTCGCTTGTGATGCGGCCAAATCAACCTAGAAACGATCCTAGTTGAATTTGGACGCTGTTACCACCTCCTGAAAGGCGCGTATAGTCTCCATGAGTTGTTGCATGGTGACGTTGTCCCCTCCTGAGGGCGCATCATATCCTTGCCTCGTGCTCCTCATGTTGTTGGTGGCTCTCATCACGATTGTGAATGAGACCTAGTTTTATCGGGCCCCACGGTAGGCGTCAAATGTTCTCGCCAATTGACTTGGTTGTTGGTTGACTCGACGACAGCTTCTGGCCCCGCCTGTCTCCGTTTGGAATCGAACTTCCCTGGTCAGAAGAACGCTTCACCGGTAAAGACAAAGGGCGTCCTTACGGCCGTTTCCACTCCGACGCACAAGTCTGTAAGGGCTAAAGAAACAGTAATGTGTGTAAAGCAGTTTCAATCTTAGAAATGACGTACCTTGTTAGGGTTCACCACCCTCTTTATAGGTTGTATCTAGGGTTACTTTTGTGTTGTTCTCACGTCGTGGGCTTAGGGTTTCTGGGAGAATGTCCTTGCACCGCTATTACACAATCTCAACGTAATCTAGCACATAGGATTTCCCTTTTCTAGAATGCATAAACCTAATAGCGTAGCCGCCAAGGTACCTACTCATGTACCAGCGTTGCGACATCATCTGTTCTGCGGGTGCCCTAAGTATTCACGTGTCATGCATGCAGTACCCTAACCCTAACGGGTCTTAGTGCCTCCAAGGAACACTTGCTTGTGTCGTACCCGAATGTACCATACACACCCCATGCATGATCTTCTCGTGACTTAGGTCCTTTTGGTATCTGAGTGTTAACTCATATTAACTCATACTGTTCGTGGGGCCCAGCTTACGTGGCCCACTATTGCTATCAGTCCACCGATGTCCGATGTCTTTCTCTCAGGTAGATGACCGAGGTCTGGCATGTACAACTATAATTCTTAAGGTGATAAAATTAGAAATATTACAAAAATTCTATCATATAATCTTTTAAAACTTTTATCTTTAATCTGCACATAAATTAATTTTAATTTTATAGACAAGTTGCTTTTAAGTATTTCTTTATATCTCTTGTTGACATGATGAATAATAATAATTGACTTATTAATTCAACTAGTTAGTCAAATAACATTGTCATAGATTAAGAGTGAAAGAATTAAAAAATAAATAAAATAGTGTTTTTTTCTTCTTCTTTTTAGAGTGTTGAAATACTTTTCAAATTTGAATATAAATATTACCCTTATTATTGATTTTTTCTCTAAGTCGCATTTGGTACTTTCTAATTTACAAACCATATAATACATATCACGATAAAAGTTCTTTGCAAAATAATGTTTTTGTCGTGCGTATTATTCAGCGGGCAATACAAGTTTACAAACATAAAATTTTATTGTAATATTTCTATGACGGATTATTTTCCTAATTAATATTAAAAAGTATGAAACTTGTATTTTGAATGAAAATCTACATTTTATATTTATATCTTTTTTAAAGTTTTGTTCATAAAGAATTGTAATTTAAACTTTTCATTTTTATGTAAATTTAAAGTAATATAATATTTTTAAATAAAATAAAAAAAGTGAATATTATTTTATTCAAAATATAAAAGAAGTAAACATCATTTATCAAAAGGATTCGGCAGATGAATATATATTTAAAAACTAAAAATATGTCAATAAATAGTTTATTAAAAACAAACAAATATCTATTTCAAAATTAAAAGAATATAAATATTATTTATTAAAAGACATAAGTGTAATCTCATCTTAATATAATTTATAATATCTATCTATCTATCCATATATTATATTGCTTTGACTAATCTCAATTTGTTATACTATATTTAAATGATGATTCTGAGTTAGTTCTCACCATGTTCTGAGCATCATGAAACTCACGTTTTTTCTTGCATTTACACAGAATGTTAGATTATTAGATCATGAAGGATGGGAAATGGAAAAAGGAATAAATATATATTCCACTATATTTAAAGAAACACATTTTTTAGTTAAAATTTATTTAAAATATTTGTATAGATCTAATATATAAAAAATTTATGTTAAAAATAGTGAGTTAGATGACTCATCATATACAAAAAATAATAATAATGTACTTTCTAGATATACTTTATTTTATTTTACAATGACATTTTTTTTAAATGTTACAAAATTAATATTGTAGTTTTAAATATATTTTATATTTTTAATTTAATTTTATTATAACACATGAGTTGAAGAAGAGACTACAAATTGAGGTGAATATAGTGGGTTCAATTTTAAAACATTTATCATCATAAAAATAATTCAGCTGAATCTGTGCAAGTTTAACAGAATTAATCCACAGTTTTACGAGCTTACCACAAATTTTATTAAATAAATTTATTTTGGAAGATCTTAAATTTTAATTTAAAATATTTGAATCTTGAAGATGGCAATCACCAGCCACAATAATTATAACTAGTTGAAAGTATTTTGTTCACATTTTTATATTTTTCTTTGTTTTGTAAGAGTAATGAAGAAGTAAAAGTTTACTTAAAAGATAATTTAAAATTAAGTTTTTAAGGGAAAAGATGAATATATATTGACATTATAATAGTACATTCGAAAAGTATATTTCACTCATTCTGCAAATACATACATTGTTTCTAATTCATGGCTGAACATGGTTGTTGTACCTAGTGTTAGGTTTCTATACGACAAAAGTACACTAGAAAAATAATTGGAATTTAAAGAACAAAAATGATAGTTTGACCCCACCTTCTACTTTACCAACTTCTTCTTTTCTCTTTTATTTTGGGTTTGAAATGTAAAACATATTTTTCAATGACTCAAAATCATATATGTTCATGGCGATTTGTTCCATTCAAACTTTTAATATGTCCATTTTTATTAGTATGCATGTGAATACATAAATTTAGAATAAAATTAAATCTACCACATTTATTAACACTAGTGAAAATACATTATATAGGAACACGTTGTTTTATTTTATTAAATTACAAAATTATTATTATTATTATAGTTTTTATTATTTTACTTACTAATATGCTTATTAATTTTAATATATGTTCAATGTATATTTATTTTTATAATATTAAATTTGAGATGTAGATGAAGAGATTTAAATGTAACATGAATTTTATTGAAAGTTAGTAAGAAAAAAATTGGAGTATGGGAAGAAAAGAACTTTTAAGTTGCAAAAAATGGAACTTGAGAATGTGAAAACAAACTTTTTATCGGTTAATTGAAGAAGAGATTAGATATAAAAAAACTAATATTACATAAATTAAGAAGTATATTAAAAGGTATAAAAAATGAATTTCCAAAAAATTAAGTCATATTAGAAGAAAATACACACTTGATTATTTTTTATTTTTATGATTTATGATTTTACCATATCATTGTTACTTTTTGTGTGTTGTTTTCGACTATAATTATTTTACAGTATTGTAGTTAAAAAAACATAAAATATGAGAGTTGTGTGGTGTCATTAAAATTTGATTTGGTTGTAATAACCGTCAGAATGAGACTTGGCTCCACAGTGATGATGCAAAGTTTGAAACACGAAATCGAATATAAATGATTCAGCATTTTTGGCCGTTTAGAGTGTCGGTTTGCTAAAAATATTCAACACGTATGTTTGACACTCTAATGTTCAAGTATTATATAATAATGAATATAAAAGTTGTTTTTTTACTTTGGGTACCTTTTTAATTTTATATACTAATTTTTTTTAGTTTATACATATGTAAATTTATGAAAAAATCCAAGTACTTTTTAATTATAATTTCAAATATGTTTATGCGTAATTGTATTGCTAATATGTTTCACACTCTAATCTTCAAGTACGTCGGAGGATTGTATAAGTTAAAATTGATGATTACGTCAACTTATATCTTACATTTTGATTTTTTAATCTGAAATTTTACTGAAAATTAAAATTTGTTTCTTTTACTTAAGAAGAAGTAGATGTGTTTACAAACAAATCCTGCAAAATTAATGATAGTTTAACATGTACCAAAGAGTCATGATTAAATATGTAACTATATCACTTGACTATTAAACACGACATGTAAAGTCTATATTGAAGATACTCCAACAAGTTCAAAAATGACTCAAAGGAAGAGAGAGATGAAATGAACTTATTTTTTAAAAACTCTAATTGAAGAAAGAGGATAATCTTCGTTGCAAAAGAATTTAATGATGAACTTCAATATTAATATGATTACTTAGGGATTTAGAAAGTTGGAGAAAGGAGAAGAAAGAAATTTTTTTTCTAAAAAAATGATAATTACTTTAAAATGAAACATAAAAAATAACTTTATATTTTCTATTTATATATCTTTTCAATTTAATAACCAAATATGTATATTTTAAAATATATTATTTTTACTCTAAAACTATTTGTTAATACAATACACTATATAAAATAGTTGTAAGATATTATTGGATTACAAACATAAAATGTTTTTATACTAAAAATTGTAAATTTATATATTGAATTATTTTAATAATATCAAGTTCAATAATTGTTACATCGAGGATAAATAAAATAATGATCAAAATTAAAAATGATATTATTTTATTTAAGATTGGCATCCTTTATAAAGTTGACTTCAATTTTAATTTTACTATACAGACTGAAATGGAATCGTTACAAAATTAAATTGTACTTACAGAACTATTTTAATTACAGTTTCAAGGGAGTTTAATAAAAAAATAAGTAAACTCAAATGGAATCCACAAATTTGTTTTGGTAGATCTACCTATTAGTTTCACCACATGTCATTAAATCCTTCGGTTCTCCTCAAAATGTGTGGCATAACATTATTCTTTTTTCCCCTTTTGATCTATATTAACATGTATCAGCACAACCCCATTTGATCTGCATTATTTAATTTTCAACATCAAAACCTATGCAAATACAGAACGTGTAAAAAGAAAGACATTAAAAATTATATTAATTTCAGTATACTAAGGTAATTAATTCAGTCAACCATGGAATTGCTCGAAGAAGTCCTGTTTATAATTAATCAACCAATGGACCAGTCTCTCAGCTCAAACTTTTCTTATTAAAATAAAATAACAACACTGAGGAAGCTTATTTGATCTGATTTATTTTATCAACAAATTAAATTATTGTTATCAATTTTTAGTTACATTCTTTATTTCAAGTTTAAACCAAACCAACTATATAATTTATTTATTTTTCAACCATTTTTTTCCATGAATGATTATCATAGAAATATTAAATATTTTAATAATTAAAAAATATATTTTGGTCTTACATTTTAGTAAATAAAGAATATATAAAATAATAAACTAGAACAGAATTTTTGAAATAATTTATTTTTTAGCGTAAGTGAACCCGAATTAAATAAAATTGTTTCAGATTTAATTTAACTTTAAATCTTAGCAGAGGCCAACTTGTGAACATTGAACACCCTTGTCCTCGTATAAAGAATCTCGTGTGTATTAATATTTAAGGTGATATCTCTAATAATAAGAAAAACTATGTTTTTACAACCACACAAAAAATACACCACCTGAAAATAATATATAATAATATATATTGGTAATTTAAGTTAAAAAAAAAATATATTAAAATATTAATATTTTGATTCTATAGTGAATATATTTTACATTATGGGAATCACTCTGCTTTAATAAGGAGAGAATAAATTGCCATATTTGTATTTTCTTCTTAAAACAATAGAAATTCTATAACAATGGAGACCGTCTGAAGCGGGTGACCGAACCCGCCACTACTCCAACAGCACTTGCTTCTTCTCCGATCTCCACATACCCTTTTCCGAGCCTCTCATGTTCCTTTCACCCTTTTAGCAAACACTCACAATCCCTTCATAAAGTCTCTTGCTTTATATTCTCTTCCTAAGGAACACCGACACATAATTCCCACATGAAACATTAAAAAATTTCTTTCACGCAACCCAATTTTCCCCTCGTTCTAATATTTTCCATGAATAGTTCAAAGTTTAGAAAGCTGCTTTCTTGTGTGGTAGTGGTGTTGCCTTGGTGGTTATTATGGTCTGGAGGTTCGGCCATGGCAGCGAGTGAAAGTGGCAGCAGTTCCAAAGAGCTCGACCAGACACCAACGTGGGCCGTTGCTGTCGTCTGCACTGTTTTCATTTTGATATCCATAACACTCGAAAAAAGTCTCCACAAAGTTGGGACGGTACGCAATTAATGAATGAACGAAACTCTGAATCTCTCTTTCTTTAATTATGTTTTCATTAAATCTCTCGCTGTGCGTTTGCTACTGAATTCAACTGTCTTTTCTCCATCTCTTCAATCCGTTTCAGAAAAAATAAAATACGGTACCTCTTGCCCCCAATTTGTCTCCTTTAACTTAATTTCTAATATCAAAGTCTTTTTCTTTTATTTTTCTTTTTCTTTTTCCCCTCTAGATGATTAGTTTACAGTTAACTGTGGCATTATGTGACTTATCACGTTTTTGTGGCTCCTTTGGTTTGCCTTAGTGAGAAATTTTCAAAACACGAATTTAAATTGAAAGTTTGTCTTCTTCCATACAGATAAACTGATTCAATCAAAATTAAGAGTTTTCTTCTTCAATTTATGGTTATAATAATTCATGCAAGTTGTTGTTACACAATTTTAAATAGAGGTTTTTGTTTGTTATGGTTCTGTTTTATGTTTCCATAGGAGTGGGATTTTTTTCTGTCTCTTTTCCGTTTTTCCTTGTTGTGATCAATGATCATGATGGGTGTTTTTTGGAATTCTCTTGTTGGGGTATTCTGTCCATCACAAGTTGAAAGTTTGTTCAGTGGCTTGGAAAAAAGCAAAAGAAGGCTTTGCTCGAAGCTCTGGAGAAGGTCAAGGCTGGTAATAATTCAAGTCAAAGGCTTCTGTTCGAGCTTTATGTGAAATATTCATTTCACTTGTCATATTGTAGTATATTTTATTCATTTTTTTTGTTGCAGAGTTGATGATTTTGGGTTTCATTTCACTGCTTTTGACTTTCGGGCAGAGCTACATTGTCAAAATATGTATTCCTGAAAAGATGGCAGACAAAATGTTGCCATGTCCATATAAATATAAGGATGCTGAAAAGGCATCAAATGATGATGGAGAGAAACATCGTAGGAAACTTTTGTCTTATGAACGTAGATATTTAGCAGCTGATAGTATCTCGTTTAAATGCAGCAGTGAGGTATAACTATGTTCCCTTATTGTTTTTCGTTTTGTAAGTTAAACTTGGTTGTTTATGATCATCTATTCTCTGTTCGTTTTTGAAAACTAAATAGTGCCTTGAAGAATTTTCTGTTTGAAAACAATTGTTTATCAGGTAGTTCTTTTATCAATTGTTGTAAAGAATAATAATAATTTTTATAAGTGATTCTCAATGTTTATTCATAGTCTTTTCTTATGCAAATAACAACCTCTTCTTTATAGTTATAATGGTATTTTGACGTATCTTATTTATTTATAGTTAAAGAATTTATTTTTCATTGTCTGACTTTATTTGCGATTTTATCTCCTAAAATAGCTGCTTACTGTTGGTGGTTACAGGGATACGAGCCACTTTTATCCGTGAATGGTTTGCACCAGTTACACATCCTCATATTCTTCTTAGCAGTCTTACATGTGCTTTACAGTGCTATCACAATGCTTCTTGGAAGACTAAAGGTCTGTTTGTTATTTTTTATCTTTTAGACTAACTCAGATGTTTCTTCCATTTCTGTGATGTTATAGTTCTGTAAAAGTTCCAAACCTGAGAGTTTTCTTTCTGCAGATACGTGGATGGAAGGCATGGGAGGCAGAGACTTCAACTCATAATTATGAGTTCGCCACTGGTATGGGTTACAACAATTTATATGTCTTCCTTCAATTTCACTTCAAAGCTTAATCTTGGAAATACTATTAGTATTGCATGAAACCTCATGCATATATATATTTGAGCACTTCCTGTTTATGTGTGCAGCTGCTTCAAGATTTAGGCTTACTCATGAAACATCGTTCGTGAGAGCCCATGCCGATTTATGGACAAGGATTCCCATTTTCTTCTATATTGTAGGCACCCTCTTACTAATCTCTTGTCTAGTTTTGCTAACAAGATAAAGGCACCGTCATAGATATGTTATTTTATTAAAGAAACAGAAAGGTGGTACTTTAGTGGCACCAATTTGATTAATAAATTGAGCATGTTTAGAAAATCAAAGTTGGCCCATTGTAGCCAATTTTGCATGTCAAATGTATTTCTCAAGCTTATTTAAAGTAATGATATAACACATCTTTCATTTTCCAATTTCAGGGCTGCTTCTTTAGGCAGTTTTATAGGTCTGTAAATAAGACGGATTACCTGACTTTGCGGAACGGGTTTATCACTGTGAGTCAACACTTTTAGTAGAAGAATATGTTCTTTTGGTTGTGGATTTACCTTTTCTTCTATATTGTCAGTGAAATTATATGTAAATATATATAGGTACACCTGGCTCCTGGAAGTAAATTTAATTTCCAAAAGTATATCAAAAGATCATTTGAAGATGACTTCAAGGTGGTTGTAGGAGTCAGGTAACACTAACAACGGTAAAATGTACATGCAGCCTTATGTTATTATGTAAGGTTTTTCCTTGTAGATTTGACATGTGTGCTAACTATGTTGTTGACAGTCCTATCCTCTGGGCATCAGTTGTAGTTTACCTTCTCATCAATGTTAATGGTGAGCAACTTGTTTGTCTTTGGTGTCCTATGGTTAATTCTGGAGTTGAAAATTCAACTAAGTTCAATTAATATAATTTCCAGGATGGCGTACTACACTTTGGGTATCCGTAATTCCTGTTGTTGTGAGCATTCTGTTCTCTGTCTATGAAATTCTCAACTTGGGTGGCTGGGACCTACAATTACAAGTCATTTGATTGGTTGCAGATAATTTTGGCAGTTGGAACAAAACTTCAAGCCATATTGGCAAAGATGGCTATTGAAATCACCGAAAGACATGCAGTTGTCCAAGGAATGCCTCTTGTCCAAGGCTCAGACAAATACTTTTGGTTTGGTCAGCCACAGTTAGTCCTTCATCTTATCCACTTTGCTTTGTTCCAGGTATTCAATGGATTTCCTTTCAGTATTAGAAACTATTTGAAAACCTTTTTACTGAAAAAAACTACATTTTCGCATAGAGATTCTCAAAATCTCTTCTAGCTTGTTTCCAAATAAACCTTGACTTTGTAGTTAAATGTAACCTTATCATGTTCAGGAAAATCATATTCTTTTCCGATAAACTATTAAGCAGCACAGGAGCAATGATATTTTCCAGTCGTTTTGAATTTGCAAATTCAAATTTATTGAATGCAATTTGAAAGAACTTGATGGATGTGCTGTTAGCAATGACATCAAACTGCCGATTAAACCTTTGTACTTCTGATGGAGCTTTATTTTATGTTTTAGAAAAGTTAACAGCTAATCGATTATCTTACTCTTGCAGAATGCGTTCCAAGTAACATATATCTTGTGGATATGGGTAATGAAGCTCACGACACTATAGTAACATATATCTTGTTTTTATTGTCTATATTCTTGAATAATCAAAGAACACTTTCTTTCTTTGCAGTATTCTTTTGGGGTTAGAAACTGTTTCCGTAATGATTACAAGCTTGCAACAATTAAAGTAGCTTTAGGGTAACCTTTTCTTCTGAAATACTCGATTTTTGCCTTATGTTGTTATTTGAGGCTATCTCTTTGCTTTTGAAAAGAATACTAGTTAAGAAGATGCCTCCGACAATATCATAATTAATTTGATTAATTCTCACGGGGTTTATACAGGATTGTGATGCTATGCCTCTGCAGCTATATCACTCTTCCATTATATGCTCTTTTAACTCAGGTATACCCTACACGTTTTTATTTCATTAAATAATATATTGGGCTAGCATGAACTTAGCATAGAAGAGACATATAACACCAGTGTTGTTTATCCGAAAAAGTGTTGGAGAGTAAAACACAAAAATGGAATCGCCTACACACCCAAAACACCTTTAGATAGAACACACAAATATTAATGGTTCGACATCTGTTGCGTGCATTCACGGCACTGTCTAAAAAGTATTTCATTAGTAGATTCTCTTTATGGTAGTAGATTCTCATAGTCAAGTTACATGTATTTTTTTACTTTTCACTTACTTTCATTTATTTAAAAATTTAATTGGTGTCCTTTTCAAGAGGAACAAAGAGGAAATACATGCGTCGAATATAGTTGTCATTGCTTCTTACTAGACACAAGTTGTTTTAACCAAACAATTCAGAACAAATCTTATTGTTCTTACCGGAATGCAGCATGGTTCTCCCGAGGTGGAAAGAGTGGTGCTTTGGGGAAGCCAAACTGAATCTTCCGAATAATGGTCACCAAACCCGTTATATATGGAAGTCCAAGCTGTTTAGATTGTAGATAATATTTTATACATTATCTCCAAATATCTCGAAGGCGGATTGCACACCTCCAAATATCTCAAGGTCGGATAGTACATAAGCTCATAATCCATAAATGAGGTGCCCGTGGACAAATTTGGTGGATGAACTAGTTTTTAGTGCTTGTCAAGTATCGACTTGAGTGATTAGTTTCGAGGTTCTATTTTCATAACCATCTTTTAAGATCAATGTTTTGCGACCTTTCATGTGATCGAGTTTATTTAGCAAACTTTTCTAGTCATCATGACTTCTCGTGAGAGAGTGTGATTCCCAATATGCATTAATGATAGTTTTTACTTCATCAAGACGTTACGTCGCTTTTGATTTCTGACGTTTCACTTTTCGTGTCATGTTGCCCTATAACATGACGCTTGAGCATCACTTAGCTCTCAAAAGCGAAGTGTTTTAAACCTTCACCTGCCATTATCATAGTTTAAATCCTTCGTGTTTGCTTGTGCGTCTATCAGAATCTTCGTGTGAGCATGTATAGTTATTTTTTCTGCCATTTTGTCTTTTTCCTTTTAGGTACACTCTAAGACTTCCTCTTCTTCTATTAGTAATTCCTCTAATGAGAACAACAGCTGGTAAACAGGGAGGTTGTTGTCATTAGAGAAGAACCATCTCGAGTCGTATTGATTCATTTTCTACGGAGGGGGATTCAATGGAGGAACTTTCTTCTCTAGCCCGATTTTTACTCCACTGGTGGCTAACATGGTCGTTGCTATCCTCAAAGGGAAACATAAGGCTCTCCCTCAAGAGGTGTTGGAAACCGTCAAGTCGAGCTTGACCTAGAGGAAATGAAAGGATAAATTTCCTTTAATTATCGACCTTGAGTACTTTTGGTTACTCGGGGAAGTTGCAAGCTACCCCTTCCAGTATACCTCGAGCAAATATGTTAAGGAGTTCGTCTTCTCATTTTTGTGTGTTCTAACTGTTAGAAATAATCCAAATTAATAGTGCCTATAAATAGACAATTCTTTGTATTGTTTAAATAAGAAGAAATCAATAACAGAACAGACTCTCTTCTCATATTTCTCACTGTGAGTTCCATCTTTTGTGTGTCTGCTCTAACA
>Ga0123342_1004633_pt1 | contig 20752 bp, 17 predicted proteins | sample Turbeawhitnodule_FD_89960 | JGI IMG/M metagenome (GOLD analysis project Ga0123342, IMG submission 89960) | Root nodule microbial communities of legume samples collected from Mexico - Turtle bean Mexico white nodule | ecosystem: Host-associated > Plants > Roots > Nodule | place: Mexico: Nepantla...
ATATATATATATATATATATATATATATATATATATATATATATATATATATATATTGCATCTATGCTTGGAAGCCACCTTAAATTTGTCACAATCCAACACCATTGGTAAACTAATAGTTAATTGATAAAAATATAAAATTTATATAATTTTAAAATTTAAGTGATAAAGTTTGTGAAAGTGTAAAATTTCAGTTATAAAATGTGTAATTATTTTTTTTTTATTTTGAGGCTAAAATTATTAACGACAGTTATGATTTGTCCATTTGTTAATTAAAAAATTAATAATAATTAATATTTTCATCTTTAAAAATCCTAATCACTTGTAAACCCACACACACTTTAAATTAACTAGTTATTTAATTTAACAGGATATACTTCAACTGGAACTGCCGGAGAACGTACTTACAACAGATTCGTTGCAGTCCAGCAGGGCGTACGACAATTCAAATTTGTTGTTGAAAAGAATAAATAAATTAATAAGAAAAAAATTTGAAAATTCGTAAGTACGGAGATGTACGGATGTGATGCTGCACCACGAAAGGAGAACGGCCAAGTTTGTTTATTTTGGATTTCCTTTTTTCTGTTTGAATTCCAGATTGGAAACAAAGGAAGGAGTGAAAAAAAAAAGAAAAAAAAAGTGTAACTGTCTAAATTAATATATTATTTTGTCATTATATTTTTTCTATTATTATTTTATAATTTTAACTATTTTTATTATTTTATTTAATATTTATTATTATTATTATTATTATTGTTATTAATTACATTATGTTGTTGATTATGTTAGTTGGCTTTTTCTCACTATTTTGAGTTTGCGAAAAATGCCTATTCTCAAAATCCATCTTTGGTTTTTATTATAAATCGAGAAAAAAAAACATGCATATTTTGTACCTTTCTTTTTATGTAATAGTACAATTGCGAAAACAAACAAAATATTAGTGTCTCCTATAGTTATGGAATGTAGTTCTACATCACGAGGGTTTAATTTATCATGAAAATTATGGTTATCCATGTATCTTGCTTCTTAAGCATATGAAATAATATATTTATAGAGATGAAGTTCGTAATGTGTTATTGAGAATCAAAATAACTACGTGGATAAGGAGGTTTCCTAGTGTATTATCAAATGTTGGATAACGAGATTCTATGGTATACTATTTAAATATATGAGATATCAAGATCATATAGTATATTATTTTAGTGCTAGAGATGTTGAAATCTTATAGTGTACTATTTGAGTGTTTGAGATGTCGACAAAACATATGAGACACCGGTCCACGGAGAGCTGAACGCCATCTCAAGAGGATTTTTCGGAGGAGGAATCTCATCTTCCAAACATAAGCAATACACACGAGCGGTGATGTCCTTGGAGACGAGGAGACCTGATCATCCTCTGGAGCCCGCTCTCTACTTCACAAGTTTCGACTTGGAAGGTGTTTTTCCTCATGAGGATGATCCGGTGGTAATATTTGTCGTCACGATAGGGCAAAAGGTGCATAGGGTCTTGGTCAATCAGGGAAGATTGGCTTTTGTGATGTTCTGGGGAACGTTCACCAATATGCAGTTGTCTCCTGACCAGTTGAGGCCATACAATGGGTGTTTGGTCGGCTTCGCAGGAGATCGGGTAGAGGTCCAAGGGTACATTGAGTTGAGGACGACCTTTTCTGATGAAAATGCAGCCATGACAATTACCAGCAAGTACATTGTAGTTAACGCATCTTTTGCTTACAATTTGCTTTTGGGGCGACCCTCCTTGAATAGGTTAGGTGCAGTAGCTTCAATCGTCCATATGAAGATGAAGTTGCCTTCTACTGAGGGAGGAGTGATCACCATAAAGGTTGATCAGAAGACGGCACGAAAATGCTACGAGAGTAGTTTGAAGAATCGAGGGGGAACTTACACAATCGCTATTCAAGCAGGAGATGCAGAATGGATTGCAGAGGCGGATGTCCTCAATAAGAGACGACTTGAACTTGCTGGAGAGGTTCAGGAAAGGGACATAAAAGGGAAGAAGTTCAAGCTCGGCACCTCGTTGTGTAAAGAGTTGGAAGATAAAATAGCCGATGTGATATCAGAAAATATGAATGCTTTCGCACGGTCGTCTGCAGATATGCTCGGGATAGACCGAGATTTTTTATGCCATCAGGTTAACATGGATGAAAGGGTCAAACCCATGGTGCAAAGGCGAAGAAAGTTCAATGAAGATAAGCACCTCATCATTCGAGAGGAGCTCATAAGTTTTTGAATTCTGGCCACAAATAGACGAACCCCGACAAATGTGCTACAATCATAGGGATGAGAAGCCCAACCAATGGGAAGGAGGTCCAATAGTTAATTGGGCGAATGGATGCCTTGTCTCGTTTCCTTTCAGCCAGTGGCGATAAGGGGTATCCCTATTTTCAATGTCTCAAGAAGAACAACCGATTTGTGTGGACTAGCGAGTGTGAAGAAGCCTTCACCAAGTTAAAAGAGTACTTGGCCAGCCACCTCTGTTCTTGGTAAGCCAATCCCTGGTACTCCTATTCATCTTTATTTTGTGATTACAAATCGGGCAATCAGCTCGATCATTTTGCAAGACCAAGACAAAGTCTAGAGGCCAAAGTAAGGTATTGCAGGGGCCGGAAACCTAGTATCAGGCCATTGAGAAAGTCGCCTTAGTCGTGGTATTTACAGCTTGGCGACTTCGCCACTACATTTAGAGCTTCACCGTGATTGTGATGATTGATCTATCCATTCGTAAGGTCCTTCAAAAGCCTGATATAGCAGGTCAGATGGTTCGTTGGGCGATGGAGTTATCCGAGTTTGACATACAATATGAGTAGCGAGGGCTAACCAAGGGTCAGGTGTACGCTGACTTCGTGGTAAAACTTTTGTCTGAGGATCCCAACCCGATCCTAATGACTTCTAGTGGGTTCTTTCGATAGATGGATCCTCCAACTAACATAACAAGGGAGTGGAGCTGGGATCATTTTAGAGGGACCAAGCGGGCTGTTAATCGAGCAAGCTCTGAGATTCGCGTTCAAAGCAAGCAATAATCAAGTTGAGTATGAAGCCTTGATAGCAGAGATGTTGTTGGCCAAAGAATTGGGAGCTCGAAGCTTGCTAGTAAAAAGTTATTCATTACTTGTCACTGGGGAAGTCACAGATGAGTATCAGGCTAAGGACCCGTAGCTAGCTTCATACCTCAGGTACGTGCAGATCTTGAGAGCAGTTTTCTCTACATTTGATCTTTTTCATGTTCCCAGAGAGCACAACTCCCGGGCAGACCTGTTGTCTAAGCTAGCTAGCTAAGGGAAGGGAAGCCGATAGAGGTCAGTGATCCAGGAGACGTTAAAGTCACCCAAGACAGCTCAAGGAGGACCAACCGTTGTCGACCGTGTGTAAGTTCTAGAGGTCAGCTCAAGAAAAGGGAAAAGACATCGGTCAATGATTTAGGAAACCCTGAAGTTTATGAGAATAACCACCTGTGGGTTGTTAGGGGATGAGTTTCTTGAGGTTTTGCAGGTTGACACCACGAACACTTGGATGACACCTTACAAGCGTTACCTCGATGATGGGTTACTTCCTGCTGGCCCCCTAGAGGCCAAGATTGTTAAGAGGAATGCAAGGTGGTATACCTTGATAGATGGAAACCTTTTTCGTCATAGTTATACCCACTCAATCCTCACATGTGTAAGTGTAGATCAATGTGCTTGCATAATTGTCGAGCTCCATGAAGGCATTTGCAGTAGTCACATAGGAGGACAAGCTCATTCATTGAAGGTCATCAGAGCGGGTACTATTGGCCGACCATGAAAGAGGATTACGTGAAGTATGCACAATGTTGCGAACAATGTTAGAAGCACGCTGATTGGCATCACATGCCAGCCGAGGAGTTGCAGTCAATTTATAACCCGTGGCCTTTCCATACGCGGGGAATAGACATTTTAGGTCCTTTCCCTTTGGCGATACGTCAGATGAAATATCTCATTGTGGCCATCAAATACTTCATAAAGCGAATTGAAGTCGATCCAGTTGCACATATAACTGCTTACAAGGTACAACATTTTTTGTGGAAGAACGTTGTGTGCCGTTTTTGGATTTTGAGACGCCTAGTGTCCGACAATGGAACCCAATTTGTCAGCCAACATTTGGGTAAGTTGTGCTCGGAGCTTGGAATAAAGCAGGTATTCGCGTCGATAGAACACCCTCAAACAAATGGCTAGGTTGAGTCAGCTAACAGAGTTTTGCTGAGAGGTTTGAATAGGAGGTTGGAAAAGGCCAAGGGAACTTTGTCAGAAGAAGTTCCCAGGATTCAGTGGTCTTATAACACCACCCCATAGTCAACAACCAAAGAAACACCTTTCAGTTTGGTATATGGATCAGACGCCATGATACTCTGGAGATACAAGAGAATTCTCTTAGGTTCCAAAGCTTTGCTGTTGAGGAATCTAACAAAGGGAGAAAGGTAAACCTGGATTTGTTGGACGAGGTGCATGAACATGCTCGTATTAACTCAGAGGCTTTAAAGAGAAGGGTGGAGCTAAAGCTAAAGACCAAGACAAAACCTCAAGAGTTCAAGGTTTCCGACTTGGTGATGCGAAAGGCCCACCCCTACCAGTTGGAAAATAATTTATCTCCAAAGTGGACTGACCCGTTTTGTGTGATCGAGGTGTTGAGGAATGGAGCATATAAGTTGGAAACCCTTGAGGGAGGAGCCATCCCATGAACGTGGAACGTGGAAAATCTCAAGTTTTATTTCAGTTAAGATATTTCGTTTAATGTCTTCCTTTGAACATTATGATGATGCTCTTTTTCCCTTGAAAGAGTTTTCTAACGAGGTCATCTAGTGATAAATTTGTTCTCAGAAGATGGTGCATTAATTTATTGATTTACTTGATGTAGCACACGGTCAGTCGATCTATGATGTGAGTTGATTTTAGGATTGCACATTTTTAATTGGTTGCTCTTGTTTATGATTTTAAGATTATCAATTCAAGGTGAGTACCCAAGAAGATTCCCAATGGACACGAACTTAAGCAAGTGGTTAAGTAAGTGTGAATGTTCACTTTAGAAGGGCAAAAAGAAAAGACAATTATAAGGTGACAAATAATGCAGCGGAATTAGAGATAGGGAACAACTAAAGAGAACCAACAATTTAAAGACAACGTGAAGGAACATTGAGGAAAGGGAATGGAAGGTGCAAAAAGGAATTGAAAAGGGGAAGAGATGAAGAGAACTTATTGGAAGAAGGGAAGTCACGCCAGTTGGAGTAGAGGGTCTCCAAGTTGAGTGATGCAAGAGCCGCCACTTGAGATATTACCCACCCAACATAAGACCCAGAGTCGCCATTTGGGATATTACCCATCCAAGATAAGACCCAACTAACTCGGAGTACTCAGACTCACAAATTCACTCAAGTAGAGTTTCTTTACTTCCAATTTCAAGTTGAAAATACATGAGGCAAGACACCTTATTTATAGGAAGGGGTGCCTTGGGCAAGATGTGTGAAGGGTAGAAAAGGCAAGGGAGAGGGGTTGCCTAGGGTGTTGACCATGATCAAAATCGCACCTTTATGCATAGCTTCTAGAAAGTAGGTTAAAAACCCTAATTCTAGGTGCCTTGTCTTGAAAAAGTGGGCTTGATACAAGTTTATTTCGCTAAGTACACTCCCTTTTATGCTATGTGAACCTACTATAGCCTATTTTTCTATTTGGACCCTGTAAAATGAGCCCAAATTATTTACAAATATGTTTTTATCTTAAGAACACCAGAAGAAAGAATAGTTGATGTTTTGGTCTATGCCCAATTCTTCTTCTGTTGAGGTCCGTCTGATATTTGGTGGGGCCTTGACTTGATTGTTGAGATGACTGGTTACAGTGTGAATTGTCTCTTGAGTCCTTGGTCATCTTCTTGGCTACTTGGATTGTATCAACCTAGCTCGGCGTAAGTACGTTTACTCAAGCATAGGTGCCCTGTGAGATTAATTTGTTTTATTGGTTTACTTGAGTTAGCACACGGTAAGTCGACCTAGCTCGGCGTGAGTATGTCTACCCGAGCATAGGCGCCCTATGGGATTAGATTGTCTAAGTGGTTTAATTGGTTTAAGTGTCAGGTAAGACGACCTAGCTCGGTGTAAGTGCGACTACCCGAGTATAGGCACTTTACAAATTGGTTTGTTATAAATATAGTCATCTGCACATGGTAAGACGTCCTATCCTGGAGTGAACAGAGTCACCCGAGTATAAGAGCCCTGTGAGATGAATTTATTTTTGTTGATGTGATGCATGGTAAGACGACCTAGCCTAGCGTCAGTACGACTACCTGAGCATAAGCGCCCTGCGAGATAAATTGAGTGAACGAATTATTTGGTTTGACACATGGTAAGACGATCTAGCTCGGTGTAAATACAACTACCCGAGCGTAGGCGCCCTGTGAAATGGGATTATTTGTTAAGTTACTTAATTTGGCACACTCTGAAGTGACTTTACGTAGAATGAATAAGGTCATGCGAGTATGGATGCCTTGTATAGTGGTATATGCTTGATATGCATGGAGATAATGGTCGAGCCTGAAATAGAGGCAGCTACTTGAGTAGGCACTCTATGAGGAAAGGAATCGTGAAATCAATGCAATAATCATATTAAGATTCGTCGAATATGGAGGTTGTTTGTGAAGTCAAGTTGAAGAAAAACTTTGCCCTACCTGTGAAAGCATCGCTTACTTAAAAGTAGTTTTTTTAAGGTAAGTGGGCTGTTATTTTTATGCTTAAGCTAACAGAAGCGTGTCATATGATTTATGTTAGGATAAAGAGAGTGAATTAAGCAGCGAGGCATGCACTTATAAAATTGTTATACATAAAAAAAAAGCAAACTGTTGATAAATATGAAGTGTTCAAACTGTTAAAGTGTTAAGAGAATTTAACATATTACAGACCATAAAAAGTTTAAGTTAATCATCCCTTAGTTGGCCATCAACCACAGTTTTACCCCGGCCAAGTTCCGAGAAGTCCAGGGTGAGATAGACTGTTGATGCTTGCTCAAGAGATTCCTCGAATCCCACGAGATAGGATTCAACAACATATTACTTAAATGATTATGTGATCTTGGTAAGGTCCTCATCTTTGCGGGCTAGATCCCCCTTCAGCCTGTCGACTTCGGTCAAAAGGTTGCTCTTTTCTTCGGTCAGGCTCGCCGCCTCTTGAGCTCGGTCTACCGCCTCCTTTAGTTTTCTACCGCCTCTTGTGCTTGGTCTTCCCCTTAGAGTTCTCGCCTTTTCATTCTTGTATGACGATGATGTCTTTGGGCGGAGCTTGGCCATCTGAGGGAACGACGTTTGGATGCAGAGCTCGACCATCTGAGTGAGAGTGCTCAGTGGAGGGAGTGGATGCTTTCCTTTTCCTCTTAAAAATAAGCGTTGAGGTGGTTTCCTTGTCTTGCTCGGTCGGGGCTTGGGTAATTGTGACTGAAGCCTCCTTCTTCTGAGTTAAGGAATCCTTGGGCACGGTAGCAGCTGCCCACATCTTTTTAGCCATGTCGGCTAGCTCCGCCTTGCTGATATGGGACAACATCGTTCCAGCAAAGAAAATAAATAAATTGTTAACAAGTGGTAACAAAGTTATTTTCACCAAGAGTGGGGAATGGGGTGTACTAGTATAAGCTCTCAGAGCACCGAGAATGTACCCTTTGGATATTAGGTAGGAGGTGTCGAATACGACCTTCAAGCTCAACAGGAATTGGTAGATCCCTTGATCTTTTGGTGATAGATCTTCAAGGCGCCAAGCACTCTGAAATTTGGGTTCGCGGGTCCAGTATAGGGGAAATCCATCCAGAAGGGTTGGATTTCTTGTTGAGGCTCGGACTTTAACAAATTTTCCTTTAAAATTCTTATATGAAGACTGGAAGAGGGTAAACAGGGCTCTTCTAGGAGCACCATTCAAGGAAACTCGTAGTTTACTACTCATGTGTTTAACTTCAAAGAAATATAAAAAGATTTCAACAGACGATGAGATACCGAACTGTGCACACAAAATAATAAAGGCACGAATGAATGCCTAGCTATTAGGGTGTAGTTGGGCAGGGGCGACGTTGAGATCAATGAATTGCTCTTTTTCAAAGATGGATAAAGGAAGATGCAGGAGAACCTTTTTGAAATACGTTGCATAGAAGAAACAAAATGGACCACTAGAGTCTGATGAGTCGTCACAACAGATGAGCTCACCCTCCCTACATTCTACGGTTTTTACATGACTCTCGTGTGTTTTTCTCATGGTACAATTGTTTTCTCTTAAATCTCTAAGGCGTAAATGGATAGTGTAATAAGAGACCTCTTTAGAAGATCTTTTTTTGGCCCATGGATACATGAAACTGTAATCCATTGCAGAAGTAGCTAGAACACAAGCACAAACACAAAAACCATACAAGCACAGTTCATACAAAGAAAGTGAATCGAAAGAAAATCCCAGTTCAAGCAATGCAATCGGTAAGATGAATGAATATTCGGCAATAGAGATTAATAGAGGGAAAGTACCTGGTGTAATGATAGAATGATCGCTAATTTGGAAGAAGAAGTGTGAAGGAAATTTTTGGGTGTAGGAGAGGTTTAAGAGCGCAAGAGTTCTAAGGCACAAAGGTTACGTGAAGAGTAAGAAGAGAAATGGGTTTTTTAGTGTTTAAAGAGGGAAATGAAGTGGCAGTGCTTCTTGGTCGTTGATGTCGTGCCACGTGTACGCTCCAGATTCAATGTGGTAAGACGTCTCAACAAAAATGCTTCGGCAACCGCGCCTCCACCTACCCAATAGGGAAAACGTCGTGTCAACCGTCAAACTCTAGTTAGCCTCTTCGCCTATCCAAGCTCGGCTCGAGCGTGGGGTGCTTGTGTATTGGTGAGGAGTGCTCATGACCTCGGCCCAAGAGTTTAGGTATGGTTGGCACAGTGTCGCGGGTTGTGCTTAGCTCGGCCTGTGCTTGGTATGGGCCCAAGGATGTGTTGCGGTGTCAACCAAGGTTTTCTGGTAGGTTTGCGCAAAAAGATAATTAAGATAAAAAGAATGTTCAGTTTGTTTTGACGCATATGATAATTAAATACTAATAAAAGCTGTTGAGAATGAAATAGTTAGCACCCGAGAATAAAGGTGCGTATGAGCAGAATGTTTTACTGTTGTTAAGCACCTGACAATAAAGGTGCACGTAAACAGTATGTTTTTCTGTTAAGATTGTATGTTTTTTGTTGAGATTATATTCTCCCTGTTAAAATCTTGTTCTGATTGGAGAAAACTGTAGAAAGGAGATCTATAAAAGGGGCTTGAGACCCCGAGGAAAGGTACGCTGTTTCTAAATACTTAGACTAAAACTGATTTGATACATTGTATGCTCTCATTGACTTGATCGTCGGAATGTGATCAACAGGTAGAGTCCTCTCTGTCCCAGCGGAACTGCGTTCCAGCAACAATAAGAGGAGACAAATCAAAATTGGAGTTCTCCATCCAGTCCAACCAAAGTCAACCGGCGAAAACATTTATAATGATAAATAACTTTACTAAGCTATTCAACAAAATTAATTGGAATAATTTAAAATAATGAAATACAAGTTAACTGGTTAGGTTACATGCATTTTCTATTTTTGCTGATAATTTAGATTACAAATGACATAAATATCACTCTCAACTTCTAATACTTTAAAATTAAATTGAAAAAAGACAAATTATGAAAATATTAATTTCTCTTTTCTTCACCAAACCATACACTTATGATTCGATGGTTTGATATTGAAAATACAGCCAAACCAAATCAAATTGATAATATATTGTGTTCTTTAATGAGTATTGTTTTCAAGTTATGTTTATTTTCTAAATGCAAATAAAATTTATTTATTGTAGTTAAACAATTGATTGAATTTGATTATGTTTTTAATTTGTATGGCACGTAAATCTTTATATTTATCAATTGCAATTATCTTGATTGTAACTTAGTTGGAGATCTAGTGTTATCTTATTGTAGCTGACATTTAAGTCTCTAAATTTTTAATTAATATAGTATATAATTAATTAATTTTCAAGATGATTATTTTAATATGAATTTATTATTATAATAATGTAATATTCGATAAAAGAAATACGTAATTTTTTTCTTTTAAATTCATTAATTGGTAATGTTTTCAAATAATGATGTATTTTATTAGGATTGCATAATTAATTTCAATTAAATCACACATATTTTTAAAAAAATATTTGAAAGTTTATACTTGTAGAGCAAAAATATAATTCACAAATGCCTCATCCTCAAACATAATACGAAAATGAAAAAAAATCAATTTTAGAGAAAAAGAATGTAGAACACAATTACGTGATTAAACTAATAGATGATGTGAAACCACTACTCTATCTAACACATTTGGACCATATAAAAAACTTAAACTTAGATATGTCAACCAAATATTCACATTATTTTTAGAACTTTTAATTTTATCATCATTAATAAATGAACCAATTTTAATAATTTATGGATAGCATTGTTCAAGAGAGAAAATGTAATTTAATAAATACAATTAACTAAAATTGATGTTTCATTAATTCAATTTTTACATATAATAAAATCAATACCCTTATATAAAATATTATATTAATATATCTTAAAAATAACATTGATGGGAAGATGTTTTGCTTAAGTAAGCTCAAACTAAAGAGAGAAGATGTGAAAAAAAGATGTTCGCGTAAAGTAACATGTTTATTGTTTGAAGATATTTATTTTACATAACTTCTAATTGTTTTTTTATCACCCAAAATTTAATTGTAATATTTCGAAATTATCTCTTCACGAGTAATAGTAATATACTAAGATTAAGTGTAACGAGAATCATGTAAGCACTTAATTTTCAATTAATGTGACAAACAAATTACGCTAATACTGCTTCATAGCTATTCAAATTACATCTATACCCCCTTTTTCATTCTTTCTTATTGGGAATGTTTGTGTAATGTAAAAAAGAAATACATGTGTAATATTTTTAAACTTAAGGAAATATTTGGGTAATCTAAAGAGAATATAATGTGGTGTTTTTAAAATAAAGTGGACATTTTTATTTTATTTTAAAAATAACAAAAAAAAATGTTTTATAACACGAAATTTAAAACTTTACAACAGATAGAAATAAATTTTGATTATGTTCAGGTAAATAAATTAACTATTAAAAGATAGAAAATTATAATTTTACTCATGAAGATTTGTAAAATATTGATTTATTAATTTTCCGAAGTTATATGTTATTCTAATCTACTTCTGACCGATATTTTCTGTTGCAAAAGAATATTCATAAATAATCTTAACAATTAGAAGACTATCTTAACAACCAAAGACAAAAAGACAGTAGAATCCGCTAGAATTAATAGGAGTAATGGGTAATGTAAAAATTTAAAGAAAAATATTTTTTTATACTCCATAAATATTAATATATTTTAATTATTTTTAATTTTAAAAAATATTTTAATATTTTACATTTTCTTTAATTAGATTTTTTTTAAGGTGAAAGTGAAGTAGGATGTGAAAATATTATAGTCTAGTTTTACAATTCCCAGAAAGAAAACAAGTGAAGAGAATTAGAACCATGTGAGTGGGATTTACAGAGATGTGTCACCAAATCAACACTTTGATATATATATTTATATTCAAGTTATATAGTTACACATCAAACCTTCTCTTTTCACATAGCCACAGTAGGCAACTTGTTTCAAAGATACATTAAAAGGAAAATGAAACAAAGAAAAGAGGCAGGCTTTAAGTTGTATTTCTTCAACCTTCATCCAAAAGCCACAAGGCACAGTATATATATGTACAGAGAGAAGGATCAGTCAGTCTGTTCAGTAATGCTAAACCATTGGTGTCCTGTTTAAGAAAAATTTAAAAAACAAAAATAAAATCATAAGTTAACAATCCTTTAGACTGTAATTTCTGTAATCAACCAAATACTTGGTAAACCAAAACTTACTCAGAACTTGTTCAGCAGAGAACCTTCTAGAGACATCTCTGCACAACATTCTACGAAGGAGATCCTTGGCGGCAGGTGAAACAGAAGAAAAAACCCGGGTTGGGAATCTCAAACTGGAGTGCAGCACAGCTTCAAAAATCTCCACAGGGGAATCGCCTCGAAAGGGCAAAAACCCGGCCAACATTTGATACAAAACCACGCCGCCACTCCACACGTCCACTTTCTCGTTATAATCCCTTCCGGCGAGGATCTCGGGAGCCACATAAGGAGGCGTCCCCACCACCCCGCTCATCGGCTCGCCCTCTTTAAAAGTATCAGCCGAGCCGAAATCGGCTAGCTTCAGCCGATTCTCCTCATCGAAAAGAATGTTGTCGGGCTTTATGTCTCGGTGGGACACGCCGAGAAGGTGGCAGTGGGCCACGGCTTTCATGAGCTGCCACATCACCGAAGCAGCTTCGCGTTCCGGCATGACCTGGTGATGAAACTTGGGTTCGTAACAGAGGTCGAGAACCATGTGGAGGTGCGTTTCGTCTTCATAGAGGGTGTGAAGATTGACGATGTGAGGGTGAGGGGAGAGAAGCTGAACGATCTTGGCCTCAGTAAAGAGGCATTGAGTGTCCAGGGAGTCTCCGGCGGCACTTATGGCTACCTTGTCAATGGATTTAACGGCGTAGAACTCGCCAGAGTCCGCCGACGAGCACCGATACACGGTACCGAATCTTCCCCGGCCGATCTCTTCCGAAACGACGTAGTCTCGCTGGAGGTATTCACTCATCACTGTTAGCTGTTTTACTTGGTTTGATAGAAGTTAACAAAAATTGACGAAGAGGGGGTTTTATAAAGTTCATCGCTGGAGTGAGCATATAGAACTAGAATATTCTACTTTATGATAATGGAATAACTATCAAAATAAAATCGAATATCTGAGTTAGTTAGCCTACGGTTTTTTTTTTTCAATTACAGAACTATCCCTTTGACTGCCTTTTTTTCTCTTCTCAATTTTCAATCCTGCCAAATCTTAACGTAAATTTAAATAAATTCCTATAAATTTGTTATTTTTCATTTTTAATTTATTTGTTGAATAAGTATTTTCTTAATGATTTATTCGAGATATTAAATATATATTAATATTTGAATTTAATGTTTGTTGATTATTAAGTTTTTTAGAATTATAGAATGACTTTAAAATAATTTCTATAAAAAATTAATAAATTTATTAAATATCATGATATGCTATTAGGTAATAATAATAATAAAGTTCTTTATATTATTGATACATTCCACTTAAAATTTCTGTATAGTGTTAAAAATATTTTTAGGAAGTTTTATAGAAAAGTATAACATTATTATCTCTCTCTCTATATATTACTGAACATTTTTCTTTTCATATTTAAAGACTGCTCAGAAGATGAAAACAAAAATGATGGTAGAAGATTATGACTTTTATGGACCATTAACTAATTTTTGTTTATAAATATTTTGGAATGTTTATTCATATTTGTTTAGAAATAAAATAATTTTGGTTCGATCTCAATCAGAATTTTTCGAATACAAGTTTGTTTTAAAAAAACGTCACTTGAAAGTATATATTTGATTTCAAAAATATTTTTTAAACTTTCGAATATTCATTTTGTTTATCACAAGACAATCTTTAGCCAGTTTTTCCTTCTTCCGGGGATGCACTATAGTCGACTATGGATGTTCAGTGTCACCCTGTTTGGTTTCATAGGTGCATGTGGGTGAGAGAGGAGATGGTGAGAAAGTAGAGGGAGAAGTGGTTCTTGTGAGGAATGAAGAGAAAGGAGAGAATAGGGAAGGCAAGCCATATTAGAGATGATTAATTACCAATGTACCCTTCGTTTTTTTTTTTTGATTTCTTCTTCAGGTGGGTGCCTTCATGCAACGACAAAACTGCCACTGCCATGCACCTTTGCACTATTTACGCATGACATGAGATTCTTGACTTTGGTTCAGGAATCCTTTGACCAGACAGTGCATTTGAATGATATGAATGCAGGGTTGAAGTAGTTGGCTGCCTATTAATTGCTATTTGAGTTGTATATAAAATCAGTGCATTGAAACTTCATAATTCAGTGAAAGAAACTCAATAAATTGGGCTTGGAAAGGTTCTTAAGGAATCATAGTAGTAGGGGGTGACTTTCACAGTGGTTCTTTGATATGAGGTAAACATTGCCTTGGTTTTTATTTTTATATAATTAATTACGAGTGAAAAAGGAGGGAGTGAATAATCGATTATGGTGTAAAAGATAGTGGATAATCAATTATTTTTGTTGCATAATCGATTATCTGGTATTTGTTTTTGGAGCATAATCGATTATGTCATATGTGTAAAACGTGGGGTAATCGATTATGTGTTACAATAGTCGATTATGTTGCTATTTTAGGTGTATAAATAATTGATTATGTGTCTGAAATGCTTGGATAATCGATTATCCTGTTTTTATAACGCATTGCTTAATCGATTATGTTAAAGTATTTTCCAGAATTTTTTTAGTCTCTTCTTGTGCTGGTATTCTTCATCCTTAGTTGAATTGATCTTCCTCTACTTGTGTTCAAGGTTTTTTTTTATTTGTATTTTTTGTTTGTGGTTCAAATTTGTGGTTCAAATTTTTTTTTTATGATTATGGTTTTGTTATTAAATTTGTTTAGGGTTTATAGTAGTGATTTATGTTAATAAGTTAGTAAATTAATTTTGCCTTGTTTATGACATTTATCATTGTATTTTTGAAGATTTTAATTTTATGGAGAAATTTTTAATTTTAAATAATATGTTTAAATAGTAATTAATTTTATAAGATTTAATTGTTTATAAGAAAAATATTTATTTATTTAAAATGAATATTTTTACAAAATGGAAATAGAAATTTGTAATGTGTAGGGTTTTTATTTTTACATTTGACATAAATTATTAATCTTATAAATTACAAAATGAAAATAAATGTTTTAGTAACTAAAGAAAGCAGACAAAGTTTAGATAAGAAATTTATAGTAATAAATGTAGATAGTTATTATCTTTTAAACATTTAATTGTTTATCAAAATATATATTTATTTATTTAAAATGAATATGTTTACAGAATGGAAATAAATATTCGTAATTTGTAGGGTTTTTTTTTTATATTTGACATATAATGTTATAATTAAAAACATTATAAAAAATCTTGTAATAATTAAAAAAAACAGTAAAAGTTTAGACAAGAAATTTGATTTTTTAATAATAAATGTAGAAAGTTATTATTTTTTGAAAATTGAATTGTTTATAAAAAATAAAATTATTTATTTAAAAATAAAATTGTGACAGAATGGAAATAAAAAATTATAATATTTAGGGTTTTAATTTTTTTAGATTTAACATTATTTATTAATGTTATAATTAAAAACATTATAAAAAATGTTGTAGTAATTAAAAAAACAGTAAAAGTTTAGACAAAAAAATTTGATTTTTTAATAATAAATGTAGAAAGTTATTATTTTTTGAAAATTGAATTGTTTATAAAAAATAGAATTATTTATTTAAAAATAAAATTGTGACAGAATGGAAATAAAAATTATAATGTTTAGGGTTTTATTTTTTTTAGATTTAACATTATTTATTAATGTTATAATTAAAAACATTATAAAAAATGTTACAGTAATTAAAAAAACAGTACAAGTTTATAGAAGAAATATGATTTTTTTAATAATAATTGTAGATAGTTATTATTTTTTTGAAATTTGAATTCTTTTTAAAAAATAGAATTTTTTATTTAAAAATAAAATTTTGACAGAATGGAAATAAAAATTTCTAATGATTAGGGTTTTTTTTTATTTGACATAAATTGTTACTGTTATAATTAAAAACGTTAGACAAAATGATATAGTAATTAAAAAAAAACAGTAAAATTTAGACAAGACATAAGTTTTTTTAATAATAAATGTAGATAGTTATTATTTATTGAAATTTTAATTGTTTATAAAAAATAGAATTTGTTATTTTAAATTAACATTTTTAATTTTTAGGGTTTTTTTTATACATTTGACATAAATATTTGAAATTTGAATATTTGTATATACTTATATTTGTTATGATATTTTTTTATTTGTTTATATTTATTTGTTTTTTATTAAATTATAATATTAAAAAATATAATTTCTGTATATATTTATATAATTTTTGTTATATTACAGAAATTAAATGATATAGTAATTTATAATAAAATTTTGATTAAAATTAATTAAAAATAGGTTTTAGGATCATTGTATTGGTGTATTTTTACATTGAAACGGTCACCGTGTTCGGTATGAATTCAGAAAGGCATTATGACGAGGCAGAGATGATAGATTTTGAGGAAACAATTGCAATTTATGACGATCTTGTTGCGGCGAACATGAATTTAATTTCCGAAATCCTACTAAAGGTGCATCAGTGATCATCCTTTGTATTTGTTACGCACGGTGCCTACTAGAAGCAACTCTATGAGTGAGTTCTAACTACAAAAAGAGTGTCGCAGGCAAGAATTGATAAAGTACTTGGTTCACACTGAACAATCTCGTGATATTATTCGCATGGGACCGAAAGCTTTCATTCAATTATTTCAACGAATATGGACAACTGGACTTGTTAAAGATGCATATCGATCAACCGTGGAAGAACAACTAGCGAAATTTCTGCACATTATTGGGCATAATGTGAAGAATCAAAGTGTGTCATTCTTTTTCCATCGGTTTGGAAAAATAGTTTCCGTCACTTTCATAATATTTTTATTGCAATTTTAAGGTTGGAGGGGGAATTCTTAATTCAACCAAATGGAACGGTTGTAGAACCACACATCCTTAACAACAGTTGATTTTTCCCCTACTTTAAGGTTTGTTGATGATAACATTACTTTAAATTATGTCTAATGTCTTATTTATTTTGTGTTTAATTAAAGTTATGAAATTTGGTTTACATTAAGATTGTTTAGGGGCCATAGATGAGACTCATGTACGTGTTAAGGTTGCACGTGCTAATGCACCTCGTTTTCGAGAGAGAAAAGATTGGTCAACCCAAAACATATTTGTAGGTTGTGACTTTGACATGAAGTTCACATATGTCCCGGCTGGTTGGAAAGGAACTGCCTCCGATTCAAGGATATTGAAAGATGCTTTGGTACGAGACGATCCTTTGGTTATTCCAGAAGGTTAGTTTTAGGGGATTGGGTGTGCAGAACAATTAATAGGTTGTCGTAGTATATACTAATGCAACTTTCCACAACTTTGTAGGAAAATACTATCTTGGTGATGCAGGTTTTATGTTAAAACCAAATATAATAACACCTTATCGTGGGGTTAGATATCATTTGAAAGAATATTCGCGAAAAGGGCCACAAAATGCTAAAGAGTTGTTTAATCTTCAACATTCTTCACTTAGAAATGTAATTGAGAGAACATTTGGGGTGCTGAAAAAACGATTTCTAATTTTAGGAAGTGGGACTGAGCCACATTATGATGTCGATACTATGACAAAAATTGTTTTAGCTTGTTGTATTCTGCATAACTTTCTTCGCAGGGTCGACAATTATGAGTCTTTGATTGAAGAAGTAGATCATGAATTGTTATAAGAATATGTACAACCAACCCCTACCCATGCTCGTGAACATGATTATAGGCTAGGGTGTCATATTAGAGACACTATAGCAAACAAAATGTGGCAAGATTATGTAAACAATTAATTTTCTGAAATAATATAATTTCTATTTTGTTCCAATCCTTGTCATCCTAACTTTATTTAAGTAAATTAGATGGATCACGGGAAGAATGTTGCTCCAGATTCATTAGATGGTTTGAGAGGGTTCACTAAGTGGACGACAGAGATGGACTTAATTATGCTAAATGCAATGATTGAAGAGGTTCGTCGAGGTTGCAGAATTAACGGTAGCTGGACCAGTCAAGGATATACTAACATTGTTATGACTCTACACGAAGTTGGATTATCGGCGATTAAGAAAAACCATGTAAATATCGTCAAAAAAGCCTCAAGGACAGGTGGAGGGAAGTACATGACTTGTTTGATGGATTGAGTGGTTTCGCATGGAACTAGACCACCCTCCGTTTTGAAGCGGAGGACGAAGTTTGGAATGACTTGATCAAGGTACGATCATAAGTATATGCTAAATGTAATAGATTTCACTGCACATTCGCCCATAATGTACTAATATGTGACATCTATGTAGGTTAAACCATCTGCGGCGAAATGGCGTGTCAATCCCATTCGCCATTATAACCTAATGGAGGAGTTGTGGTCTAATGACAAAGCCACCAGAAGTCGGGTCAGGATAACCTGTGATGTGAGTTGATTTTAGGATTGTTCATTTGTTTGGTGACACTTTACTTAGATTTAGATTTTAAGACAATTAATGGTGAAAATGAATGAAAAATATAGGTGCGGAATTTAAGCAAACACAAGGTGAGCATGAATATGGACAAAATTGAAAACAAGGAAGCAAAAACAAGAAGAAGACATATTTTGGAATTAAAATTGGAATGGAAATGGAATGGAAAAAGATGAGGGAAAGGAAACTTGGGAGATATGGAATTGTGAATGGAGCACGCTACTTGGATGGTGAATTAAATCCAAGATAAGTGTAGATGTCGCCACTTGAGAGCTCACAACACTCACAAGATAAGACCAATTTTAGGAGGAGATTCACTCACTCACAATTAGTAACTTTACTCTTCATTCAACATATCAATACATAAGGTAGGCCTCCCTATTTATAGATTTAGGAGCCTTGGAAAAGAAGAAAAAAGGATAAAATAGGAAAAGGGAAAAAGTGGGGAGCCATAGGGTTTGACTAAGTCAAATCCGTATTCTAGGCTTATCCTTCTAGAAACTAGGTCAAAATGCCTTCAAATGGGCTAAGAACAAGCTAGAATGCTACCCACACCCCCTACTATGCTAAAGACACTTTATTCTAGCTTATTTATACTATTTGGACCCCTACAAATGAGCCTAACTTATTTACAACATTTTCTAATTATTTAAGAAGACTAGTAGGAATAACTTCAAGTGCTCTGGACCTTGTCCATTCCTCCTATTGATGAGGTCTTCCTTTGATTGTTGAGATGACCCTTTAAAGTTGACATCCTTGGTCATCTTCTTGTGGACTTGGTTTTGGAGTCTTTGTGGGTTTATATCAGTTTGTGACATCAATTCACCTCCAAACATAAGTAATTTCAGTGTCAACATTGACGACAATAATATGGATTATATAACCGAGCAACCAAACTTTGAAGAGGTAGATGACTACGTCCCACGGTCACCTGCTCCCCATATTCAATCAAGTGAGACTCCTTCTGACACTCCCTCAAACACTCCTTCTATGCGTTCTGCATTGTCTGCGGCCACATCCTCGAATCAAAAAGAAAAGGGCCCACCATGGACGAAATTGATGAACATTTTGCTTTGTTGAATACAAATCTTCAACAATGTGTTTCGTCAATGAAGGATGGAAATCAGAATTCCTTTGAGTTGGTTAACATTGCTCGTGCACAAGCAACCGCAACACAAGATATAACTGCGGAAATTAGACGAAGAAACGACTTATATGCTGCACATGTACACCATCATCGTCGCCATGCATCATACCAATACTGATATTTGGGCAATGTTGGTGGAGCTTAACATTCAGGATGAAAAGGTCATGGATCAATACTACGAGTTTTTATATAAGCATCCCGGAAGAGTTAAACAACTATTTGGGATGCCATATGAGCGTTGCATGACAAAGTTGTTTGCATTTATGACTAGGCATTGATTTTATATCTCTACGTCGACGTTACCTTCATGTCTTTCAATTACATGTTGTCCTTTTATTTCATTTGACTTATTCTGTAATTTGTCTGTATTTGTTTATTATTGGACAATTAGGATAAGAACTTTTAATATTCTACCTTAGGACTTTTAGTATTGTATTTTCATTGGCCATGTAATATTTTCTTTGTGAAGTTGTACTATTGTGTTTGATAACACCTACCATTATGTTTATGATGTTATGTTAACTTTTGTTTAATTATATATTGTAGAAATTGCATTATACATGACATCATCATTCCAGAAACGTAATAGAACCCATAAGGGTAAAGCTCCAGCAGAAGATGTTGCCATTCCTCCTCAGCCAGCAACGATGATTGAACAAGTTCTTGATTATTCAAGATACTTTAGTACAAGACGTCAAATGGTGGTGTTTGAAAAAATGTTTCACACAAGACCAGTATTATCACCAAAAGTTATGCATACTGCATTTTTTGCTGCTCCATGATTTAAATTGGCAAGGTTTACTGTAAGAATTGATGGCTTAAACAAGAGCAGGGGGGGGAGGGTTGAATTGTTTATCAAAGATTTTCGCAAAGATTGATTAAGAATGAACCTTTATCAAACAATCACAAGAAGCAATTAAGGAAAGCAATCAAACAATGATACATACTGTTTACAAAATTTTAACCAATTGAAATTACGTTTTAATTGGTTGTTTATATCAACACCAAAAGCAGAATTAAAATAAACAGTTATAAGGAGTTTGAGATAGAGAGACTACACAACAAATTTTATACTGGTTCACTCAACTTTGAGCTACATCCAGTTCTGAGAACAACCTCTGAGTTCTACTAGTAATCACTCACAAATTACAACACACAACCACAAAGAGGTTATTAGAATGTATGGCTTTAAACTAGAGGGGGGGGGGGGGGAAGGGTTTAAAAAGGGTTTTCTAAAACATTTAATTCAAGAATGAAATAACTCGGAGAAAC
>Ga0123342_1004634_pt1 | contig 20751 bp, 21 predicted proteins | sample Turbeawhitnodule_FD_89960 | JGI IMG/M metagenome (GOLD analysis project Ga0123342, IMG submission 89960) | Root nodule microbial communities of legume samples collected from Mexico - Turtle bean Mexico white nodule | ecosystem: Host-associated > Plants > Roots > Nodule | place: Mexico: Nepantla...
AAAAAAAAAACACCGCAACTTTAATACCAAATATACCCAAAATCTTTAAAAAAAAAAAATATGGTTCCCCCCCCCCCCCCCTTTGTATTCACCAAAAAGGATTGGAGAATAGAATAAGAGAAAAACAAACAGCCATACATAACAGTACAAAATAGATCCTTAAAGTGCTATTACAGTCCAGAAATTTAAAGACAACCATTGCAGGAAATTTAAAAACAAATTGTTCAACTGGACATATAATATGAAGGTTTTGGAGAAGGATCACTTGTGCTTGTAGTAAAGTTCTCCTAGTTGTTCCCGAACTCCTTCAATTTGATAATCTAGGTGTTGAAACCTAGCTTGAGTCATTTCAAAATAGGTATTTTGATATGCAACTAGAGCATAGTAGGTTGTAGCAGCAACATCTTCTTGCACAAATGGTTGTGTTGGTGAATCCACCTTGTGGGATGATGAGTTATACATCTCATAGCAAGATGCTTCAGCAGCTTGAACATTTTCATCTTCCATGTGATGGACAACCTCATCCTTATCTACGTGATCATGATTGGATGCTCCATGTTCCATTTGTGGAATAACATTTTTCCTGAACACCCAAGTGTTGTCCTCCTTGTGAAACCATCTTGATGAGAATGGATTTATCTATCTCACTTGCTGCCTTGATAATTTCATTCCTCTCATTTGTGGTGTCAACCTCAAAATAATCAATCAATTTTGAGACAAAAATAGCATATGGAAATTTATAGTCAATGAGCCTTTTATATTTTAGCATGTGCTCCACCAATACTCACCCAATTAACTTTGATTCGGTTCATTATGCAATAAAGCAAAATAAGATCTTCTTCATAGAGACAACATGGTTACTACCTCGTGGGGTGAGTTGCCATGAAATGACATATGCCAGGATTCTTGGAGCAAGATTCAGATTACCTGCATGGAATCTATTGATTGGTTGGGCTGGATCTCTCACACAACTTCTATAAAACTGTATTTTGTTAAATTCTTGGATCCCAGTAGTGTTGCCTTTGCCTACTTTTAGTCTAGAATACTTGATCCCAGCAACATTATTCCGAACTTCATATGTGATTTTCAACTGTACTCCTTTAACATATGAGACAAGGCTTTTTCGCTCTAGGGTAAGGTTGGTGTAGAAAACCTTTACCAAGTCTGGATACACATTTTTAGTCATCTCCAAGAAGATCTTCCGTCTTTGGTGTTTGAGAACCGATCTTGGTTATGCTAAGTTCTCATTTTTCAGCAAGGAAAATTCCAACACCTTAGGCACATTGATTTGGTTCCTGCTCATCTTGTGTATGTAGGAAGTCATAGCCTCAACATCTCCAGCAAACCAGTTTTCCAGAATTCCTTGGCTGCTGCTATGTTGCTCTCGGGATTTCTTTCTCTGGTGAGAGGAAAATGCCATTTCTGAACTTGTTTGCACCTATTAATAAGAAGGAATTCCAGCTAGAGGAAGTGTTAGTGCAAAAATGATAATGACAGAAGGCAAAGCTAATAGAGAAGAAATGTTAACCTGGACAGCTTGAGACAAAGAGTGAAAATGTGAAAAACAACAATTCCAAACACAAGCTTATATAAAAAGAAAAGGTTCAGAATAAAATCATGCAACATATGTGTGTGTACATATTTGATTCCTAATCAATAGTAGTATCCATTTTTGGGTATAGCAGGAATATTTTGGGAATTAAATTTTCAGTTTTGTTTTGATTCAGAACCCAATCAATACATTTTATGACCCGACGATTGCACCAATTCAGTTAGGATTTCCTAGACAAAATGGTCAGAAAATTGCTGGTCAGTAACCACCATAATGAACCAATCAATGATCAAAGGAAAATAATTTATTTCTCTTTCCTAGTCATAATCATGATCCTGAATAAAAAAAAACATGTTAAAAAGAATAACAACAAATTGAAATCTTTACTGCAGAGAACAATTTATGCTAATAATTCCCAATTCATTTAGCAGAAAATTAAATCTTTCTTTAGCAATGGATTTAGTAAACAAATAAGCCAATTGTAATTTAGTACCAATAAATTTGATTTCACAAGATCCATTAGCTATATGTTCTCTTAGAAAGTGATGTCTAATTTCAATATGTTTGGTTCTTGAATGAATAATAAGATTCTTGGTCAGATTAATGGCACTGATGTTATCACTGGGGATAGGTATTTATTCAGAATGATACCAAAATCATTAGCTTTTGTCTTAGCCATAAGGTTTGAGCACAACAACTTCCAACTGCTATATACTCCGCTTTTGCAATAGAAAGGGCAACACTTGCTCGTTTCTTGCAATGCCAAGAGATTAAGCTTGATCCAAGCATATGGCAAGTTCCACTTGTGCTTTTCCTATCAATTTCTCAACCTGCAAAGTCAGAATTTGAAAAACTAGTTAAGTTTAGAGATACATTACATGGATACCATAGGCCAACTTCTTTGGTTCCTTGTAAGTATTTCTTAATCCTTTTAGCAACATTAAGGTGTCATTCCTTTGAAGCAGATTTGAACCTAACACACATACATACAACAAACATTATATAAGGTCTACTAGCTATTAAGTACAATAAAGAACCTATTAGACCTCTATATTTGGTTTGATTAACTGGTTTTCCAACAGGGTATTGGTCAAGGTGACAACTTGTAGAAATTGGTGTGTTGATTGCCTTGCATTGGTCCATCTCAAACTTTCTCAGCAAGTCCTTGCATTACTTAGCTTGATTTATGAAAATTCCATCCTTAAGTTGTTTAACTTGCAATCCAAGAAAGTAGTTCAATTCTCCTATCAAGGACATTCGAATTCACTTTTCATGATATCCACGAATGTTTCACATAGATTCTCATTTGTGACCCAAAGATAATGTCATCCATATAAACCTGAACAAGTATTATGTCTCCCCTTTTCTTCTTTATGAACAAGGTTTTATCAGAAGTACCTCGATCATAACCCTGTGATAGCAAAAAGTCACTTAGCCTTTCATACCATTGTTTAGGGGCCTGTTTGAGTCCATAGAGCGCTTTCTTGAGCTTGAACAAGCATTCAGGATATTTGCAATCCTCAAATTTTGGAGGCTTTGAAACAAACACTTCTTCATTGATATATGCATTTAAGAATGCACTTTTCACATTCCTTTGGAATAACTTGAACCCTTTTATGCAAGAAAATACTAAGAGAAGTATGTCTGCTTCAAGTCGTGCTACTGGTGCATATGTTTCATCGTATTCAATTCCCTCTTCTTCGTTGTATCCCTTGGCTACCAGTCTTGCCTTGTTTCTTGTAATAACTCCATGTTCATCCATTTTATTTATGTACACCCATTTTGTTCCTATGATGTTCATATAAGATGTTCTTGGAATTAGAGACCATACTTCATTGCGTGCAGACTGATTTAGCTCTTCCTGCATAGCTACTATCCAATTGCTGTCATGTAGAGCTTCCTCCAGATTTTTAGGCTCCACTTGTGAAACGAAGGCCATTTTTTCACAGAGATTATTCAAAGACTTCCTAGTTGAGACCCTTTTTTTTTCAATATTGCCAATTACATTCTCAAGTGTTAGGTCTTTAGTGTTGAAGATGAGAAGCTTTAATGTGCCAAATCCAAGTGAAGCCTGAAGCTGTGTGATGTTTTAGGTTTAGGTTTTGGGTTGGGGTTTAGAATCTTTGTAAGATCAGCTTTTGAATCTCAGTCAAAGCTCATTTCAATATGTTTTTAAAGATTAAAGTGTTTTCCATGCAAAGGGAAAAACAACCGATTAAAGTGTCGAGATAATCAGTTGTTTGTAACTTAGTTGGCAAAGAAGGTTTTAATTTTTTTTTTATAACTAACAGGAGCATTCAACCAGTTAATTTATGGTTTTAACCGTTTAAATGTGTGCTTGTAACAACTTTTTGAAAATCTGTTTTAACTGATTTGATTGTTTAGATTTGCTCTAACATTAGCATTTCAAGGTTTATAAATATGTTTTTGATTCAAACGTTAAAAGATTGATGAAACAAAAACCTTTGATACTCTGAGCTGAGATTGTTTTGAGAGATTACGAAACTGTTTGTGAAAAGGTTTCAACCAAGTTTTTAGCAAGATTGCCTTGTGCTTTGTTGTCTTTGAAAGAATTGATCAATAGGGTGTTGGTGCTTTGTGGTTTACCAGGTGTTTTCTAATCCTGTTCCAGTTCATGTAATTGTTCATGTAACATTTCTGTATAACTGTGTAAAATCCTGTAAAGTCAGTGGGATTCTGGCTTGAGGTGGTTGTTGTGTACAAGAAGGGTGAGTAGGCTTTGTGGGATTCAAAGTTACCTTGTGTGTGGTGTTTGTATAATCTGTGATTGGTTGCATAGTGAAAACTCAGTGGTTTGACTGAGGACTGGATGTAGCTTTGTGATAGAGTGAATGAGTATAATCTTTGTGTGTAATTCTCTCTATCCCTTCTCTCAATATATGTTTGTATTTTCTGTTGTCATAAACAACCGGTTAAACTGCTATTTTAACCGATTATAATTCTACTTCAGTTTATGTTTGGTAGTTTGATTAGTTTTTTGAATTGCTTTTCTGGGTTGATTGAAAAAGTTTTATTCTAAGCCAAGTATTTACGAAAACAGTTTGAAAACAATTCACCCCCCTCTTGTTGTAGCCATCAAATCTAACATTTAGGAGTTTTCCACTCTTTTGGTAAATCTGCATTCATAACAGGTTCTTTGACAGCACATGTACCAGTTGTATCAAGATCAATAAATTGATTCTTTAGAAGTATGATTCCTAAATCATCTACTCCAAGTTCATCCATAACGGGTTTAGGAAGATAGTTATCAGATTTATCAAACACCACATGCATAGATTTTTCTATAGTAAGAAATCTTTTGTTATACACCCTGTAAGCATGTCCATTAATAGTATAACCAATATGTATTCCATCATCAGATTTAGGATCAACCTTGCCTAAATTATCTTTCCCATTATTCAGAATAAAACATTTTCAACCAAAGACCCTAGCTAATACTAGGCTTTCTACCTCTATAGAGTTCATAGGGAGTTTTTTTAAGAATAGGTCTAATTAAAGTCCTGTTAAGCACATAAGAAGTTGTATATACTGCATCAGCCCATAAGTACTTAGGTAGGCTAGATTCATTTAACATGGTCCTAGCTAGCTCCTCAAGTGATATATTTTTCCTTTCAACCACACCATTATGTTAGGTAGTCTTAAGGATTGAATAACTATGTATGATCCCATGTTTTTCACAAAACCTATCAAACTTAGCATTTTGAAATTCTCCCCCATGACCACTGCGAATTTCTTTTATGCTATTTCCATTTTCATTGTGCAAAACCTTAACCAGTTTCTTAAAAGCTTTGTATGCATCATTTTTAGAAACAAGAAAGAGATTCCATGTATATCTTGAGAAATCATCAACAATTACCAAGGCATAAAAATTTCCAGCTAAACTAGTAGTCCTAAAGAGTCCAAACAGATCCATATGCAAAACATCCAAAGGCTTATTTGTAGAAATCATATCTTTTGTTTTAAAAGAGGTTCTTGTTTGTTTATCCTTTACACATGTATCACACAATCTGTTATCTTGAAATTTTATATTTGGTAAACTAGAAACAAGATCCTTAGATTTCAATTTGTTCAAATGATTTGGGTGGATATGAGGTAACCTTTTGTGCCACAGCCAAGACTCATCACTTTTTGATAAGAGACATTCATTTTCAGAGTAATTGCTCAGGATATCTAAGAGATAGATGTTATTTACCCTTTTACCTGTGAACAACACCTTACCAGAGGTTTCATTTGAAATTGTACATGTGTTGGCTTCAAAATTAACCTTGTAGCCCTTGTCACATAGTTGGCTAATACTTAGAAGACTATGCTTTAGTCCTTCCACATATAAGACATTATCAATTGTGGTTGAATTTTCAGTTCCAACATTTCCCCTTCCAAGAATCCTTCCACGGTTATTGTGTCCATATGTGACATGTCCCCCTGCTTTAAGTTTCAGACTTGTGAACTGATTCAAATTACCATTCATATGCTTTGAACACATATGGTACCTCTTTTAGTCTAGGCTCCAACAGGATTAATACCTTTCCTTAGGAAGCCATTTTTCCAAACCTTTAAGAACAAGGTATTTTCTAACTTTACATGTTCTGGTGGTGTGTCCAGATTTCATACAATAAAAACAAGAGAAGCAAGACATTGTTTTGAAACTGTTAACAGAATAAAAAAACTGTTTTTAAAGGAACAAAAAAACTTGACGGCTTTTTAACATTGTTCTTTCTTCCTGGATTATATCCTAGCCCATTTTTGTTAAAAGCAACATTCTGAGATCCTAAAACAGTCTCAAGATTTTCTCTTCCTTTAGTGAAAATTGATAATGTTTTCAGCAAGTATTTAACCTTGTTTTCCAGTTTTTTACATTTATCATAGTTTTTTATAGCTGCATGCAAACAAGTCAATTCAAGACTTACCAATTATGTTTTTGCTTGATGCAATTCTTTCTCAAAAGCCTTAACCTTAGGTTCAAGTATATTATTTGCACTTCTCAATTTATTGCAAATAACAACAATTTGTTTGCTTCATCATGTGTTTCTTTAAAACCAATTAGTAATTGATCATAGCTTTCAGAATCAGTAGAGTAATCACTTACCGAATCATAGCTTGATCCTTCGTTATTCACCATGAAGCACAACTTTGATGCCTCACTTAGTTGATGAATCACTTCATGAGAATACTTCATTACCCTCCCAGGAGATGTATGCTCTTCTTCCTTTCCCTCTTTCACCATTTTTGTTGGCTGATTTTTCTTTACTTTGATTGTTTTAACAATCAACTTTTATGTGACCTAGTTTACCACAATCAACTTTTATGTGACCTAGTTTACCACAATCAAAGCAAGTAAAATTAGAAGAATTTGATTCATTGGGTTTAGGGTACCTCTTTCTTTGTTGAGTTTCGTGTCGGTTTTTCCTTTTTAGGAATCTACTGAATTTCCTGATGAGCAGACTCAAGGTCTCATCATGTTCAGGGTTCTCCTCTTCCTCACTTGTAGCATGTTGTATACTGGTCTTCAAAGCAATTCCATTGGTTCTTTTCTCCATTGTTTCATGTTCTTTTAATCTTTTGAGTTCTAGCTCATGCTCCATCAATTTCCCAAACAATGCAACAGTGGATATCTTGGATAAATCTCTGGTTTCAGAGATTGTTGTTACCTTAGGTTGCCAGCTTCTGTCAAGACATTTCAACACCTTTTTTGTTGAGATCTTCCTTGTCAAAAATATTACCAAGTCCAGTGAGGTGATTTACAATATGTGTAAACCGTTTTTGCACATTTGCAATGCTTTCTTTTGTTTGCATCTTGAAAAGTTCATATTCTTGAATGAGTGAGTGCTTTCTTGCTCTTTTCACATAATTAGTGCCCTCATGTGTTACTTCAAGTATTTCCCACATTTCTTTAACTGAATTGCATAAGGGCAGAGGTTATTATATTCTTGGCTAGAGAGTCATATTGAGCCTTCTTCCTTTCACTTTCACTCAATTCAGACCAAGACTTTTTCACTATTTCCTCTTTAACAACCTGAATAGGCACAAAAGGTCCATTCACCACTGCATCCCAAATTCCCATGTCAATAGATTCCATAAAAAAATTCATCCTAATTTTTTAGAATGCATAATTCAATCCACCAAACATAAGAGGTCTATTGATAGACGCATGCACCCTCAGCAAAAGACATTTTAAACTCAGACATAATGCAAAAAACTTGAGTAAAATACAAGTTCTAGCTCTTGATACCAATTGTTGAGTCTATTAGTGTCTAAGTTCAAGAGGGGAGCGGGTGAATTGAGCTTATAAAAATTTTCGCAAAAAGAATTGTTTTTCCAGTAATCTTGAGAAAAAAAAAGATTGATTTTAAAAAGAACATATTTCTTTTTTGATTACTTTATCAAAACGAGAGACTTCACCAGATTAGTTTTAAATTCAGTGAGTGATTTTCCAGAATAGTGCAGACCTTAACAACAACAAGATTAAGAAAGATATTACAACAAGTAATCCAACTTTGAATCTTTAACAACCAATCTTGAAAAGAATATGAATCTTAAACAAAGTTATTTTAAATATTTTATTACTCTCTTTAAACAGCCAACACACAGATTCAGGTATCCATAAGCAATCAAGAACTTTTTCAGAATCTTGAAAAACAATATATGACAGCCCAGAAAGAACAAATTCAATTTCAAATCAACAAATTATTTTATTGTTGATTATCAAATATACAGAATTGAGTCCAGGGATTAAGAAGAATAAGACACACACAATTTATACTGGTTCACTCATCAAGAGCTACATCTAGTCTCACCTCACACCAAGGTGGATTCAACTAAATCAACAAATAACACACTTACAAAATCTTGTGGTTCTTGAATCCTTCAAGAACAAGACTCGCAATGTTGAAAAACCCTATTTCAGCAGCACAAACACTTAAAGAAACCCTATCAAGAAGTGCTTATACAATCACGTTTACACAAGAAAGAATAAGGAAATAAAGCACCTGAAAAGAAGATGCAAGAAACCTAAAATAGCAACACTTTTCTGCAGCACAGTAGTGTCAGAACCTCAAACCTTTACCAAGGCACACAATGAACAAGTGCACTTGAAATTCTTAAGAGAACCTTTCAAGAAAATATTCAAATCTTCTATCTCTCACTGAAAACTCATTGATTTGTGTTAAAAAACGTGACAGCTCAGTTGCTTTTCATGTGAGATGTGCCTTTCTTTATATAGAAAACAGTTTATAACAGTTTTTCAAAAAATAGTTAAAAGTTGTTATAAAAACAACAGGTTGAATCAATTTCATCTGAAATGTCACCCTTATATTTTGGATGTAATAGATGTCAAAGTCGATGGACTTTGTGGGTTTTATGCTACTACTTTATTACACCACTCATCAAAATGGATTTATTAAAAGAAATATCTTAGTGGTGTGAAGATTACACGATATTGTTAGGTGGTCATGAACATGTAAAATATATCAAAGGGTTCCTACTGGTGGATGGGTTGTAAGTCGTAAGTGAATAGTCATAACCGTCATGTGCATTGAATAATTCAATGTGTATGCTATATAATTAACATTATTGTATTTTGTAGACTAGTGTCGAGAAATGGATGACAATACTGGATATGTGGTACTTAATAACAAGTAGGTACAATGTTATCTTAGTCTGTTTGTCGTTGAAACAAAACATTATCATTTTCCAATTGCGTACTGAACCTCCTACCAATGTTAGTTTACATCGATTAATATGTAGTCATGTGTATGATTCACACTTTGTGCATGTATGATAATTACTCAACACATAACAGATTTCGTTGTTTGCTAATTTCCATTTGTGGTGAAGGTAAATATGCATGATGATTGTCCCATACTTACAACTCACATTTTGTGGTGTACACCTTTTTACTCAGAGGCAAGGTTATGGTCATCATATTACATTAGTCAAATGCAATCTTTTACCTAGGTAATCAGTATTAATACGACATAAGTGCATCTTGGAGACAATTGATGTAAACATATTTTATTACTTGATTTGTGATTCATAATTTCTTCCTGTCTCTATGAGATAAAAACAAAATATCAAATACTATAACATTAATTAATTAAACCAAATCGTACAAATACAAAGTTATCATTACTACAATCATGTAATAAAAAAAACATCAATGACGTCCACAGACTAAACGTGATCGTCTAGTGTACATCACCCTGCCATTTGGGACGCTCTAGGCTAACTACAACGTTGCCTCCATACTCTTGTATGCCTTTAGTGACTAGAAAAAATCTATCATGTGTTGGAGGATAGTGATAATGCGCCTAAATATACACTACACCAATTTCAAATAAATTAAAGTTATCAAAAATTAAAATTAATATATTATTTAATCACATATAACAATAAAAAATCTTATCGGATGTGCACGCTCCTTATGAGACGAGGGACTTGATTGATCAACATCTGGACAACAAAGGCGACAATGTTGTACAACATTGCACCGATCTCCAAGCTCACGTCTACCAATGTATGAGTGTGACACCGTCCTAAACCAAGACATGTACTAAGTAACACATGCATATGGACTAGAAGCAATTGTTAAACTTGTCACCAAGTGGTTAGCAAACTGTAACAACCTTTGGTTAATGACATGTACACCAGGACCCTCACTTGGCATCAGTAGTGGTGGAATGCTCTGCTCGTAGCAAAATTGGCATAACACACGCTCAGACATATGTCTCTAGGATAAGTTGCCCAATCGCAGGTGGTCCGATAATAAATAGATGGTCTCAAATAGCCTGTTCAATCTATAGTCCTCATACGAAGTCCAAGTGACGTCATCATGTGCTAGTCATCCAACTGCACCTGCAAATCACCAACATCATAAATTTAATAGGCAAAGATGTATCTTGTTACTCATCGGTGTAACTCGTCATATGAGGGATTAATATCACTCCTTCCCCTGCCTGAAAAGTTCTCATAAATCCATGCTTGGGTAATTCGATCATATTAATTATAAAATATTTAATATGACGTTATGGAATGTAATATGTAATTGCTAATTATTTGTATGGTTTCATACTTGAACGAATGTTGCATAATTGTCTAACTGCTTCATGTTGAAGTAACATGCATCCTCCAACTACTTATATAGATGTGTTAGTGATGACGCCCTCACCCCTCACGCGTATCCACCGCATATACGTAGATTCTTGAACAACAGTAAATACAAAACAGATACAAAAGAGACACTTTTATACGCAAATATGGTGCATCTAACCAGATACAACAAGTAAGCCCTGGAAGCACACTCCCAAGCCTCATGAGTGCAACACTCCTCATATATATCTCGGAGTCAGCTCAATCGTACGTGGGCACCTCGACACTTCCTCATCTCAGCCTTCCCACGACCCTCCTCCACCCTTAGTAACTTAGCTAAAACTGTCGCAACTCCATTGTACTCTAAGGGCACATATGTAGGGAATTGACCCAAAATGGGAAGGTGTAAAAGAGATGACACATCATCAAGTGTCTTTGTCATCTCACCTATGGGAAGGTGGAAGGAGTTCGTCTCCCCATGCCACCACTCAACAAATTCTGAAATCAGCCCCTTGTCCCTTACCTCATAACATATGTTGCACAAACTACACAATCCAAAATTATGTACAAGAAGCTCAATATCAACATGAGGCATCCCAAATTTACGTAATTTTATACCGTGGAATACCAATTTAAGTTATCCCCAATCCTAATACATATATTTGTATATATTCAATATAACTAAATAAATTTAAACAGCAATTAACCAAGACAGTTTAATTGAAGACTTTTTTGTTCTTACCTCACCCTCCAACAGCCTAACAACAATATGGTCAACAAAATTTATCAGCAACGATAGGTCAGAAGGTCCTCCAAGAAACCCTCCCGCATGCTCCACTTGTTTATCCTGAGCATCAAGAATCCTTGTTGTAACTCATCATGAACATGAGCACCAACACCAATCCTTTCCTCAACATCACCCTGATCTCTTCTATAGACTGATATCCTCATTCTTGTGTGATCATGTCCCTGAGATCCAAAGCCTCTTGTTTTACATATTTGTCCACAATAGCATGCAAATTTCAATTATTTACAAAAGCAAGTATAACATAAATATTAAAAAAAATACTACCGGATTACGTAAACCAAATTAAATTTTAAAATAACATTATCAGATTACATAATCCAGAACATTGCACCGGATCCAGGCCTACTTACTGAATTACATAATGCACAACATTGCAATCTAAAAAATCATATTCTGGATTACGTAATTTAGAAGATTTTTCCATATCAAAAATATTTTTGGATTAGGTAATCCCGTACATTTTTTCCAAATATCATTTGTTCTGGATTACATAATCCCAAACATTGCATAAAAAAACGTATTTTGGATTACATAATCTAGAAGATAATTTTAGATAAAAACTAGCTTCTAGATTAGATAATCCGCTCCATTTTTTTCAAATACATATATTTTGGATTACGTAATCCAGTTCCAATATGCTCCTATTTTATACTTACAGTTTACATAATCTGGGAATTTTGAATGGCAAACGAAAACTAACTATATACCAAACGTTGTAATAAAACACTCCAAAAAATGCAAATACTCACCTTTACAACCAGAAAACGGTATGAGTGTATAACACAGAGAGAGAGTTGTTGATCAAGGATGATCTTAAAGCTCTGATGTCTCCAAATCCATGGTGTTTGATGGAAGGTTGGAGTTGCTGTGTGTGTGGGTTGGTGTTGGGTAGAATATTATGTAATCCACTCTTTGTTTGAATCTAAAATAGTTTGGAATCAAAACCTTTTAGAAAAAGATTGTTTTATAAAGAAGTGGAAAAACAACCTGTTGTTTTGTCGTTTCAATCGGTTGTTTATCACTTTGAGGTTTATGAAAAGGGTTTGAAAATGTTTAACTTGGTTGACTTTGCTATCAAGCCAATTCAATTGGTTGTTTCGAGGATTCAACCGATTGTTTGTTGAAAATCCATAACAAAATTTCTGTTATGTTTGCAAATCAGCTTTAAATGTTTTCTAACTGAATAGGCTCATGCTTTAAATGTTTTAACAAACTTTTGGAGTATTTAAAGAGGTTGATATACTCTCTTAATTTTTTAGATAATAGTTTTGAGACATTTGTGAAAGTGTGAAAACAGATTTGAGTTTTCAAGATTTGCATTCAAACTTTTAGGTTTTCTCAAAGAAGTGGAATAGGATTGCTGTAATCTTTTGATTTGATCTTCATCAAGTGTAATCCTTTCTGAATCTATTGTATTTTTGAATACTGGTGTGTACGTGCAGAATCAGAGGTTGTTCTTATTTCTGTAGTGATTGTATGCTAAAGGAAGTGCGTGTCTTGAGGTGTTCAAGATCATTTCTTTGGTGGTGTGTTTGTAATCTGGATTTTGATTGCATAGTAGATACCTAGTGGTTTCTGGGGACTGGATGTAGCTCTTGGGATAAAAGTGAACCAGTATAAATTGCTTGTGTGCTTTTCTCTTACCCTTAACTCATTTAATTTTTGCTTTTAAGTTGTTTTCAATTCAGCTGATATAAACAATCGGTTGAATTGCAAAAACAATCGGTTGATTTTCTGTTAATCAACTTAAACAGTTATAATTGATTGGTTTCTGGATTTCTATATCTGTGATTCTGCTTTGAACTTCATTATACCTTCAATGTTTGCAAAAATCTTTCATAAACAATTCACCTCCCTCTTGTTTAAGGCCATATATTCTAACAATTGGCATCAAGAGCTTGGTACTTGAAAAATATTCAAGTTTGATCCTAAAAATCTTTTTCTTATGGCCAAAAAATTACCCTTTGGGGAGGGTGCATCAATAAACAGACCACCTTTGTTCTGTGGTTTGAATTACCAATTTTGGAAGGCACGTATGAAGATCTTTGTTGAATCTCTTGATAAAGGAATATGGGATGCAATTGAAAATGGACCTTTTTTTCCTAAGCTTAAAATGGATGGTGTTTCTATTCAAAAGCCTTGGTCCCAATGGACTGATGCAAAAAACAAAAGAGCAAAGTTTGATTGCATTGGAAAAAATATTATCACCTCTGCCTTAAATTTTAATGAGTTTTTCAGGGTCTCGAAATGTGGATTTGCTAAGGAGATGTGGGATACACTTGAAGTAATTCATGAGGGAACCAATGAAATAAAGAGAGCAATGAGAAGAAGTCAAGCAAAAAAGAAAAGAAAGCAAAATAAAAAAGAAGTCAATATGTGTTTGATGGCCAAGGAAGAAGATGATGCAAGTAGTGTAAGTTCTTGTACTTCTTTAAATGCTGAAAATTATAGTCAACTTCTTCAAGCTTTTAAAGAAACACATGAGGAAGTTAATCGTTTGGCACTCTTAAACAACCGATTGAAATGGTTCAATAACTAGCTTGAAAACAGAGTCAAGGCACTAGAAGAAGAGTTGGAGAATTCAAAAACTGATTTTGAAAATCTTGAAATGCTTTACAAGAACTCTTCTTGCAAGTGTGACTCACTTGTTTGTAAAAATTGTGTATCTCTTGAAAAGAAAGTTCATTATCTTGTGAAAATTGTGGATAGGCTTTCAAAGGGTAAATCCAACTTTGAGACTGTCTTGGCATCTCAAAATTGTGTTTTTGGAAAAGCAGGTTTAGGTTTTAATCCACAAAGTAAGAAAAATGACTTTCCAATGCCTTTTTCAAAATTGCCAGAAAAACAACCGATTAAAAAATCGAAACAACCGGTTGTTACATGTTTTTACTGCATGAAAAGAGGCCACTCTGTTAGATTCTGCAATATTAAGAAATATTATGTTCCTAAAGGTGTTATGAGATGGATTTCCAAAAATTTTGAGGTTCCTCATGGTAAAGTTAATGTCAAAGGACCCACATTCATAAGGGGACCAAATCTTGTTTCTTGAATTTCTCTTTTGTAGGTGAGCTTGATGGAAAACATGAAGATGTGGTACCTGGACAGTGGTTGTTCCAAACACATGACTGGAGATAAATCTAAGTTTATGAACATCAATTTCAAGGAAGAGGGACATGTGACTTATGGAGACAACAATAAAGGAAAGATTCTTGGAAGAGACACCATTGGAGACAAGAACAACTTCTTGGTTCATGATGTTCTTTATGTGGAAGGTCTCAAGCACAGTCTTCTTAGCATTAGCCAGCTATGTGACAAGGGTTATCAAGTAACCTTCAAGCCAAACTCTTGTGAGATATGCCTACCCAATTCAAAGGAAGTAGTGTTGATTGGTAAAAGGATCAACAATGTTTACCTTTTAGATATCTCTTCTCCTACATCTATTGGTTGTCTTCTTTCCAAACATGATGAGTCATGGCTGTGACATAGAAGAATAGCTCATATTCACATGCATCATTTGAATAAATTGATATCTAAAAATCTTGTAATAGGATTACCCAAACTCAAGTTTGAGAAAGATCACTTATGTGAAGCATGCCAAAAGGGGAAACAAAGCAAGCATTCTTCCAAATTGAAAAATATTGTTTCCACTTCAAAACCCCTTGAGTTGCTGCACATGGATCTATTTGGTCCTTCAAGAACCATGAGTCTTGGTGGAAACTACTACGCACTTTTTGTTGTTGATGACTTTTCTAGGTATACATGGACGTTGTCCTTGGAGACAAAGAGTGAGGCATTCTCTGCATTCAAGAAGCTTGCCAAAAGATTGCAAAACTCTTGCTGCAGCAACATCATTGCAATTAGAAGTGATCATGAAGGGGAGTTCCAAAATGAAAAATTCAGCACCTATTGTGAAAAGCTGGAAATTTTTCACAACTTTTTTGCACCAAGAACTCCTCAACAGAATGGAGTAGTGGAGAGGAAGAACAGGTCTCTTGAAGAACTAGCAAGAACCATGCTAAGTGAATCTTCCTTACCAAGTATTTTTGGGCTGATGCTGTGAGCACTTCTTGCTATGTGATGAATAGAGTGCTTAAAAGGCCAATCTTGAAGAAAACTCCATATCAACTTTTCAATGGAAGGAAGCCAAACATTAGTCACCAAAAAGTGTTTGGAAGTAGATGTTTTATTCTGAATAATGGGAAAGAAAATCTGGGGAAGTTTGATGAAAAAGCTGACAATGGCATCTTCATTGGTTATTCTTCAACTAGTCATGCCTATAGAGTCTACAACAAGAGACTCATGACTGTGGAGGAGTTTGTCCATGTGGTGTTCAATGAAATCATTCATAGTGATCAGGGTTCTACTAAGGATAATGGAGAAGAAGATGAGCAGAACATCATCTTGCAGAAGTTGGAATCCTGCCCAGAAAAACAACCGATTGATTATGTGAAACAACCAATTGAAATTCTGCAACAAGAAGAGTTGCCAAAGGAATGGAGAATTCCAAGGGATCTTTCAGTGGAGAACATCATTGGCCAAATCCAGAAGGGTGTTTCTACACGTAGTGTTGTCTCTAACTACTGCAAGCATATGGCTTTTGTCTCACAAGTTGAACCTAAGTCAATTGAGGAAGCTCTCAAGGATGATAAATGGGTTGTTGCCATGCATGAGGAATTGCATCAATTGGATGAACATCATTGGATGCAAATAGGTTTTCAGAAATAAGCTGGATGAATATGGGGTAATTACAAGGAGCAAGGCAAGGCTTGTGGCTAAAGGTTATAATAAAGAAGAAAGTATAGATTATGGTGAAACCTTTGCTTCAGTTGCAAGATTAGAAGTTGTAAGGTTGTTGTTGGCCTTTTCTTGTATGAGTGGATTCAAATTGTTTCAAATGGATGTTAAAAGTGTTTTCCTCAATGGAATCATCAATGAGGAAGTCTATGTTGAACAACCACCAGGCTTTGAAGATCATCAACATCCTAACCATGTATACAAGCTGAAAAAGGCCTTGTATGGGCATAAGCAAGCTCCAAGGCAGTGGTATGAGAGAATTAGTAACTTTCTTTTATCCAATAGCTATGAGAGAGAGATGATTGACAAGACTCTCTTTATCAAGAAGTCAAATTCTGAAATTATCTTGGTCCAAATCAATGTTGATGACATCATTTTTTGTGCTACCAAAGATAGTTTATGTGAAGAATTTGTGGTTGTCATGCAAGGTGAGTTTGAAATGTTTATGATGGAGGAGCTTTCATTCTTTCTTGGACTGCAGGTCAAGCAATCCAAAGATGGAATTTTCCTATGTCAATCAAAGTATTGCAAATAAAATTTTTAAGAAGTTTGAAATGGAAAGTTGCAAAGAAGCTAACACACCTATGCCATCAAGTTGTTATATGGATGCTGATGTGGCTGGAAAAGAGGTAGATCAAACCAAATATAGAGGATTGATTGGTTCCTTACTATATCTCACAGCAAGTAGACCGGATATCATGTTTGCCGTGTGTCTTTGTGCAAGATTCCAAGCAAATCCAAAGCAATCTCATCTCTAGGCTGCAAAACAAATTCTCAAATATCTCAAAGGAACAACCAATGTTGGTTTATGGTATCCTTCTCACTCTCCTATACATTTAATTGGATATTATGATTCTGATTTTGCAGGGTGTAAACTGGACCGGAAAAGCACAAGTGACACTTGTCATCTTCTTGGATCAAGTCTTATTTCTTGGCATAGCAAGAAACAAGCTGTGTGGCTTTTTCCACTACAGAGGCTGAATACATTGTTGTTGGAAGTTGTTGTGCACAATATTTGTGGCTCAAAGAACAACTAGAAGATTTTGGTTTAAAGATTAACAAGGTGCCTTTGCTTTGTGACAACACAAGTGCTATAAATCTCACCAAAAATCAAATTCAGCACTAAAGAACAAAGCACATTGAGATCCGTCATCACTTTATAAGGGATCATGTGAACAATGGAGATTGTGAGATGAAATTCATTGCGACAAGATTGCAGCTTGCTGATATATTTACAAAGCCTTTGCCAAAGGACAGGTTTTTCATTTTAAGAAATGAGTTAAGTATTCTTGATTCACAAACTCTTTCTTAATTATATTTTTATCCCTTTCTTCATTCTATTTGTGAAGACAAATAGGGGGAGAAAGTGTTGGTTTATGTGTTGTGTATGCTGCTACTACAAACTTTGATTTGAAGTTGATAATTTTGCTGCACTGTTGCTGCTACACTCACTATTTTTGGCACTTTTTGGACTGGTTTTTTTGCTGTTTTGATTGTTCATAAAACTAGTGTGTGTGCCTTCATAACCTGCTACTATATATGGTATGTGTTTGCATAGTTTCTGTTTTGCAGGTGCAGGTTCAGAATCAAACAAATCAACACAAGAAACCAGGGATTTGTCTTCATCAAATATGGGGAGATTGTTGATCAATGATGATTTTGAAGTTTTGATGTCTCCAAATCCATGGTGTTTGATGGAAAGCTGGAGTTGTTGTGTGGGTGGGTGGGTTTTGGGTAGAATATTGTGTAATTCACTCTTTGTTTGAATCTAAAACAGTTTGGAATCAAAACCTTTTTTGAAAAAGATTGTTTTATAAAGAAGTGGAAAAACAACCTGTTGTTTTGTCGTTTTAATCGGTTGTTTATCAATTTGAGGTTTTTGAAAAGGGTTTGAAACTGTTTGACTTGGTTGACTTTGTTGTCAATCCAATTCAATCAGTTGTTTCGAGGATTCAACCGATTGTTTGTTGAAAATCCATAACAAAATTTCTGTTATGTTTGCAAATCAACTTTAAATGTTTTCTAACTGAATAGGCTCCTGTTTTAAATGTTTTAACAAACTTTTGGAGTATTTAAAGAGGTTGATATACTCTCTAAATTTTTTAGATAACAGTTTTGAGACATTTGTGAAAGTGTGAAAACAGATTTGAGTTTTCAAGATTTGCATTCAAGCTTTTAGGTTTTCTGAAAGAAGTGGAATATGATTGTTGTAATCTTTTGATTTGATCTTTATCAGGTGTAATCCTTTCTGAATCTATTTTATTTCTGAATACTGGTGTATAAGTGCAGAATTAGAGGTTGTTCTTATTTCTGTAGTGATTGTGTGCCAAAGGAAGTGTGTGTTTTGAGGTGTTCAAGGTCACTTCTTTGGTGGTGTGTTTGTATTCTGGATTTTGATTGCATAGTAAACACCTAGTGGTTTCTGGGGACTGGATGTAGCTTTTGGGATAAGAGTGAACCAGTATAAATTTCTTGTGTGCTTTTCTCTTACCCTTAACTCATTTAATTTCTGTTTTTAAGTTGTTTTCAATTCAGCTGATATAAACAATCGGTTGAATCTTATAAACAATCAGTTGAATCTTAAAAACAATCGGTTGATTTCTTGTTAATAACTTAAACAGTTTTAATTTATTACTTTCTGGATTTCTATATCTGTGATTCTGCTTTGAAATTCATTATACCTTCAAAGTTTGAAATTCATTAAAACAGTTTTTTAAATTATTTACTGAAGGGCATAAAAATAAAATTTGTCTTTAGTATGGAGGTGCCTGAAGAAGTCATGAGAGTGCAGGAAGAAGCTGCCTTAAAAAATAAAATGGGCGATGAAAGCCTATGTTGGACTTTATATTGTCATTGGGACTGCCTCTTCTTGCATCTCCATATGTTCTTTTGTCACCCTCATACAAAAAGTGGAAATATCTTCTTATCCTTCTTGTGTCACCCCATAGATTTATAAAATCTATAAACAATTTAAAAAAAAATTATTTATATTCTGGATTACATAATCTGGAAGCTAATATCGGATTCGAAGATAACTTACGAATTACGTAATCTGAAATATATTTTTAAAAAATGGTATTCCGAATTACATAATTTGGAAATAGCTTCTAAATTATGTAATCCATAATATATTTTAGAAAAATGGTATTCCAGATTATATAATCTGGAAGTCTTTTGGATTTTATTGTAGCTTCCGGATTATGTAATCCAAAATATATCCAGATTACATAATCTAGAAGCTACTCTCAAATCCAAAAAACACTTCAGGATTATATAATCCATAAACTAATCACGCATCTGAAAAAAGTTTTTGGATTACATAATTTGGAAGCTAATCCAATATTAGAAAAGACTTTCAGATTATCTAATTCAGAAACTAATTACGCATATGAAAAAAGGCTTCCATATTACATAATCTAGAAGCTAATTACGAAATTGAAAAAAGACTTCCAGATTACGTAATTTAGAATATTACAGAAGGACATTTTTGGAATTAAAAAAAATTATGGATATGAGAAAAGAATATATGGAGGTGCAGGAAGAAGCATTTTGTCATTGGTGCAATCATCATTGGGCTATCTTATTGTTAGGTTTATTAGAAGCTCTCACTAAAGGGAGTTTCTTCTTGCACCCGCACAATTTCTAAAATTCCAAAACTAGCCTTGATCTTTTATTTGAAAAAGGCACCGGATGAGTTGGTTTGACATTATTCTTCTTCATTCATTTGAGATGTTGGTGGAGGATCATTTTAGTTGTGCGGAGTGAGTTGCGTTGTTGAAGTATTGTTTGGTTTTTAGAAGTAAGAATTAAGTCTTTTTTTAAGAGCATGGGTGGTTATGGAATTTTTGTGGTTACTGGAAATCGAGATTTGGGATTGTGCTATGGATTAATCAATCTGGAAGTGAAAATATGATTTCAGATTCGTTATTCCTTAAGTAAAACATTTTGTTTTTCGGGTGAGGGGTGTTCCGAAAGCAAATTTGTAATGAATTGTTGATTTGATAATTGCTGAATTCAGAAGCCCAATTTCTGATTTTTGAATCCAAAATTTTCTCTTTTTTGTGTGTGAATCGGGCCACTACTAGAAGTTCTACACATTATTAGTTTTTTTCTGACTTAAAAGATAAATGTATACCATTTTTGGTACTAGAATGATTTTATTTCGTTGTAGATTTTTGTTTGTGGGCATGCCCATGGATTCATTGAAATTCTTCTTGAATGCTTCCTACTAGCTGCTACATATTTTTGTTGTAATGTTGTTTCTTTCATTGCTTTCTTCTTTAGATTAAAGAGAAAAAAGGTTGCTCTGAGCATAGAAAATTCAGAAACTTTACCTACAGGTGATTTTGTTAGGGTCACTCTGCCCTTTTTCAAAAGGTCCATCTGTGTATTCTTTCACACTTTTTTCTAAATGTGGTAGGCCAAGTATATATATATATATATATATATATATATATATATATATATATATATATATATATTTTTATATTTG
>Ga0123342_1004635_pt1 | contig 20750 bp, 12 predicted proteins | sample Turbeawhitnodule_FD_89960 | JGI IMG/M metagenome (GOLD analysis project Ga0123342, IMG submission 89960) | Root nodule microbial communities of legume samples collected from Mexico - Turtle bean Mexico white nodule | ecosystem: Host-associated > Plants > Roots > Nodule | place: Mexico: Nepantla...
AATATTATTAATATTATTAATATTATTAATATTATTAATATTATTAATATTATTAATATTATTAAATATTATTAAATATTATTAATATTATTAAATATTATTAAATATTATTAATATTATTAAATATTATTAAATATTATTAAATATTATTAATATTATTTAATATTATTATGATAATAGTTGGTAGGTAATAGAGATCAGTGGGTGATAGTTCGTAGGTAATAGAGATTTGTGAGTAATAGTTGGTAGGTAATAGAGATCCGTAGGTAATAAGATCCGTAGGTAATAGTTGGTAGGTAATGTTGAATTTACCTACGGATTGAAAATTCGTGGGTAATAGTTCGTAGGTAATGCTGAATTTACCTACGGATTCAGAATCTGTAGGTAATGTTCGTAGGTAATGTTGTTCGTAGGTAATATCCGTAGGTAATGCTGAATTTACCTACGGACTCAGATCCGTGGGTAAAAATCCGTAGATAATACTGATTTTTTTTGTAGTGACTATTTATTATCAAGTTTGTGCTAATTTTAGAAATTTAGGAGAAGATGGAGATAAAGGACTAAAGGAGGAATGAAAAATTTAAAGACGAGGAGGAAAGGCAAAGTTTGAGCATTCAAAACTCTCCCAAGAACTCGCTTAAGCGAGTTTGCTCCAGTGAGTTGGTTTTTACTCTCGTGAAACAAGCTTGAGCAAGCAATATATCGTTTGAGTGAGATGTTAACCTATATCAAATTAGGTTAAATAAGGGCGTGAGACAAAGTCGTGGTAGAAAGGAAGGGATGATAATCAGATATATGAAACCCTAAAGGAGGCAACAGTCAAGGAGAAACACTCTGGATCTTATTTTCTTGCTTTTAATGCTTGTATAATGGACAATATGAGTAGCTAATTCTTCCTTTTGTGATTAAGAATAATCTTTTCAAACTCTTATGTATTAAGATGATATTTATTTATAATATTATGTTCTTGATTGATATTGGTATTAAAGCTTTGATACTTATGAGTATCTGACCTAAATAATAATGCTCAACATATTTGAAATGTCAATTGCTTTATAACATTCGTTTGTTGTTTGTATAAATATGTGAGGAATCAATATTTGGGAGATAACCTTAATAATTTTATATGCGAGAAATCAATATAAATGATTTTTACATGTGAATCAATGTCAATCAAGTTAGAATGTTATATGTTTTTATTCATTTAAAATACAGACGAGTGAGAAGGATTAATCTCATTCCCAATTTTCTCAATTGAATTATCTAAATTGTTTATTTTGTTCTCATCTAATTTCTCACATAAACTTATGATACCAACAACCTTTCAATAAAACTTTTGCACATCTTCTAATATTTGGTGAATATTATACTTGAAGTGTTAGAACGGTTTCTTATGGTTTGATATCCGTCATCATCTGAAACAATTTATTACTTCTGACTCGGTACATTTGCCGAATTAAGCCAAACACTTATATAATTTAATAAATAATTTAATTTCAATTTATACATTCTCTGTATTTTTTTTTGTTTAATCTTTTGATCTGACATTTATCAAAACTTTCTATTTTAGTCCCTTTATCTAGAAATATGTGATTTAGCCTTTACGTCATGAAATTATATGTTTTAGTCCTCGAATAAGTAACTTTTTATGTATTAATTTTGTAATGAGTTTTCAAATAGCTTCACTAATTAGATGCTTAATGCAATCACAAAATTGAAGCTACAATATTTAGAGATGTTCGTGATTGTGATTATTGAATCGACAAAAGGAAGAAAAAACAAGGTTATATATATCATGCACTTTGGAGTTGGTGCGGGTTAAAAACATCTTCATTTTAAAATTTATGACAGCTTTTTTCCGATACAAACAAAGTGTAAACAATGTATAACGATTCCTTTTAAAGTGTGGTATTATTTTTCTTCTATTCAATTGTTATTTTCAAAGTTCAAAATTATATTTATTCTTTTATATTTATAATCTAATTATTTATCTAAATTTTAATTATAAAAAGTTTAATTAATATTTTATTAAAGTTAAAAAAATTGTATTTACACTTGAAGAAAATAGAGAAAGTAACTTATATAGAACAAATTACCACATAAAGAATAATTGTTCATAAAGGGATAAAACACATGTTTTAGACAAAAAAACTATAAAACACAATGATTAAGGTGCAAAAGTTGTTTATATAAAAGTCTAAAATCTAAAATAAATAAAAAAATTTAATCCCATTTTTTTTTTATATTCAGTGTGTTTTTTATATTCAGTGTGTCGGGTTTTTTTCGTGACTTTATGTGATGATAAATTATTGATGTTCCTTGAGGTATCAAAGTAACTAAAATATTAAATTGTATAGTTCGCATGAAAGTTTGTATTTAAAAAAATATATATAGAAGTAAAAAAATAGTTTTACCCTAACACGTGTAGTTATGTTATGTTAAGGAATTACTAGTTTTAGGCTGAAGAATTTGTAAAAGGGGGGTTTTTCCACAAACGCGTTTGTAATTATTGTGTGAAACAAATTGCCGGCTTGTGTTGTGCTCGTTCTGTCATCACTAGGACGGACTTCTCTTGAGAGTCTCTTTCACAAGCACGGCCTATTATGCTATGCCATTTAAGACAACTTCAACACTTCCTCTAATTACCTGTTCCTAACACCATGGACCAAACTGCACACTTCACCACCATGGAAACTCAGACTCCAACTACTCAAAAGATTGCTTTCTCAGAACCAGAGGTAAAAGTTATATAATATACTACTCCTATTACTGTAACTTTGTAGTTTTAGTTCTTGAATTTTTCATGTGTGTGATGCTTTTGGGTTGTGAAATAGATTGACAAGAGAACTGCGGAGCAGAAGGCAATTGATGATTGGCTTCCCATAACTTCTTCAAGGAACGGAAAATGGTGGTACTCAGCTTTTCACAACGTCACTGCCATGGTAGGAGCTGGAGTTCTCAGCCTTCCTTCTGCCATGGCAAATCTTGGATGGTATGTTAGTTTGTTTCGACATTCACCAGATGCAAAAAGTTTTATTTTTTCTTCTGTTTTGTTATTTTACAAGTTATCAGTTAAGAAATGGTTCAAAAGGGTTGCGAAAGGTGAATCTCTTTTGCTATATGGAGTAAAAGAAAGAAGAACAGGTGGTTGGTGATGGAGAAAGTGTGTAAATAGAGTGAGTGAATGTTAATTTTTGAATCTGGTGGAACAGGGGTCCTGGTGTGGTTATTCTTGTGCTGTCATGGGTAATCACTCTCTACACACTGTGGCAAATGGTTGAGATGCATGAGATGGTGCCTGGGAAACGGTTTGACAGGTACCATGAGCTTGGGCAGCATGCCTTTGGGGAAAAGCTGGGACTGTGGATTGTGGTGCCTCAGCAACTGATATGTGAGATTAGTGTGGACATTGTTTACATGGTCACTGGAGGAAAATCACTGCAGAAAGTTCATGACCTTTTGTGCAAAAAAAATTGCAATAACATGAAGACCACTTACTTCATCATCATCTTTGGCTCTGTCCATTTTGTTCTCTCTCACCTTCCCAACTTCAATGCCATCTCTGGCATCTCTTTGGCTGCAGCAATCATGTCTCTCAGGTAATCATGCATTTTCTTTCACAGGCCAATTAGTCAACATCTCAAGTCAATAAGTCAACTCAACCAACTCTCTCGTATTAATTTCTGCCTTTTCATTTATTTTCTAATAATACTTCAAAAAGCTTTGTTGTTTATGTATTCACCACTTATTATACTTTCCTTTTTTATGAGAAGATAAGTAAAAATTTAATATTTAATTTTAATAAAATCCTCCGTAATTTTATTTATTTTTCTGTTTTAAAAACATTATATTAACAATTGAAAGAGGGACTTTTATATGGGATTCAATTAAAATTTATTATTTTTTTAGTAAACAAATTTTATGTGTTTTTACGTTTTTTTGTTTGATGAGTTGTCTATATAATAAATTCTTAACTTAATTTGTAGTGAAGGTGTAATTTTATTATATTGAGGCTTGCTGTAATTTTTAGAATGTATTTCCTTGAAAGTGCATGAGTACAATGTTTCTAAATAGTCTCATGATTTTCTTTTTCAAATTTATATTTGTCCTATTTATACATTCAAAATTATAATTATGTTATAAATGACATATTTAAAACTATAACTAAAATAATTATTTTTTACTATTCAAGTTCTTACTTGCTGAAAATGAAATTGATTTAATAAGTAATAAATTCTCCCCTTAAAGTCAAACACTTTTTATCTTTCATTCCAATCATCTTTTTCAAGAAAAAAATTGTTGGTGTAGACTTTATAAAAATATGTGTTACTTAGTCATGTTATTTGTACTTTTCCATTCTTCACATGTTCTCTAATAAAATGAAAACGAACATTAATATGCTTACTCCTCTCATGATGAACAAATTCTTTACTAATTCAATAATTGATTTGTTGTCGACTCGTATCTCAATTGCCTCAAGTTGTTGCAAATTTAACTCATGTAGTAAATTTCTTAACCAAATTGTGTGACAGACACACCAAGATGTTGCAACACATTTCGCCTTTTGTCTATAAACTTTTGCAACTAGGCATGCCTTCTACCTTTCAATCTCCCCTTGGGCATTCATCTTTTTCTTGTATACCCATTTTACACCTATAGGTTTATATTATTTTGTCAACTCTACTAAGTCCCACATTTCATTTCCTTCAATTGCTTTCATCTCTTCATCTATTGCAACGGTCCATTTCTTGTCTCTTATTGCTTCCTCAAATGCAATGTTATCTGAGTCCGCTAATAAGCAAATCAAATTCACTTCATCAATTGAGTTATGTAAATCTTGTAGGCTCCACATCATAGGTTGACGTGACTTTTCTTCTTCTTCACCAGGATCTGGGGAAATTATTGAAGTATTTATTGGTGCAATATTCAATGACTCTTCTTGTTTTGCCTTCATTTGGTTATTTCAGTCCCATGTACTTTCTTCATTCATTTGTACGTCTCGACTCAAAATCATCTTTTTGTCAATTGGATCAAACAACTTAAGATCCTTCGTCTTCTTATTATACCCAATAAACACATTTCTTACTTTTATCATCAAGTTTGGTTCTTCTTTGGTCTAGTACATGCGTATAGGCCACACTACCAAACACTTTAAGGTGTGATAAAGTTGGTTTATGACCGCTCCAAGCTTCTTGTGGTGTTTGAGTCACCAATTTTGTATGCGGTTTTGCACATACACAACACATTGCACTGCTTTAGCCCAAAATTCCTTCGACATATTTTTGCTTTTCAACATTGATCAAACCATAACAAATTTCTTTCGATTTTTTCTTTCTGTGATGTCATTTTGTTGAGGTGAATATGATGTTGTCAGGAATCTTTTGATACCTTGTTCCTCACAATAGTTTGTGAAAGCAGTTAACATGTATTCTTCGCCTTTGTCCGGTCGTAAATCCTTGATGTATAAATTTGTTATCTTCTCCACCATCACCTAGAATTTTTTGAACACCTCAAATGCTTATGATTTTTCTTTGAAAAAATAAACCCAAATCTTCCTTGTATAGTCGCCAATGAAAATAATGAAATAAAACTTCTCACTAAAAGACTTGGGAGTGATTGAGCCCCATATGTCGATATGAATCAACTCGAGAGGTCTCCTTGCATGATATTCTGCCTTCTTTTGAAAATTTGTCATTGCTTGCTTACCAAGTACACAACCTTCACACAATTTCTTGATGTATCCATGTTTGGTAACTCATGGACCATTTTCTTGTTTGCTAACTCCTTTAGCTCACCGTAATGTAAGTGTCCAATTTTTAATTGTCATAACCATGCTTTATCCTCCTCATGGACTTACAAACACCTCTCGTGTATACTCTTTAAGTTGATTTTGAACATTCGATTCTTCGACATCTCCATGTGTGTGAGAACTTGTCAATATTTGTCCTTCAAGGGCAACATTCGATCTTTCATGATAACCAAACAACCTTTCTCCAATAATTTTCTTGTACTAAAAATATTACTCTTCAAGTCAAGTACATAATAAACGTCCTCCATTGTAACTTATTTTTCATCCTTTTAGGAAAAACATATATTTCCCCGCCCTTTGACTGGAACCTTCGTTGAGTCTTCAAAAGATACATATTCATCTTCGAACTCTTGTATATCAGCAAAGAGGTGTTTGCGTATGCACATATAATTACTAGCACCAGTGTCCATATACCACACCATGTCACTATCTAGAGTGATGCCTTCATTTGCCATCATGAGAATCCCTTCATCTTTTGTCTCATCTTCCTTGACTAAATTGGTGTTTCCTTCCACTTTCTTCCCGGCATAACAATCCTTTGCATAGTATTCGTATTTCCACAGTTGTAAAATTTAACATTTGGACAATTTGAACGACCACCTCTTTCACGACCACGATCTCATCCATGCTAGTTTTTTTGGTTCATTTGTCCTCTCTCTTCATTGTTTTTTCCACGACCTCCATTGTGGAAATCATGACCTCGATTATGCTCGCATACATTACCTTGTCTTCATTGATGGTTATCTTTGTTTGTAAGGCTTCCTCAAAGACTTTTTTTTTTCTTTTTTCCTTCCAAATTTCTTAACTCCTCAATTGCACAGACAACATTTTCAAAGTCATTGGTCAATGATCGAAGAGTTTTCTCCACAACTTTTGCATCTGTGAAAGTTTCTCCATTGCGTTTGCCGTTTGCACATGAGTAATGTAAATACATCTTTCGAATCCTTCATTTTCATGGCCTCCAACTCACCTCGTAGAGTTTGAAGACGCATTTGTTTAACTTGGACGACACCCTTGAACACCTTTTTCAAAATGTCCTACGTTTCCTTTGAATTGATGCACCAACAATCTTCTCAAAAATTGTCTCATCAACAACTTGATACAACATGTACAAAGCTGCCTTAGTGTCTCTTTCAATGTTTTGTTTTGGATCGCCGAGAATCCTATGGTATTTTCTGGTTCTTCAAAACCGTCTTAAAACACCTCCCAACAATCTTAAAATCCAATAAGGACTTTCATTTGGATGCTAAAATTGTCATAGTTTGTTATTTTTTTAATAGGACCGTGACAAATTATTAATTATAGTGGTCATAGTTTTGATACCAATTTGTGAATACATTAATACAATGTCTCCAAATAGTCTCACAATACACTTCTCAAATTCACACTTGTCTCCTTACAACTACTATACTATAAATTTCATTCAAAATTAGAATTATGTTATAAATAATATTTAAAACTAGAACTAAAAGTAATTATTCTTGACCATTTAGTTCCTGATTATTGAAAATAAAACGGATGATTTTGAGTTTAATGTTTAACAGTTATTCAACGATTGCATGGGTGGCTTCGGTGGATAAGCATATTGAAAATCCTCACAGAGAGGTTGAGTATGGGTACAAGGGCAGCACTTCCGCAGGAACATTTTTCAACTTTCTGAATGCCTTAGGTGATGTGGCTTTTGCCTATGCTGGACACAATGTGGTGTTGGAGATTCAAGCAACCATCCCTTCCTCCCCAGAGAAGCCATCAAAGGGTCCCATGTGGTGGGGAGTTTTGGTCGCATACTTTGTTGTTGCCTTGTGTTACTTCCCTGTTGCTCTCATTGGCTATTGGGTCTTTGGCAACTCTGTTGAGGACAATATCCTCACCTCCCTCGACAAACCCACTTGGCTCATAGTAACTGCTAACATGTTTGTCGTCGTCCATGTCATAGGAAGCTACCAGGTCTGTAACAATACCATTTCCTCCCTTCTTATAACTTTTTCATAACTATTCATAAAAGGAAAAAAAAAACATTTTTTTATAAACTAAATGTAAATTTTACACGAGTAAATATACAAATTTTGAAAAAACTAACTCGGCTGAACTTCTCTTCATTGGTTTATATACAAATTTGCTTTCATTTATGATTGTTTTGCTAAACTTCTAAAAGGTATGTTCAAGGTTTATAAACATTTGTAGTTTTAACTCTAATCATCTTTCAGTTCATGGACTTGTGAACATGGAAAACAAAGATCTGTCTAATTTTTTAGTTATTCAGTTAAACAATGAGTTCTTATTGAAACATATATAGCAACAACTATCTATATATGAAAAATAGAAGAAGCATTTCAAGGAATGTAAAAATAACTTCTCTCATTATTATGGCATTGTTTTGAAGTAGCACCCTAAAAATAAAACAACTCACCAAAACCCAATGTATATTTAAACGAAACACAACATTTTTTATTTCCTGCTTAGAATGAATAACAATGAGAATGTGAAGCTTTGGTATAGTGGCATGCACAAACTCATTAATAAAATCAACATTGATATTTGGATAAGCGCTAGAAGGTTATTATAACAGTGCAAAACGTGAGAATTTATGCAACCGAGACTTGCTTTTAACCACGATGTGGAAGAATTTTGTATTCCTATATCTCTTTGCGGGCTTTCTCTTTCCAGAAATTTTCTTCCATGATAAGAGCCAAATTTAGGTTATGTTGTATATGTTTTTTCAGCGTTTATGAGTTCCTCATTTATCAAACCGTTTTGCATTTTTTGTTGTACATCCCAAAGCTTCACTTTTAAACTGCAAAACTTTGTGCTGTATATTCCAACTTTGTAAATCAGTTTTAAAATTCTTCAGCTATAGGACAACTAGCAACCCATTTATTTCAATTGTTTTAACTCACATGTTCACAATCCTCCTTGTGAGTCCATAGATAGGAATCAAAAAGAGGGTTTTCCTACAAGTCGCAATTGAGTGATGTCTTTCATAAAATAACAACAGCTATCTATATATAGGAAAAGTTATCTTCTTCTCAACAATGTTTTTTGTCATTTGTTTCTATAGCTCTTTGTTAGATAAGAAAAGATTTGATAACTTATTTTTCGTAAATACCATTTTCTCTTAACCAAAATTATTACTTGTTTTGGAAAATGTGTTTGATGGCTCAAAACCATCATTTATAGTTTCAAACATGAGAAAAAAAGGTAATTACACTTGAAATTACTAGTTATAAGAAGATTAAGGATGGGGCAATACATAACTACAAAAATTTAATAATTAAACAACCCTGGACCAATAACATTCTGAAGCTATTCAAGTTTTAAGAACAAATATAAACTACTGAGTTCCTCTTACAATCATGTAATAATGGGTTGTGTTTTATTTGGTTCCAATTGGTGTCTAATCTGCATGCAGCTATATGCAATGCCGGTTTTTGACATGATTGAGACATTGATGGTTAAACAATTGCGTTTCAAGCCAAGCTGGTGGCTACGATTTGTGGAGCGCAATGTTTATGTTGGTGAGCACATGGATCACCCTCTTCTCTCTCCTATTTTTTTTTTCTACTTCACTCGTTAAATGCCTTTTGAATCCACTCGTTTTGTCTCATTATTCTAACCACTTTGATTCAGCATTTACATTGTTTGTGGCCATTACTTTCCCTTTCTTTGGTTCCCTTCTCGGATTTTTTGGAGGATTTGCATTTGCTCCAACAACATACTTCGTAAGTCCCTCAAAACCCTCTGTTATCTTATGTATATGTATATTTATCATATCATCATTATATACATAAAAGGAATATATTTGTGAAAAAACCTATCTTTGTATGAAAATTGTAAAAAATATGAATTGGTAAATACCAGCATAAGTTGGTGTTAGAATAGTAGTGTAGTGTTAGAATAGTAGTGTGCCAAGTTGGTGTTACTTAGTGTTTATGATTTAATAATTTATATCACTGACTGCATTTTTCTACATAATATAATTTCGTAGCTCCCCTGTGTTATGTGGCTTGCTGTTTACAAACCTAGGAAGTTCAGTTTATCGTGGATCACCAACTGGGTATGTTCAACTGCACTTTATATGCTTGTTCCAACATGTTTGATTCAAAATTTGTTTACCTATTCGGCTTCCCTGATTTCAGATTTGCATTATACTTGGCCTTCTACTCATGATTCTAGCACCAATCGGTGGATTAAGGAGTATCATACTCAATGCCAAGGCCTATGGGTTTTACCAATGAGGAAATAAGTAGGGTTAGGAAGTGTCCAACACTCCTCTCGCACTTAATTCAACTCATTCATCCAACCACTCTTTCTCAAATTTCATTTTATAAAGAAAAATTTTCATGTTAAACAATTCAGGCAATAGTTCGTATAATAACATCTCTCTCTCTCTCTTATACATACATGTCAAAATGATAAAATGAGATAAAATGATATCGTATAAATTGTTGTATGTATACCGCATATGTTCTATAAATGCTATGAACTAGCACAAAAAAATGTGAGACTGTATTTTGCATTTTTTCTGTAAAACAACGATGTTGTCAAATACTAGTACCTTTACCTTTATCCATGAGATTTATTTAAATAAAAAAAATTGAATTACAAATTTAAAAAATAAAGCAAAAATAATTATATCACTACAAGAAAAATTATTTTTAACGGGGTTATATTTAACGTTACCGACGGCTATATTTAGCATCGTTAACGATTATCTGCGGTTTTTATTAATCTCTGTAATGACAATTACTTTCCGGCGGTTTTGAAACCTACATTATTTTCGGCGGTTTCAAAACCTCCATTATTACCAGCGATTTCAAAAACTCCATTATTCTCGGTGGTTTAAAATTTTCGTTATTCTCAGCGGTTTCAGAAACCCCCATTATTCCCAACGGTTTCAGAACCCTCGTTATTCCCAGCTATTTCAGAAACCTCTATTATTGCTGACAACTTTGAAACCTCAGTACTTTCTGCGATTTCTAAACCTTGTTACTTCTAGTTTCACTACCCCATTAATTTTATTTGTTATTTTCTTAATTGGTTGTACTTTGTACATAAATCACTACAAGAAAAATCCAATTTATCTACGGAAGAAATCCGTAGGTAACAACCAAAATCCGTAGGTAAATCAACATTACATACGGATTACCCACGAAAAAAAATCTGTATGTAATGTGGGTGTCGGTAATTTACCTACGGATACCCACGAAACTGCAGTCCGTAGGTAATACCCACTGACTCCAAGTTATGTGACTCGAAGCCAAGTCCCTTCAAGAATGTTCATAAAAACTTTAACCATTACACAGTCAAGTTTTGTTTTCATGTTATGATTATTATTATTACTTCTTTATATAATATTTTAAATCGGTTTTTTAACCAATAACTATTTTCCTATTATATAGGATTGGTTACCTCATTATTTAATCATCATCATTAGCTCATCAAAGTGAGAGTTACATGTTTTAATTAAATAGATAACTTATTGTAGTGAATTTAAAGCATAGGCTCATGACAGGACATAAAGGATTCTTAAGAATGTAAAAATTGTGGTGTAGAGGATAGAAAATAGATTGGAAGATTCTAAAGCATTACAGAGAAAAGAAATTAAACAAGAAATCTATTTTACAACTTTGACCTCATGACTTCAATAAGTCTTAAACTTGGATACATGTAAAATATATGTTATTTTATTTTATTAATTAACAAAAATTAAGCGTGTTAAGGTTGAAAATAAATATTTTTATTTTCTTATGTTCTAATGTTAAACTTTTATTATATTTTTTCAATAAAATAGTTCTTTTAAACAAAATTTAAAATTATATAAAACATTATTAAACTAATGAACAATTACATATTATTTTATATATTTAAATAAAATGTTAATAATCATTATCAAGAATTTTATTAAAAATAAACTGTTAAAAAGAATAATGACACTGAAACCAAGAAGTAAATGTGTTTCAAATAATATCTATTATATTTAAATTAAAGTTAGACAAAATCTTAAATATGATTTTGAAAAGGTTTTGTTTCAAAGAGAATTATGAAATTTTGTTTACTATTTTTTTTCAAAATAAAAAATATTCATGTTCAGTCTAAACATAAACTTTGATTATTCCATCTAACTCTTAATAACACATTAGGAGTTAATTTAAACCGATTTTAAACCACCTAGATAAGAATTAAATCATTCTTTTTTAAATAAGGCATACGTGGATTTTAACGAACAAGAAAATGGTATCGGATAACAAAAAATGTGTTTACATAAGATATATATAACACCCATCAGAGAATATGCAACATTCTTACATTACCAAGTGAGATAAATGGCCTAATCTCCAAGATTTGATGGCACACACTCACACACACTTATATGGTTTGAGAAGATATCTGCAAACAACAAAGCATGAGAAAAATGGACGGTTTAATCCCAAAGATTTACAGTAGGTAAACAAATAGGAACTATACAAACGAACAAAAAGTAGAAGTAATAGTGTATTCAACTTCATAAATAAATATAGGACTGTGACTGCGCCAGTTAACCATGATTCTTTAATTCCTCGCGCCGAGTACACCAAAAAAGCTGCACTGATAGAACTTGCCTATGAACTTGAGCGTTTCTGAAATATCTTTCATTCCCAACTTATCAAAAAGAATAACGAGCCTTTTTTTTCGAGAAAAAAAAAATATTTTGCAAATACAAAGAAATCAAATATTTACCATGTCATCCTATGTATTTTGACAATTAACACGGTAAGGTACTAACGAAAATGAGTACAAATATGATCTCAAAAGGGAGGAATATATAGATGTCAAAAAATATGATTAATAACATTGCTTTAAGCATCAAATAACACCTAAAAGAATTCAATGTGTCTAACCTCTATCAGAGAAATTATTTTATGTAGATTTACCAAAATAACTCTATTTTTTTTTATCAACAAATAATTGATTAAACATTATATGGATAAGGGTGTCCCTTAACCCTTTTACAAAATTTGCAACAGCATAATCAAACACATACATATGGTCTTAGCGTCTAAACCAAACTGCTTCCAATGACACTACCGTGTGGTATGCAGTAGTCCCATACCCTCAAAACAGGTCCTGCACAAAAAGACCACCACCCATTTGCACCCCATGGTTACCCAGTGCAGCACAAGACACTACCGTTTAACAGCTAAACCACCTTTTAAGTTTCCCTGTTGCCTTAAAAACACACCAGCCTCCAAGCCTCTCTATACTTGGTCCTTCACACCTGCTCATAGCCACATCCTCTCAATCCATTGCCCCCAAATGGCTTAAACTAATAAAGACCATGCTGCCCCAAAACTGAGTTGTTTTGTCATCACAGCTGATTCTAATATGGGTTATATGGTCATCACTAGACCTCATATACTAGCAGCAGGGATTTCCATACACTCCATGTATTTACTAAAAGTTTTCAGATTCCCCTACATAACAAGAAGGACCCTATCCATTTGGCACCACTTCCTAACCAACCAGAGACCATAAGTCCCCTACGTAACAAAGAGAAGCAAATCCTAGGTGATTCGAGGCGAAGCTTCTTTAGCGTTACAGCACTACCACCGGAACATTATGCCTTTCCTCCATCAACACCGTAAAAAACCAGACGACACCACCATGTTCATCCACTAGCACAGACTTAACAGAAAGTGTAAGAGTCCCAAGTTTTCATGTTCCCAGCCAAAGCATGCTTGGACCCATTTGGCAGCACCCCTGCTTTGGCCTTATGTAGCAGATTCCATAAATTGGCCATGAATAGCAGTTGTCACAACTGCCACCAGAAGCACCTTTTGAGGAGCACATAACCCCTTCCAACCAAAAGAACTCTATACTCAGGTTGGTTGATCAAGAATCCCTGTTCCAAACCCTACAATAACTTTAACTTGATGCATTCAGTTGGGATGGTGACACCTCCAAGGCAGGAATAAGATACTTGATCACCAAAAGAAACCTCAACAAAAGTACGCAGTACCTTATGCATATTTGCACCATAGTAGCTCACTGCAACATGTGAAAACCTGACAATTTCATACAACGCAGGGAGAAGAGGATCTCCACAAAATATATGCACAAGTTGTGATTTTGTAAAAAGTAGGCTCGACGAACCACCATCGTAACATATATAAATAATCAACAAAGACAATTTACAAGCCACATCATGCAAATGTCAAAACCGAACATAGCAAACTGAGTTGTAAAAGCTTCAACCTGTGCTCGAGGCTCAACAACGTCCCTCCCTATTGCTCTCAAGTCCATTTAGTGTTGTCTTCTACATTTTCTCGTGCTCCCTATGTAGTATGCTTGTAATCTATTCAACTTTAATGAGAAAATCAGCCATTGTCTCAAAATCAGATTCTAGACACCCTCTTGATGTCATAGCAAGGCACCTGAATAACAAATACAACAAAAAAATCTCCATCTTGACAAAGTACAACTAATTAAATATTCTAAGCATGCAAAGAATAAAAGGTTCAGCCATAATTACTCACCAACTCTTACACCTCTAGGATCTATAATTCCATTGTCACCAAAAATAACAATTTTATTCAATGTAATATGACATGCTTCACAAACCTTCTCGTAAAATTTACCTACAAGCACCAACAAATTATGCTTAGAGTTAGAAATTCTTACTATATAAAAAAAAAATAAAAGAATCAAATTTCATCAACTGCCAATCTTTTCATAAACCACTATTGATCCTAAAATTCTCCTGAATCACTCACACCTCAAGCTCCTAACATAAGAGTAGAATAGTATTTAGTTGGCAAGTCACAGAGTCTTCAATACAATACATATACAACCACTCGGTGAAAATAACAGGAAACCATCTACAAAAAAGCATGAAGTTGTAGAGAAATAATGTCAATATGCACAAAAACGTGAAGTTACTTGCTCATAAGGGTAGGTATCTTCATTTTGCATTTGAATTTTGCTCTGCATTGTTTAAGAAACAAAATCATAAATGTCTAATTTCTAATGTTAGCTATGAAAAAAATTCTACATGCATAGTTCCTAATTAAGAAACACATAAAGTTGAAAGAGCATTCAACAAGCATAATTTAACTTTAATTTTTTTTTTCCAATCTCAGTTATATTAATAATGTAGAAACTGCCTAACCAACATGAAAAAAAACCATTTCCTAGATATAATAATAAATGAAGAACATAAACGGGTCAATAGTCATAAATCGAAAAGTCATTAGTCACAAAAGTAGCATATATAGGATATAAACTCTACATCTTGATGCACTGGGTCCTCAAATAAATTGAAATAGTATTTGTAACTACTTAATTAGATAAAGAACAGTGAAGTGTCCTAATAGATAATAAGACGACTATGGTTATACCTTCTCTTAGCAATCAATGTCGAAGGACATCGCCGAATCTACTGTCACAACCAATTATGTTATGTTTAGGGTTTACTTCTCTCATTTTGTTGAAGAAATAGCACTTGCAAGCAACACTTTTCAGAAATAGATTGTAGTGAGAAGCATCTACATCCAAAAAATCATAATCAATCTGTCATTTTGGTGAATGTGAGTTTATATTCGAGAGAAATGAGCGTCCTTGAGATATTCTCTAAGCCTCAGGATTTCTTGTTTTCTTTCCTTGGCCTGAGAATCCGAAGGTGAAATAGAATTGAATATTCACAGTCCTTAGATTGGGGTGAAAATGAAGGAAGTGTCTAACCTTTCGCTTCCAACGGAGAACAACATTAGATTGCGAAGGAGATAACGCACTCAACTCGTTTTCTTTTTTTCATAATCTTTGATATAGGAAGTGAAACGAGGGACAAACGATATGCTTCCGAATCCGTGGAACCCTATGTCGAAAGGAAAACGCACCAAAGTTTAGGCAAAGAAGAACTATGGGAGAAATGAGAAAGAAATCAATTTTGAAAAAATAAGATAGGACAAAGAGAAAAGTAAGCTTTAGCATAAGCGATTGGGATATGAAGATGAGAAAAGTCTCTTCTAAGAATATGTGCGCCTTCGAAATTTGCAAAAGCATTATGTGGTCCCTCCCAAACTGAATGCTTAGAAAACGCAACAAATAAAAACAAAAGTGGGTGTTTTGCTGGAATATTTTAAAAATCGTTAACACTTACCATGGTTTTTAGAAACCTCCCCTATACGTTTATTTTACTGGAGGTTATTTCAACCCACATTAACAAGCCTTAGTTAAAATCAAGAATTTTTGTAGTATATTTTTTTGGTCTAAGATCACAAATGTCATTGCAAAGCACAATATCAGTCCCGTAGATGATAATAAATGAAAATAGTTAGAGGAAATAAAATTTAGATCTAAGAATGATAATCGGAAATGATACGGCTAGAAATCAAATTGATAATGCAATCCTAACTTGTAATTCATTTGTAGATCTTCTTCTTCGTAATTTTGATTTGAATTTCTTCTATGGTTGATGAATGATATTGCGAAAACATGAAGAATTATAGAAATTTTGGAAGAGATGAAAGTTATATCGGTGAATCTAAGTGAGGTTAGGCCAAACTTTGTTTCTAGAGTGAGGTTGGGCCAATACTACTAGGAGGAGTCTAGAATATTGTCTAGCAAGAAGACAACTCTAGAGAGACCTTTGAACAAGTAAAAGTGTCTCAAATTGGATAACATTTCATTACTCAAATCAAAGTTAAAAATCATGTAAAAGAGACTCTTGTGACAAGTGGCATGCCTTCATTAGAGTAAAATCCTCTCCATTGAGGAGAGGACATGTGGAGCCTCATGCCTTCCTTGTTTACATTTCTATTTACACCCATATTTTATTATTTTACACTCTACTCTCTTTTCTATTTACATCATTCTCTACTTTGGCACAAAATAGAACACAAAATACAAGGTTCAAAACTTCCTACTCTATACAATATTTACAAGATCATAAGAAGAAGAAAAAGACTTTACAATCTCTTCATTAACGTTCGATCTTCGTCTATCTTCTTAGCCAAAAGTTTTGAGGCTAGATGGTTTCATCATTCCCTATCTCTTGAGAATGATCAGTCCTAATATCTCAATGATGCTTAATGACAAAAACCTTTGTTTATTTATTATTTTCCTCCTGGGTCAAATGTCAATCTGCAATAAACATGAAACAAACATGAGATGAGTTTCTTTATTAAAAGAAAAGAAAATCGAACAAAAATAAGGCCCTTTATTTTTATAATTTTTTTAAAGAAAAGCATAGGGTCTTTTTCAAAAATATTTATGTTCAGTTTGTGTTGTTTATTGTCCAAGCTAGGCAAGAACATCACAAACTGATTTTGAGATTTTTGTGAAGAAGAATGAGCATTATATAATTGAAAAGAAGAGTTTAAAGTATTGTAATTTTTATTTAAGGATGAATTCTCAGCTATGCTCGTAAGGGTATCATAAAAGATTTTTCTTCTTGTTGATTTCCTCTTATTCTTCCTTTTTAATCAAACCTTCATTTGTCTTTTTTGTGGAGAAACAATTTATATTTATATTTATATCAAGTTCAGTTCCAAGCACAGATTTTTCTTCAAACACATCCTCACAAGGTTTTCAAAAAAAGATAAAATGTTATCGATATTTAATTCAGCTTCAGAAAAAGATTTTTCTCTATTTTCCTTTTGACCTTTATCATATTAAATTAGATGCAAAATTGTGGGTCCCACAATGTGATTTAGCAGATTTCAGTGAAACTTTAAAACCATGAGTCTCACGGTGTGATTGTAAAATTTTCTCTCGGGTTAATTCTTCTATCACTAACTTAACTCTGTTGTTGTTACATCAACAAAACATCAACACCAATTCCAGATATTTAATGACCAATACTTTGTTCACGTGACAATTCAATTGCAAAATTTAAATTGCATCCACACTTAAGTATGTGCACCAACTACTCATGAAACAGTTCCTCTAATTCAAACAACAGTACCTTAAAGCCATAGTTCATAATTGAATGTAAGACACCAACTCTCAATTTCTACTACACAAATAAAAAATTAGAATAGGCATCAAATTCAACAATTTTGTAATTCATTTTTTTTCAATCACCAACAACTACCATATTATCTAGTGGCTTAGACTAATCAACACGGTTGCTAATGAAATCAACTTTGTTGCCACACTTAACAAAATATCAACACCAATGCCTTTCAATTAATTCATGTTCAAAATCAATCACCAAATCAAACAATTTCGACCAGGTGGAAACAAATGCCAATTCAACAATTTACCAAATTAGAATTCAACATGTTCCTACTAGGGAGATGAGGCCTATAGAACTATTGAAGTCTTCGTCTTCTTCCTTCGGTCGGGAAGGTTACTGGATGATGAGTTGGGATCCTTCTCGTCCTCGTGCTTCTCCTTCGGCACTCGGTCTCGGGCAAACACCGAATGGTGGGGGTACCTGCGAAGGCACTCCGACGCTCAAGTCAGTAAAGCGGGTGATCAATATTCTGGTAGGTGAACAGTGATAAATGACGTACCTTTGTCCTTGGGATGTGTGCTATTTATATTATTTTAATGGGCTTACCTTATTGGGCCTGATTAACGGAGTGGATCTCGCTTAGGGTTGTATTACCTAATCCTTAATGCCGGATTAGCTTCACTGACCTTGGTTTGAGCGCTTGACCTTGATTAGCTCCACTCGTCTCGGCCAAGCATCCATGGTCTCGGCCAAGTCTCTTAGGTCTCGGTCGCCTTGGTCAAGCCTTTCAGGTCTCGGCCAGGTTTCCCTTGGTCTCGGTCAAGTAGATCAGGTTTCGGGCAGCCAGGTGGGTCTCGGTCAAGAAGACCAAGTGTCGGTCTCGCCCATACCGGTACACAACCACTTCAAGACGATTTACAAATTTCCAGCCAACACCAGAAGTAATATTTTTTTAGATCACTATCATTTTAACAAACCCTTTAACTGTTGATGAATGAAAAATTGGATTAAAAAAACATGAAGATTCACGCTCCTCTTAAACACTTCACCTGAATCACCAATGATTCGTTCAAAATTTTCTAGAAGTCAACAAAAATGGAATTCAAAGATAGGAATATCCAAACCTTATGCGAATTGCTGCAGCGAATGAAAGCAATTTCTCCTTCAATCGCATATCCTTCATGTTCTTGTCGGTTGACCTGCTCGCCGATTGAACGTTGCTCCGATGAAATAGAGGGGGCCCTACTGTTAGGTTTGATGGCACAACAAGAGGGGGGTTGAATTGTTTTCAAACTGTTTTCGCAGATACTTGGCTTAGAATAACACTTTTTCAATCAACCCAGAAAAGCAATTCAGAAAGCTAATCAAATTACCAAACAGAAACAAAAGCAGAATTATAATCGGTTAAAATAACAGTTTAACCGGTTGTTTATGGCGGAAAAAACAAACAGATATAGAGAGCAGGGATAGAGAGAATTACACATAGAGATTATACTGGTTCACTCTATCACAGAGCTACATCCAGTCCTCAGTCAAACCACTGAGTTTTCACTATGCAATCAATCACAGATTACACAAACACCACACACAAGAAGGTGACTTTGAATCCCACAAAGCCTATTCACCCTTCTTGCACACAACAACCACCTCAAGCCAAAATGTCACTGACTTTACAGGATTTTACACAGTTATACAAAAATGTATATGAACAATTACAAGAACTTGAACAGGATTAGAAAACACCTGGTAAGACACAATACACCAACACCCTATTGATCAGTTCTTTCAAAGACAGCAAAGCATAAGGCAATCTTGCTAAAAACATAATTGAAACCTTTTCACAAACAGTTTAGTAATTTCTCAAATCAATCTCAGCTTAGAGTATCAAAAGTTTATGTTTCATCAATCTCAATCACTTTCATCATCTTTTAAATGTTTGAACCAAACACATATTTATAATACTTCAAATGCTAACGTTGGAGCAAATTAGTTAAGAACAGATTTTCAAAAAACTGTTACAAGCACACACATTTAATCGGTTAAAACCACGAATTAACCGGTTGAATTCTCTTGTCAATTATAAAACAGTTTTAAAAACTTCTTTGCCAGCTAAGTTACAAACAACCGATTATCTCGACATTTTAATCAGTTGTTTTTCCCTTTGCATGGAAAAACACTTTAATCTTTAAAACTGATTGAAATAAGCTTTGCCTGAGATTCAAAAACTGATCTTACAAAGATTCTAAACCCCATACCAAAACCTAAACCTAAAACATAACCTAGCTTCAGGCTACACTTCGATTTGGCACATCAAAGCTTCCCATCTTCAACAATCTCCCCCTATTTGATGGAGACAAATCCCTGAGAGCTTTTGGAAATGTTCTTTCTTTAGAATCTGTTGAATCATGCAAGCACTGAACAAACACAGAATAGTCTTGTCCAAACAGATATACACTTTATATAAGTTTTCAAAACAAACAAAACCATACAAGAACAATCGGTTATAATACACAGATAACCGGATGAAATTATGATAACACTGATAGTACAATCAGTGTTATTTGTACTAATAATACTAAAAGTACTATCAATGGTATTTGTACTAGTAATACTAATAGTACTATCACTGTTAATAGTACTAATAATACTCATAGTACTATGAGTATTATTGGTAGTAATAATACTAACAGTACTATCATTGTATTCGTACTAATAATATTAATAGTACTATCATTGTTATTGGTACTAACAATACTAGTAAACTGTCAATGTGATTGGTACTAATAACACTAATAGTACTATCAATGTTATTGGTACCAATAAATCAAACAGTAGTTTGAGTGTTATTGGTACTAATAATACTAATGGAAATATCAGTGTTCTTGGTGGGTCGTGTGCTTGTGAGGAAGGGTTTCGTGTTGAAGGAGGAGGATTTGGGGTGATCTTTGAGCGAGTCATTGTTGAAGCTGCAAAGGAAGAAGAAAAGGAAAAATGATCAGGGTTCGC
>Ga0123342_1004636_pt1 | contig 20747 bp, 11 predicted proteins | sample Turbeawhitnodule_FD_89960 | JGI IMG/M metagenome (GOLD analysis project Ga0123342, IMG submission 89960) | Root nodule microbial communities of legume samples collected from Mexico - Turtle bean Mexico white nodule | ecosystem: Host-associated > Plants > Roots > Nodule | place: Mexico: Nepantla...
CAAACCACTGAGTTTTCACTATGCAATCAATCACAGATTACACAAACACCACACACAAAGAGGTGACTTTGAATCCCACAAAGCCTACTCACCCTCCTTGCACACAACAACCACCTCAAGCCAGAATCCCACTGACTTTACAGGACTTTACACAGATATACAAAATGTTATATGAACAATTACAAGAACTTGAACAGGATTAGAAAACACTTGGTAAAACGCAATACACCAGCACCCTATTGATCAGTTCTTTGAAAGACAACAAAACACAAGACAATCTTGCTAAAACTTGATGAAAAACCTTTTCACAATTAGTTTTGGTAATCTCTCAAATCAATCTCAACTCAGAGTATCAAAAGGTTTCTGTTTCATCAACTCTCTAGTTAATCAACTTCAAAATCAAAATCTATTGTTAAACGTTTGAATTAAAGCATATTTATAATACTTGAAATGCTAACGTTGGAGCAAATCAGTTAAAAACATATTTTCAAAAAACTGTTGCAAGCACATACATTTAATCGGTTAAAACCACAAATTAACCGGTTGAATGCTCTTGTCAGTTATAAAACAGTTTTAAAACCTTCTTTGCCAGCTAAGTTACAAACAACCGATTATCTCGACATTTTAATCAGTTGTTTTTCCCTTTGCATGAAAAAACACTTTAATCTTTAAAACTGATTGAAATGAGCTTTGTCTGAGATTCAAAACTGATCTTGCAAAGATTCTAAACCCCAAACCAAAACCTAAACCTAAAACATCACACAGCTTCAGGCTTCACTTGGATTTGGCACATCAAAGTTTCCCATCTTCAACAACGATATCCTTCAATGTGATAAATGATTTAATAATGTTAATAAATCACTTGAACGCGATTTTTAATTCACTTTTAGACAAGTTTGTTATCATTTTCAAAAATGATATTCTTGTATAATTATATATTCACTAAGAAGATAAAGAAGACATTAAAACACGATCGATCATTTGGATAGAAAAATAGTTTATACAAAATTGTATGAGTGAATGTTGAAGGTTGAAAAAGAAATTTTTGAAACATGTTACTTTTCTTTTAATTTTTATATTTTATAAAAAAAAGTTATTTAATAAATATTTTAATAGGTTCAAACATAGTATAATTTAATTGAGATGAGAAATAAACTTTATCCTAATCAAATATAAATAAATATTTTTTTAGAAAAATAATATGGATTGTCCCACAATAACAAGAGTACTAATAATTATGAAAAAAATTAAAAAAAATGTTATGAAAATATTGTACAAATTATATATATAAAGTTTTCCACCGAAAGTAAGAGTATATCTTCGTTAATGGCACACTTATTATTCTTGTGAAAACTTGTTACTAAGCCACGTTACTCAGCAATCCCCTTAGTTAAGTTAATCACAAAGTAATAGTGTTTTGGTTTGAAACATCAAGAAGAGAAAGAGATGTTCATTCATGGAAAAGATTAAAAAAAAAATACATTATTTTTTTCTTCAAATTGAATCCCTGGCCCAATTTTAACTGGGCTTGCTGTTTGTGGAAAATGGTATGTCAAACAATGATTACACTCAGAAAAACGTTACTAAAGCTTGCTTTTTTTATGAGATTATTAAGTTTGGTACATTGTTAGGGTAAATATTTTTATATTAATTAATTAAAAATATTTAGATATAATTTATGAATAAATATACATTATAAAAATTAATAATTTGCTACATAGATAAGGCCCAGTGAGTCAAAGACAATATAAGGCCCGATGCATATAAAACAACACCCGTTTCTCATCAAATATATTTTTTAATAATAATAATAATAAAATTATGAATGAAAGATATCGTAGTTTATGTAAAATATGTAGGTTTTTTATTTGAATCCTTGAAAATGTATTCAATTTTGTGTTGAAACATAATAAATATAAATTTGTCGTTAGAATAAAAGTTACTTGCTATGCACAACTCTATAAATGCATTTTTTAATTCAAGAGATTTGAACAAGATTTGTGCCATTAACAATATGTTGGATTCCAAAGTTCCAAGGAAAATTGATGTGCTGATTTTGAGACAATATTCTGAATCCAAATAATCGTTTTGGGCTCCTAAAACTCATAAATTATAAAACATCCATTTGTTTAAAAGCATCAATTCGTGTGGAAACTATTTTCAAGCTTTTAAAAATCAAGAGATAAAATGGAAGTTGGATATAGCAGAAAAAAACAAAATGTAATTTTCTATGCCATGATGAATTAGGGTTCAAAGTTCCAAAATACGTTTATAGAGAATAACTCCATAAAAAACATTTAGAAATTCTTGGAAAACTTTTCATGCAAATCTAGCTCAATGAAAAATGTGAAGAAACACCGAATGATTTACAATGCTGAAAAAAATATTTCAACTTACAAAATGGTTATTTCAAAATCATATAATGTTTTTATAATTTATGATTATATTAAATGTTATTTACAATGATACAATTTCATTGCTGAAAACCACACAATCAGGCAGTATGAAATCACTTTTACAATTAAGTTAACTTTGTTGTAAATTTAGGTAACACTTATAAAAATTATAAAAGGTCTAAAAAATTGTATAGGTATAATAAATAACTTTAATATATATCTGTATTTTTATATTGTGCTACTTATTTGGTAAATTGCTTGTATATGCGATAAAGTGTGCCCACAATGTTTTTTCGTGAAAAAAATAAAATAAATATGTGATGAAAGTATTTTGTTTTCGTTTATGTAAAGGATGTATTCAAATAATCTTACTTAACAATTCTATATTTTCAAGTATAAAATTAAATTACGAGTCATTGATGAAATAAATTCAACTACTTTAGTGATATTTTCAATTACGAGCATGAATTTATTATATGTATTCGTTATATTTGTTTTTTTTTTCTTGACAGAATTCGTTGAATCTTTCTTTAAAGATGTTGAAAAAAATATAAAAATTAAGATAGATAAAAGTAATTAGTATTGATAGATAAAAGTAATTAGTATTTATACTTATTAGGGTTTTTATTTTATTTCAATGTCAGATGATGTTAAATGTATATGCATATGTTTTATTTCAATTTAATGTATTTTATTCTGCATAATTCAAATTCAACATGGGTTGTCTAATATTGTTTTTCTCAATATTTTTATGGTATTTGTGTTGTCATTACATGTATTTTCTTAGAATATATATATATATATATATATATATATATATATATATATATAAATCATTGTATAAGATGTTAACATTAAATATTTTTAACACGAGTAAGCTACATTAGGCCACCCAATTTTATTTTATTTTTAATTTTGGTTTGTAGTACTATAAGTGATTATTAGCTTAAGTTATTTACTTTCTTAATTTTTTTATTTCATTTATTTATTCTTATTACTTATTTTGGTGGTGATCTTAAATTTTCGTTTCAAAATATTTAATGTATCATTTTCTTAATTTTTGTTTCTTCCACACTCTTACTCTATGTATTTTTTTTTCACACAAAGTAATTTCAAAACCAGTATCATATAACACAGGTACTGTTGAAAGGATCCAGTATGCCTAGTCATATTTTCTTCCAATTTGAATGGTCCAATTCAAATAATTCCTATAATTTATAGTATTTTTTTTAGTATTTTTTTTATTAGTGGATTTGAAAATGCCCAATTTCTATAATTCCTTTCTAACTCTATTTGGGTTTTGCCTTCTGCACCTCCAAGAATTTCTACCTCCACTCCCATATAATTTTAAACTACCATTTTGCACTTGTGAAAATAAATGTTTAAGTGCCAATGTGTTGGTTTGGAGCATTTTACAGGTCTGCATTTCTTGGTGATGGTTAGTGTCAGTTTAATTGAAGTTATTATGTTCAATAATACATATTTTTTATTCTAAATTCTCAGAATATTATTGTAATAAATTTTAACATTTATTTTAATTTTTAGTTTTTCAAAATTTTGCATAAATAATGATCAAAATTTGCAAATTTTTGTCCAAAAATGCACTGATGTTATATTTACAGCACAATGAAATCCATGAAATGATGTTGTGTGGATGAGAAAGAAGAAACACTCTGGTTAGTCATATCCGAACTCTTTGCAAGTAACCATGTTTTCCAAGTGTTCTTCTCTCTCATCCCCATCCAAATTCATCATCACTGTAACAAACCCTCTACAATTCTCAAATCCTGCACCAAAATTCATCTCCAGAAGAAATTCCATAACAAGACCCTTGCATCTAACACTCGCCAAAGACTCAGATTCAGCCTCTACTCCAGCTTCTTCTTCTCCCTCCTCTTTTGTCAATGACCAACCGGTTTTCTTGACTGGTGAGGATGTTCCATTGGAGGGTGTCATCCAGTTCGAGAAACCCAACTCTTCTCCTCAGTTTGAAAAATGGGGGTAATTTTTTTTCCATCAAAGTTATTGGTTTTCTTCATAAAGTTGAAATCTTGTTGCAAAAATTTCAAGTGGGTCATCATGCATGTCTTGCAGACGTGTGGCTCTGTTAGCTGGTGCAGATGTGTTAGCTTTGTTTTTATTTGCCACAATTGGAAGATATAGTCATGGACTTTCTGTTTTGGACCTAGAGACTCTGCGCACTGCTGACCCTTTCATAGCAGGTGAGTTTTTTTTTTGTGATTGAGGAATTTGTGTTTTTGGAGAGTTTGAGGTTTGAAAATATTGGGTGCTTCAATGTTTTGCAGGGTGGTTTTTGGGTGCTTACTTTCTTGGTGGTTTCGGAGAAGATGGGCGTGGGATGAATGGTCTATCCAAGGGTGTCATTGCTACTGCTAAGTCATGGGCTGTTGGGATCCCTGTGAGTTGAATGTTTGGTTCTTGTGTGAAGCTTGTTGGTTCACTTGCAACCATCTTAATAGAGTCTTAGCAAGTAAATTTTGGATTGTTACATTGAGATGCTTAATATAACATGCTCACATCACACAAATTTGATAAGGAAAGTTTTGTATACTTGGAGGGAAGCTTGAATCTATGTCCACAATCTTGAATTAACCTTGGTTCAATATTTGTAGTCTTGATTTAAATCATACTAACAAAAAGAATGAGGGCAAATTATTCTTTGTAAGGTGGCTAGGATTTTCACACCAATTGTGTAAACACAACTGTGTGATGTGAGATATTTTTGTAAATGCATAGTTGTTTCTTCATTTTGGCATTAAAGTGAGAGTCTAAACCATCATAGGTTCAAATACATATAATGATATAAGTCTAAATAACAATATTAATTCTTATAATCAATATTTTTCATAAATCAAAATTAATCTAGTTGTGACTTGGTATGAGCAATGGCAGTATCAAGCTTCATAATTGGCATTTTTGTTTTAGTGTCCTTTTTATAGGTGAAACTTTAATGTGTTGTTGGAACACTTTTCCAATTGGAGAGCATTCCATTGAAATGAAAAGATTTACAAAGCACAAAATGATTTGTAATGTAAGTAAATCGAGTTGAATCTGTAAACTAATGTCAATAAAGTGTTAGCTATAGATGTTTGTAGCTCTCTCATTTGAAGTAAAACTATAATTAAAGGTTATTTATAGGCGAAACTTTTATTTTAGTGATAGTTAATTATCTTCCACAAAACAGAAACCATTCATCTTTTTTTGACTTCTTGGCAGATAGGAATAGCAATAAGGGCAGCAGGATCAGGTCATCTACCAAATTATAGTTTTGTATTTGTGACTCTGGGAAGCACTGCTGTTCTACTTATTACATTCAGAGCATTACTGTATACTATTATTCCAGTTGACAACAGCAAAAAGAGTGATGACTACCGCCGTGGTAGTCCCTTTGAACTCTTCGAGGTACATAAGCTTTTCATCTTTGTTAGATCTTCAGGTATAATTGTTGTAATTCCAGTTCAAAGGGAATTACATAGAATTACATGGAAACTGCTTAAAAGTCTTCCCATAGAATTGCATTTATATAAGCCTGAACTTGTATTACATCTCTGCTACATCTGCTGTATCTATGAATTTGTATTTGTTACCATACAGAGTAAACTGAGTTAATGGGAAAATGTTGAATTAAAAGCTGTAATTGAGAACAAAATAGAAGTGTGACTTTTGATCTGCACAGCAACAACAATTCTAATCCAGATTAGCTGGTGGTTGCCAAAACTATCAATGAAGGCTTTTACAATGAAAATTGAGATTTACACAGCCTATAACTTCTTCTGTTAGAGTCTACTTCAGCAGCACAATTTCCAAATACTTTGAACTGATTGTGCAAATATTTTAAATTTGAAGTCAAACCAGTCCTTTCTTTATCTTCATGTAACAATAATTTTGTAGCATCTATATTCTGATTCAAGATTTGTTCTTTACTTTTGTAGCTGCTCACATCTTTAGTACGGCGGTGGTAGCAATGGGTTGTATGTTCAAGGCACCATAATGTGTACACATCAGAACATTAGTTTCCATGGGTAATCTCCTTGTGAAGCAAGTAAGAGTGGATTTACTACAGTTGATTTTTATCATACTAAATGTGTATACTATTGTTACACATTTGATCAATTTAAAGGGCATTATTAACTATTAAGTAATTTGAACCATCTCTGGTCTGGTCCCATAATCCCATTTGCACTATATTCTGAGAACTTCCAGATTTTCCTAATTAGTTTACCATTCATGTTAATAGAGACTGTTGGAGGTGTGAATAAATTGGTTGTATTGTTAATGTTGGATCTTTGGAGACAGATATATTGCGAAGATTCGACACTAATAAGTTATCAATAAGTTATAATTCATATACTAATAAGTTATCAATAAGTTATATGAGAGATTATGACAATACTTTCGATTTAAAATCTTAATCCACATGGATTTGTGACAGCTTTTTTACTGCTTTACCTTGGGTGATACTGATGAAGAACTTATTGCACTATTTATGTTTACTAGTCCTTTTAGAATTAAAGTCAATTTTAAAATTAAATTCAAATATTAAATTTAGTCCCTCTTGTTTATTTAAATTCTGACTTTAAGACTTAAGGTTAGAAGTTTTCCTTTCACTTAGCAGTAGCTATCATGATTGAGAACTTAATGTTTTCTTAATGATGTTTAATAAGGTTACAGATTGAGAATTTAAGGTTTTCTTACTAGCCTTTCTGAATTTTGAAGGTAAAATTTTAGACTTCTTATATTATCAATGTATTATATTAGATCTCACATCAACAACTAGAGTTAACTAGAGATAAGATAAAATCATTCATAGTATATAAGTTTATCTAAATTTTATCTTATAAATTGTTATAAGTTGGTTTTGTTAAATTGTAATAGGTTTAAAGTTATTTTTTTTTTGTATCTTAAACAATGTTGATTAAGATGTTGCATGTTGATTGGATTCCAATGAGATGACTATTCAGTTTTATCTCCAAGGGTGACAAATGCTACTTTGATTATAATGTAGGAATCGGAGTGATTTTTTTTAATTTAAATATAAGTTATTTTTTTTAAGATTAGAAAAAGGTCTCTATTATTAAATATTTAGTGGTTATTTTTTAAGTAATTTAGAAGTAATTGATTTTACAAGAAACTATTTGTAATAACTCTATTATAAAGAGGTTTTTGCAGTTTCTAATTATTTTAAGAGATCATGTCCATAATTAAATGTTACCTTATGCTTTTATATTGAGATCTTATGAACATAAATTTACTTGGATCAAATATAACTTTTATGAGCAATTAAGTATCAATCACTCTTTATTGAAAGCAATGAAAATTGTAGTAACAATATTTTCTTTTAAGCTCAATTTTCTAACCAACTTGGATTGTCATTAGCAATAAATGATCCATTTTATTTAATCATAATTGGATTGACAATAAAATAAATGATCTATGTATTATTTAATCAAAGTGGTTGAGATTTGATTCCTAACTTTTGACAATAACATGGGTGCTGTGAAACTTTATACATTGAAAATTTAACTCAAACCTATTCAACTTACAACTATATAAGTGGAGTTGATAGGTTCCAACATGATTTGGTATCCTTAAGTTGGAATAAAAAAAAATCTATGTATTCATTATTTTATCACATCTTGAAAGAATACTTCTTAATAATTAAAAATAATTATTTTTTAATGATAATTTTTAACTTGGACCTTATTCAAAAGGATTTAACTTAGTTTACACAACTCAATGATTTGTAATAAAAAATAATTTAATCACTTTAGAATGAAGAAATGGAAAAATCATTGTTTTTAATAGTTTACTCATTATTCCTAAGATAACAATTTAATAATGTATTTCATTTTTAAAGTAAGAGACATTCTAAATAGACCTCTCTGTTTTTTTTTATGGGCCACTTATAGTCTGCTAAGGAAACTGAGGCTTGTTTTGGTAAGATTATGTATTTTGGTACATTTACCTTACTGTTGTGTGTATTTGTTACATGTATGTTTGTAGTATTTTTTATAAGATTTTTTAAGAAAAAAATAACAGCAAAAAATATAAGTTAAAATTAATTTATATATATGTAATAATTTGTAAAATATTTTTATATAGATTTTTTAAAAAGTACAAGAGATATCACAATATACAATTAATGCAATGTATACATATTACTTATAACCATATTTTTTTTATCAGCAATTAAGAAAATATATACACAAGAACCACTTAGGGGTGATTCAACCCTTATACAAAAAGGTATGAGCAGCCTACATGCAAAACACCTTTGAACTATCTAAAATCCCACTAAAGCGAATACAAACAAACCAAAGGAGCAAGACACCAATCAGAAAACAAAAAACTAGCCGAGGGAAATTTGGAAGTGAGCCAATCCCAAACCTTCAACTGAGCCAAATAAAAGATTTCAGACAAGTTTAGAACTTCCTCGTTAAAAACTATCTTATTTCTATGACACCATATCTCATTCACCATTGCAATCCAAATATTACCAAAGCCAAGATTTACCGACTCCGGAGCATTACTCAACCTGAACTGCGGAAAATGTGAAAGAGCATGAAAAGGAACAACCGTCGTAATACCTAACCTCGCAAAACAAATGTTCCAAGTCAACCAAGATAATCTACAGTCAAAAAAACAAATGAAAACAATCCTCCTCCATTTCCCAGCAAAAACTGCAAAAACCGTTTCTAACAGCAACCCCGTGCCTGATTAAATTAACCTTGGTTGCAATCTTATTTCCTAGCACTCTCCACGCGGTCAACTGGGCCGAGGACAAAGCCTTAATCTTGCAAAAGAAATTAAACAACCCAGACCATTCCTCTCCTCGACCACCTCTTAGAATCTTATAAGCCGAACTAACTGAGTATAAAAGTCATCACTATATTATTGTTCAAGTATTGTTTGAACGGTGTTTCTCTTGTTTGAACAACTTGCAATTAAGAAAGATTTTCTCACTTGCTATATCACATAACTTAAAGTTATATAATTGTAAAAACTGACCAAATATATAAAAAGGGAGGGTTGGATTGTGTATTTAATTTTTTTGAAAGTTTCATAATATATATTCCTATGTTGCAAATTCAGACAATTTGATATGACACACAATTTGTCAAAAAAAAATTCTAAACGTAGTTCGTATAACTCTCATTCGTTAGTACAATGTGATAACATGTAATGAACACAAGATAAAGAAACAAATATTTACGGTAGAAATTTTGTGTTGGTTCATATGATAAATAAAATTATTTCTAATTCTCAATCAATTGAATTTTGCTAAATAGACTATCGTTGCAAGTTACAACACAAGTATTATTTGGAACTCAATCACTCCTGATTAAAACTAACCAAATTATTTATTTGGAACTCAACTACTAGTGTTTAATAACCTCAATATTTTTTGGAACATAGTCACTCTTTACTAAATAATCGAGAGTAATATTTGAAAGACAATCACTCTTAACTAAACAAACAGGGTTTGTAAAAGAGATGTGATGTAAATGATCAAGGGTTTGCTCACTAAAGTGAGGATCAAAGTCTTTCAACATATACAAAGATAAACACTCTTTCATATTGGTAAATGAATATAACAATGTTCTTACATAACTTTCATGAGCATAGAAGGATTTGAACAACGTTCCAAACTTTGCAATTTGTTCTCTTGTCTTGTTCTAAAAAACAAAAAACGTAGGTTTATATAGAACATAAAAGAAAGAACCATTGTAAATCATTTTTCTGACCATTAGGAACTTCAAACTCAAATAGCCATCTTTATGCGTCTGAAAGCTAGATGTGCATAAATGTGTTCCATGCCAAATTAAATGCCAACATTCTCTTCAAGCAAGATGTAGCTAACAGTTTATCTAGGACAGATAACTATTTACTCAAATCAAAGTAAAAGTAGAAATCGTACGTGGTAGATAGTTGAACCAAATTTGACATATGCTAATATGCTAGTGTCTTATAGCGGTTGGTGCAAAACAATTTTAACTCGTATATCAAGGGATCTTTATGTTTAGGTGTTCTTTAGTGAATCTTAATGGTAGCCAGAAGATGAAAACATTCCTTACAACAAAGAAAAGCTTGAAGAATACTTTCCTTAAGTTTAAGACTATGTGCTTATCATTTAATGAAGATTTCACTTATCAAACGAAGCAAAGACTACAAGGTGTTATATCATATGTTAGACGAAGCACTTGCATTTTATATTATCTGCTCATTTGTAAAACATATCATCTTATTGATGAAGCATGTTCATATTTTATACTTTGTTGTTAAAATCAAATAATCAAAACTAGGGATGTTGGACTTTGCTCTAATACTAGATAATATATAGAATTAGTTTTGTCTTCCTGTCACTTAAATATTCACTCCATATCTAATAGCTCTTGTAATGTTTGAGTGATTCACTTATTATATCTCCTACAACAAGTTATTTGAAGAAAAGGTTCCCTGCAACATGTAATTAAATAATCTCATATATGTTACAAAATTCATCCATCACAATCAAGGATTCATGAGCGATCATGTTGTTGTTTGAACATTATATGTTCTAGAAGAGAAATGATTATCTTAGTCTCTTTTGTTTCAAGTGTTTGCTTAAACTACAAATCCTATCTTATAACACTTCTTATATTTAATATACATCTCTTTAAATTTGCATAAATACTAAACTTACATTTAAACAAACACTTTAATAAAAATAACCTAGACTTACACATTTTTTTTTATCAAACGAAAAAGGGAAGAAGATGTAAAGCCCAACAAAAAAAAGTGTAAAGTATAAGAAAGAATAGAAGTGACGTGATAGTGTGACAGAAAGAAAACATATAGCCATGAAAATAGGTTCCTAGGCATAGACATAGAACATAGACAACAATAGGCGTAGGGTTTTTCTTTTCTTAGGTACTATACTATATTAGGCTGCGTATTCTCTGTGCTCTACACGCTGCCGCTGCTAGTTGTTAAAGGTTGTTTGTTTCGTTCACTGTAATGCATGCATGCTGTGTCAAATCATCCCCAACACAACACTTCACATAATGTTCAAATTTGCATGCCGTTCCCATCTATCAACAATTTTTTCATACACATTTTACTAATTTATAATAGTTTTTAAGAAATAATTTTGCTTTTTTATTTTTGTTCTGAAAATTTCTTCTGTCATATTAATATTGAGCAATGGTTGACCTTCAAGTTCACGTTACCATAAAGAGGAGTTTGTGGTGGCGACTGTCACATGCCTTATATGGATAGATATTTAAGATAAGATGCTTTTCTTATGCATCCAGTAACATTTAAGATAGGTATATATGGCAGCTAGCTAGTAGTACTATAATGCACTAGCATATCTCTTCTAATAACTATTCATTTTTTTTTAAAATTTAACATGTTTAATTGCTATAAAAAAATTTCAGATAGTTTAAATTCATATTTCAAGTATATTAAATTAATAATTCAGATATTTTATCTTAATAGTGTTTGATAGGAAAATAAAAAAATAGGGAGATGAAAAAATGTAAAAAGTAAAGTAAAATTTATATATAAATATCATTGTATTATTAATATTTATAATTAGTTCTAATATCTTTTACTTATTATTATTATTGTTGTTTTTTATACAAAAAAAAATCAAACATATTATCTCATAATCAACTATAAGAGAGTAAATCAGAAGATTATTTATTTTATATAATATAATTGATTATATTTTATAACATATTTAATTAGTTTACACTTTAATTAATAATTCTTGTACATATTTGTACTATTTTGTGCAAAATATATTTCTATTAGTGTCATAAATATTTTAAAACATCTATTTTATGGAATAATCCACATTTTAATGAATAATCCTTTGTGTAAGATAGGTTAAGTTTTTTTAAAATTAGTTAAATAGAACGAATCTTTTGAAAACAATAGAATTTAATGACTAAATATTGGTCTGGGGTTGATGACAAATACTGGCAATGTGGAAGACGCATGCATGCTTAATAAAAGCAGGAACAGTAACCTTGTACTCATTGGACAAACGTTTTATACATTGGTTTGTTCATTATGTAAGAAAAATTCAAGTCACGGGTTTATTAGAGATACTTTTATTGGCTGGTTTGAATAAGTTTCAGACTGAAAATGAACTTGGTCAATCAAATTTTTAGTGGTTTAAAAGAATAAATTTTTGCAACATAAATTAAATAATAATATTATTTTAAAAGAACAGATATTGCAGATAATAACTAATAATAAATAACAAATATATTTAAACAATCACTTCTAAATTTGATTAGTTTTAATTGAGTTGATAAAATCTCATTAGATAAAAAATTTAAACTAATCTAACTAGATTTAATTAGATTCTCTTATTATTGAATGAATGTAAACCTATAAACACATAGTTGAAGATAAAGAGTTCATTAACAAACATTTTTTTTTGTGATACATGTCTTTATTTACTATTCACTATACATAACAGATTCCTTACCTTACCCTTCTATAATACAATTCAAAGGAGAAATTCTATAAAAATGTATTACAAGAATGCAAATACTTTTTGTTAGGTTGTGCTTTATGGGGTTGTTTCTTTTTCACCACATTCCTGTCAAGTCAGTTAATGCTTGTTCTTAAAAACCAGTTATACCCTAAAATAAGAAACACCATTCATAGTCTTGTTCCATTAATAATCTGATAGCAACTTGAGTGAATGGATATACCAAACGCAGGATAGCCATTGAAGCAATTAATTGCATCATCATATGACACTTTCAAGTACTAAAGAGAGTGGTGACAAGGGAAAGGACTATTGTTATTTTTTGAGCAAAGAGCCAAACCCTATGGTCATGAAGATCTTACCTACCTGTAACAAGCCTTTAAAATATTAGACTCCACACATTCCAACTTTCAAGAACAAGAATTTGATATATTTATTCATATACTTTTCACACTTTTGGAAACTTGCACACTAGAAGAACATGGCTTAGGACATGGATCGTTTTGTTGATTTTGTTTGAGTTTCAACGACACCTTTCTAGGGGATTCTCCCCTACTTGCCTTGCATGCAACACTGTGTTTTTCTTAGTGTGTTGCGACATTGGTGATAACAAAAACCGAAAGGTAGCAGCTAGGGTAGAAATTGTTTGTTGTTTTTTCATAAAGGATAAAAATTAAAGCAGATACCAAGTTGTCTCTGAGCTCTTTCAATCGCTGTCGACATTAAAATAAGAAAAAGAGAGGAACAAGAAGTCAAGAACGAGAGAAAAGAGATAAAAGAAGGCACACCCTTGATAAGTCGAGAGAGTAAGAATCTAAGGTGATCGTGACAGGACATGCAAGCTTGGATATTGACATTTCAAGAGGGTTGGGGGGGTGATGAGAGAGAGAGAGAAGGAGATTCAATTTGAGTTGTTGAAGGAGCAGTCTTTGCATCTAAGGAAGGGAGCATAATGAGGAGAGAGAGTGTGGTTTAGAAAAACACAAAGGTTGTAAGACCAAGTTGTTTTGTTTGAGGCATGATGACATGAAAAGCATTTTGATTTGATTTCAATGGTGCAATGCAAGGTAGATAGATGGATAGATATAGATAGGCAAACATGCTGCTGTGGTGAGTGCTGACAGTGATGACAGAAGCAGCACAGGGCCACCACCACCACAACACAAAACCCTTACAATGTTACAGCTAGTGATCTTTCTCAGTCCAGTCCAGTAGCCATCGTAGCAGAAGACAGTGATCTCAGAAATCTAACTTTGTTTTATGCTTGGATCTCCTTCTTAGCTATCTAGCTTAGCTTCTGCTCTCAATATTGAATCATGCTGGATTTCCTCATCTCACGTGATCCTCATCCTCCTTCATTGGTTACATGTTAATTTTCTCTGTCCAGATTCATGCAGATGCCCCTTAACCAGTTACATCATGTGATTACATGCAACTTACAATTATATATAGTCAAAATGTTATAAATGCACTTCTTCTTACATATTTATTGTTTCAACTTAGTTTTACTCATCACAGTATAAAATTTAAAGAGATTCAATTAATAATTGAAAGTGTTTGATTTGGTGTTTCTTTGGTCCAATGTACATTCAGAAGTGACAATTTTATTTACTTTCCTCCTTTGACATATTTCCAAAAGACTTGTATAGTTGATGGAATCATAATTGTAAAATCTCAACAACATTTAGATGGTAATAAATGGGGTTGCAAATCATTATTCAAAACTTTGATTACCTTAAACCCTAATTTTACCTTAAACTTTGGAATTTAGAATAATAATGAATATACTTATAACACATTAGTTTATTTAAATCTATTTAAAATTGGACTTTATACAGTTAAGAACCCAGAGAAGACAAATCATAGGGCTAATATCAATTGATCTATAAAAGTTTATTAAATAACATTACAAAGAATAAAGTAAGCTAGTAGTATATTAATATGTAGAGTATGATCATATTCTATATCAATGTTAGAATTGATAACAGATCAGTCTAATATTCATTATTGTTTTCAAAGGTTTGAATAATACTTACTAATATGATGGTTAGAATAAAAAGATTAGGTTAAAATTGATTGAGATAAGTATCTTGGAAGCACTTAATAGTTATTTTTTTTCTTCTTCTTATTAGTAATAAAATTGCAGATGAGTGGAACATGTCCTTGAAGCTCAATGCATGTTGATGACTCCTGAATTTCCGTATGCGGGGCTGGTTGAACTGTTCAGTGCATCTGAACAGTGCTTGTCTCTTTTGTCTTCCTAGTTAGTTCCACGTCTTTTTCTTCTATAATGTCAGTGACTTACTAATTCAGTGTTTAACAGAAGGTGTGACAGAGGAGACACAAAAGATTGGTTGTTGAAATTGTCATAAGATTATATATTACATGATCAACCATTTCTTTTCACAATAGTTTATCAACTTCAATCTAACATGAGTCTTCATAGCAATCATTGAGGTGAATATATGTATAATACAGCTCAAGAGTTTGGACTAGTGACAAGAATGTTGCCATTATGGTTTGGTGAAACAAAAGACCTCACACCTCATAAAAATCAGTGAAACCCTTTCTAAACAGCCGATTTTAGGATTTAATCTTAACTTTGTGAATAAAAAATGTCTGAAATTTTTCTCTTCTTTTATGCTCTCTAATTATATCTATATTGGGTTTCATGTTTTGTTTAAATAATTTTTAAAGAGCTACTTTGAGAACACAGTAAAGGGTTGAGTTGAGGACCCTAATTAGTGAAAGGAAGAAGTAAAAGAAAGTGAAAAGGGTAAAGAACAGAAGTGAATATTGAATCTGTGATGGGGCAAGAAACATGGTGAAGTCCTTAACAGAAAGATTGTGTCCATCCTTGTAACACGCTGGAAAAGAGGGGTTAGGGTACCAATAAATGACTTTGGTGTGCCTGTGGTGGGGGCAGTATACCAATACTAGAGAACCAAATCAAATTAGGGTTAGAGTTGAAAAAAAAAGTAGTGACATTCAAGAAAGACTTGAATTGCACTTATCTAGTGCTAAAATTTAGTTAAGTAGAAGTAAAGTTTTGAATTTAATCTTGAGGAGAAAATTAGAATTTTATCTTCGTTTATACTGTAGCTAGTCAATTTATTTTTAGAATGTTTTGTTTACGAGTTTGAGTATTTTTTAAATATTCTGATTTGTTTATGTTTTTTATCGATAAAAAATATTTTTTCTGATAAAAGAAATACTCTGATTATCCCATGTATTAGGGTTTTAACTTTGTTTACATATTTTTTTAAGCCAAGATCTCCTTTGTGCCCACAGTAAGGACCCTGGATGGTCCCTAACAAGGTCAAAGGAAGAAGAGGGTACTAAACATTTTTGTGTTTGTTGAGTAAATTTTCACGTCTAATTATGCTATTTATACAGGAATAACTAATATAGTAATTAAAGATGTGTTCAGTGTGTTGTGTTCATCTTTGTTCTCTTTTGTTCATATTTGTTCTATTTTATAATATGGTATCAGAGTCGGTTTTATTGGACTGAGTTGGGCTTAAAGTCCACTTCGTAATAGTTGGTGATTTCATGATTGTATGGAGAATAAATTAATCAATTTTTTTTCTTCTTGTCGTTTGGTTTGGATTATGAATGAATTTAACTGTCACTTTGCATGTTACGCATTTTGTCACGTACTCACCAGTCTCTAAAATTGGTTTCTATTTCATGATTTTATTATAGTTTACATACAAATTATTAAAGACCAAATATGTTTTTAATTACCTTAATTACCACTAACGGAATTCAAATAAAGTTAGCAGAATTAAATAATTTGTACTAAAATTGTATTTTTTTTTATTGTACTAAAAATGAAATATATAAATAGATGTTGCACTAAATCGGTTATCTATATTTTTTTAACTATCTTTAACTTTGATGACATTATTTTTGGAAGTTAGGAAAAGAATTAGGTTTTTTTTGTGTATGAGTGGTGATGAAGGTGTAGTAAACTCTATTCAGACATTGGAGTTAAACTTTGTTAAGAAGGAGTTTTTCAATAAGGGAGAGAGAGGGAGAGATAGACGCTTCTGACGAAGATTATTAGTATGAATATTAGAGGGTTGAGTGGTAATGTAAAGAAAAAATGTATAAGTAATCTTGTTAAAAAGAAAGAAATGTGTATTGAGTGTCTTCAAGAGACTAAATGTGAGCCAATTAGTAAGGAAAAATGTTACCAGTTATGGGATTCTAATGATATTGATTGGATTGAAAATGGAGCGGTAAATAACGGGTGAGGCTTAATAACTATGTCGAAAAAAGAATGTTTTTTATTTGACGAGTTTCAGGAATGGATGGGGTTTACTATTATTGAGGGAGTGTGGAATATTGGTGGGCAGAACCCGATTGCGGTGGTAAATATGTATTGCTTTGGCTCCTTGAGTGAAAAGAGAGTTGTGTGGAAAGAGATTAGTGAAGCTAGAAAGAATACAACAATAAAAACTTGGTGTGTGGTGATGACTTTTCTACAACAAGTGCATTGTGTTGTTAGAAGTAATAATTTATCCCTAAGGAAGGATATCGAACCCACAAGGAACACTTGAATAATCAAGTAAAAGATTCACTAAATAGAAAATAAAATAATAAAGTTTGTTCGGAGTTTGTTATGATTGCAATAATTAAAAAGAAAACAAGTCAAAGAGTTTGTTGCTTAAACTGAGAAAATAGGGATTGGGGTTCACCCTTCTTACTCTTTTGTCTTTTGATTAACATATAATATTCTATCTTTTGATTGATATTGATATTGATAGTCGTATAAAAATAATTTATATCGATTTCTCGCATATAAAATTATTAAGAAATCTCCTAAATATCGATTCCTCGCATATTTATAAAAACTTCTTATCATTACATTTAGATGTTGATAACAATTAACTTTCAAATTTATTCCTAGCATTCAAATATGTTAAGCATTATTATTTGGGTCAAAAACTTAGAAGTATTTTCCAGTCAAATATAAGGATCTAGATCATAGAAACAAGCATTACAAACAAAATGATAATGTCAATCATCAATCAAGAACATAATATTATATTTAAATATCATCTCAATACATAAGAGTTTGAACAAATTACTCTCAATCCCCAAAATGTAGAATTAGCTATACATGTTGGCTATTACAAACAAGGAGAGCAACAAAAGAAGATTCAGGATGTTTTTCCTTGACGGATGTCTCTTCTAAGGTTTCTAACACCTTCTATTCTCCCAATTGGATTCCAATCCACTCCATGATCTTCTTGGGTTGTGCCCCAAGACTCATATTTAATGTAGTTGGGTTTGGGCTAAGTGACTTCTCGCTTGGGCATTATTGGGCTTGCCTGGGCGAGTTGCACGAAAAAAAGGCCCAACGTCACTGAAGTGATCTCGCCTGGGCGAGATCCTCTAGGAACATCTGGCTTGAGCAAGCTGAGGTGAGTGTTGGTGCGTTCCAACTTTCCCTTTTTAGCTTTGTATATTCTCTTTTTGCCTTTTCATATCCATTCTTTCATATAATCCTGAAATTAACACAAATTTGGAATAAATTGTTCTTATTCAAATTAAAATCACAAAATATGTAAAAAGGTATAAATTCATAAATTAGGGATTAAATTATAATTATTTTATCAATTAATATCCATAAGTTTCTGTATTTTAATAAAATATTACTGAAATTTGGCACTTGTTATGTGGTGGACGACTTTAACTCTATTCGATTTTTAGGGCAGAGAAGAGGACAATGTTGTAATGTTGACTATAGCAGGAAGGTTTGGAGCTTTAATAAGTTTTTTAAAGAAATTGAGTTGGTTGATATTCTGTTGGTAGGTAGAAAATTCATTTGGTATAAACAGAATGGGACTGTTAAAAGTAGGATAGATAGAGTTTTAATTTCTACTAATTGGATACTAAAGTGGCTAGATTGCAAGAAATATGCTTTAGGTAGATTGGTGTCGGATTATTGTGCCTTGATTATGAAAGTTACAAGTATTGATTGGGGATTCAAAACTGTTTAGGACATTTTATTACATGCTAGTGGAACATTTTTGAAATTTTGGACAGTGGGTTGTTGGTTATGAAAGAAAGGTTGAAAAAACATATATTAGATATCAAGAAATGGAATAGAGAAGTATTTGGAAACCTTAATCAACATGGTGAGTGCCTAGAAAATAGGTTGTTTGAGCTTGATGGGAAAGATGATGAGAGCGTCTTAAATGACGAAGGACGTGAAGGGAGGAAGGCTATATTAGCTTAATTAAGTAGGAATAGACTTAAGAAATAGGGTTTAGCATTGCAAAAAGCTAGGTGAAATTGGTTAAGGCAAGGGGATTCAAATACATAGGTCTAGTCTACCACTTAATGACTGAGAGGAGAAGGTCTCTTAGTGGTCTTAATGGCCTTAGGTTAAATGGCCAGTGGTGTGAGGATCCGCCTATTATTAAAGAAATGGTGAAAAAGTTCTTCAGGGATAAAAGAATATCAAAGGAAGAGATCAAGGAGGCGATGGGGAATTTCGTTCTTATTTCTTATAGTGGCTGAAGGCCTTGCAGGAGTGTTAAAGAATGTAGTTGAGAAAAATATGGTGGATAGTTTGGAGGTTGGGACTAAGAATGTTCAGGTTAATATGCTTCAGTAGATACTCTAGGATGGGAGGGGGATGCCATAGGAAGGAAGTGTTCTAGGATGGGAGGGGGGGTGCCATAGGAAGGAAGTGTTCTGGGATGGGGTGGTGGATAGAATAAAGACTAGATTGGGAAGAGGGAAAGGTAGGTTTATTTTGATGGTCGGGAGGATTTGTCTTATCAAGTCTGTTTTGTCTGTTATTCCTCTGTTTTATCTTTCTTTGTTTAAGATTTTGTCTGTTGTGGTGAAGAAGATTGTGAAACTGCAAAGGGCCTTCCTGTGGGGTTGAGGGTCCAAAGGGAGAAAGATTGTGTGGGACTCGTGGGAAAAGGTGTGTGAATCACGTGATGCTGGAGGTCTCGGGGTTATTAATATTAAACTATTCAATGAAGCTCTGTTGGGAAAATGGATTTGGAGGATGGCCTCCTCCTAGGACGGTTTGTGGAAGGAGGTGTTAGAGTCCAAGTATGAAGGATGGAGAAGTTTGAAAGTATCCAATCCTAGCAGGTTTGGGTCCCTTTGGTGGAAAGACCCGAAGGAGGTGTGAGTGTGGAAGGATTGAGATGAGAAGTTTGAAGATCGCGTTAAGTGGGAAGTAGGTAATAGGAAAGGTATTTTGTTTTGGGAAGATATTTGGGTGGGTAATGTTGCTTTGAAAGGAAAATATCCGAAATTGTTTTCCCTGAGAATCAATAAAGAGTCTTTGCTGGAGGATTGCGGGAATTGGGCTAATGGAGTGTGGAAGTGGAGTCTGTTGAAGATGGATGAAGTCTCTTCTCTACCTAGTGTTAGTTTGTGTTTGATGTAGAAAATAGCTAGTTTGTTGTAAAGTTTGTAATAGGTTTAGATGATTTTGTATGTAGGCTTGTGGTTGTATAAGATTGCCTTTTGCTACATGATCTATCCTAGATACCTAACCAAGCCTAGATCAAGCACATGAAGTGGTTAAAAGTTTTTCCAAAAGTTTTTTAGAGTTTTCTCCAAAAATCAGGATACTGCACAAAAATAAATTTGTTTCTCTGTAAAAGAACATGTTTATTCTTTGGTCTGCTGAAAGGATTTTTGAAAGTTAGTTAGGGCACCAAAGGTACAACTCAGATAGTTATTTCAGTTAGCTGAGTTGGCAGTTTTCACAAAATAAATCTGTTAAGTTCAAAACTGAATCTGTTGTTTTCATAACAGCTTTTCAACTGTTTTTTGAAAAGAAGTTAGAAACTGTTTTC
>Ga0123342_1004637_pt1 | contig 20746 bp, 8 predicted proteins | sample Turbeawhitnodule_FD_89960 | JGI IMG/M metagenome (GOLD analysis project Ga0123342, IMG submission 89960) | Root nodule microbial communities of legume samples collected from Mexico - Turtle bean Mexico white nodule | ecosystem: Host-associated > Plants > Roots > Nodule | place: Mexico: Nepantla...
AAATAAATATATTTGTGTGTATAAAATATAAAAGTGAATATATATATAGATATAAAAAAAATAATAAAAAATATAAAATATATATATATATATATATATATATATATATATATATATATATATATATTATCGTTTGAATGTTGGGTTTTAAGCGGTACTGAAGTAGTGACATTTATTATAGGTGTTGTGCACCTGGTGCTAACCGAGACAAAAAAAAATCAATAAAAGAAATAGTACAATATTTATTGCTTATGACATCTAGCACAAAGAACACGTTATATAAAAATGAATAATTGTCTTATATATTACGTAATAAACATTTTTCAACTTTTATGCAATAAGCATTATCTACCCTTATATAGAGTTAGAAAACAATTACATGTAAGTTAGATGTATATAATGATAACTGATTAATATAACATAGTGAGTGAAAGATTATTAGTTCACTAGACGATGTAAGACATGATATTTAAATGACCTACTATTAGATGACGTCTACAATTGTTAGACAATGTTTACGACTATTAAACATTACATCTTAAAAATAGTTTGGCACTCTAAGATCTACAATGAGTGTATAACAATATTGCTCAAGCATCCATCTACTTGTTCAAGCAATAAAGCTCATTACTCAAGTTATGACTTGAAATTTGAGTAAAAAAGAGATGTTAAATTAATTTTCTTGATTTTGGAAATCTCGTCACTCAAATGATGAAAATGCATAGTTTGTAAATGGATTAAGTAACTTAGTAGTGTGTTGCTTAAGTTAGGTTGCCAAAGTGACACTATGATGCTTGAGTGATAAAGAGTTAATATTGATTATTTCTGCATTGAAAGCTTGGACACTCAAAATGTTTGTTGATCACTCAAGTGTGAAAGAGGTCAAATCAACTCTCACCTCAATTGAAATATCACTCAAGAGTTAAAAGGACAATAAAATTACATGTTATATCACTTAAACGAGAGGAAATTCACTCAAGTTAATTACATGAGTTATCATTCAAGTGACACAATCATAACTCAAACGACATTCCTCTAATAGTTTATAAATCAATTTTAAAATTAATTATCTTTGAGTGTTTGTTTGACTCGAGTATGTGTTGTGTTATCTCTTATATACATGTTGTATTTTGATTTTTAAAAATGGTTGTGTAGTCATAAAGTGTGACTGATTAATATATTATTGTATAAATGAGGTTCTGAGATTAAATATATGATGATGTTGGTAAGTAGTAACATATACTATTTTGTTATAAGTATATATACATATGTTATGAAGATAGCATTGAGTTGTTGATATGTAATGTAAATATTAAGTTAGGAATTTGATCAGATATCCATGTTCTAATAATACACCAAGTTAGATAGATACGTGTATATGTGGGTGAGTGCTGAAGAAATTTTTTGGCATTAAGTTGAAGGTGAAAAGTCATTGATACTTAATGAAATATGTAAAAAGTTACAATTTCACAAGATGTTACAAACTATAATACATACAGAAAAGCCTAGATTATAAGGACATAGAAAATAATTTTAGAGTAGAAATGATTAATTAAAATGACACATAAATATTTTATTATTAAAGTGAAAATTGTATATAAATAGAAAAATTAGTTATTCAAGTTTCATTTTAATATGATCACCATCTCTCTAAAAACTATTCTTTTCTCCTCCTCTGCCTTTTCTTTAAGATTCCAATCACCTCCTTCATCAGACATCAGACTGACGATATGAGGCTACCTTGAGTAGACTAAAATTGTCTTATCATAATTTTTATTAAAGTAAGTTCAATTTTGCTTCTTTTTTCTTAGTCAATTTTAATTTTCCTATTTACTTGGATTGAAGTTCGTTGCATGCGGTACCTGAGACTTTAGAATGAGTTTGTGTTAGTTCATAATCCTAATGATATGTTTGGATCAATGATTATGACTTTGTGCTTAAGCTATTTTCGCTTAAGCAAGAGATTTTTGGTTAAGCGAAAGATCCTCACTCAAACTAGATTAGGATAATAAAATTCACCTTGCTTTGGGTCCATTTTCACTCAAGCAAGAAGACTCTCGCTCAAGCGAAAATAGGGTGGAAATTTGGGTTGCTCTTAGATCCATTTTCGCTCAAGCGAGGGGATTCTCGCTCTAGCGAAAATAGCACTGGGATTGAGCTTGCTCCCAACCTCATTTTCACTTAAGCGAGGCCAAATTTTGCTCAAGCTAAAAAAAAATCAACTTTGAAATTTGCTTCAAAAATATTGTTTTATAATTTTTTATTATTTTAATTAAATTTTATGTATATATATGTGTGTGTATGTAATTGAAAATCAATTAGTTATGTGTTTATGTGATTTTCTTGGGATGTATAGATTGTTTAAAATTCTAAACTTTGATGTGATTAAATGATGGACTTATGTGTGATTTGCAATATGATTTATGTGAAAGTGTGATCAAAACATAGTATTTTGAGGAAAAGAAATACCGTGTTGAAATTGTTGATGGTTATTTTTGTGGCAAGTGTATTGAGTCATAAGTAATAATTTGTTCCTAAAGACATATATCGAACCCACAAGGAACAATTATTTGAAATTCTAATAGTAACATTCACTAAGTATAAGAATATGTACAATAATTTGATTTTAGTTAATATTGATAATAGTTTGTATGAAAAATAAATGAAAGCAAAGTAAAGAGTTGTTAATTCAATTGAGAAAATTAGGATCGGGGTTCATCATTCTTACTTTTTTATTTATTTCGAAAAGCATAGTAATATTCTATCCTTTGATTGATACTGATGTCCATATAAAAGTCATTTATATTGATTCCTCCAATATAAAATTATTAAAAGAGTCTCCTAAATATCAATTCCTCGCATATTTATAAAAACTCCTTAGCATTACGATTAGATGTTGATAGCAATTAACATTTCAAATTTATTCCTAACATTCAAATATGTTAAGCATTATCATTTGGGTCAGAAACTTAGAAGTACTTTCCAGTCAAATCTAAGGATTTTGATCATGGTAAACAAGCATTATAAATAAAATGACAATACTAATCATCAATCATAATAAAATATTATATTTAAATATCACTTCAATACGTAAGAGTTTGAACAGATTACTCCCAATTCCGAAGGACAGAATTAGTCACTCATGTTGGCCATTACAAACATGTAAAGCAAGAAAAGAAAATCTAGGATGTTTCTCCTTGACGAGTGGCTCCTCTAGGGTTTTTACCACCTTCTATTCACCCAATTGAATGTTTAGGGTTGTGCCTCACGCCTCATATTTAGCCTAGTTGGGCTTGGGTTAAGTGACTTCTCGCATGTACGTGATTAGGCTTTCCTAAGCGTGATTGGGCTCACGGGACGAAAATAGGTCCAACGTCACTGAAGTGATCTAGCTTGGGCAAGATTGGGCTCGCTTGGGCGAAATCCTCTAGAAGCTTTTGGCTTGGGCGAGTGTTGGAGCGTTCTAACTTTCCCTTTTTAACTTTGTCTATTCTCCTTTTGCCCTTTCATCTCCATTCTTCCCTAATATCGAAATTAACACAAATTTGGAAATAAATCGTTGTTATTCAAATTATAATCACAAAATATGTAAAAATATTTAAATTCATAAATTAGGGGTTATATTATAGTTATTTTATCAATTAATATTCATAAGTGTTTGTATTTTAATATGAAATATTACTGAAATATAACACTTATCAATTGTTAGCAGTGTGTATTTATTTGTGAGTACTATGTGAAATGGATGATCCTAACTCTATTGGTATCTTGGAATAATATAGATGAAGAGTATCAAGTGGTGAGAGTTAAAAGAGATTCATATGATTGTGTTTGAGGTTTGAAAGAACTTACCATAGCAGATCGTATGGATTTACTTGTGTCATATGAGGATGAATTTCCTAAAGGGGAGATTATGTTGTAATGAGAACATAGTAATATGACATGTGTAGGTCTCTAAGTGTTAATTTCAATACACTAGTCTTCCGAAAGTAGAGTCGAGTGTCTATGTATTGGTGTTAGTGGATTTCTAGCATGAGTGATGTGGAATCTAAGATAATTGTAGACATTTGATTGATTAATGCCTTAAAAATGGAGAATGAATAATGAATGATATGTTTGTGTGAATGAATTCTTTTAAATTTGAAGTTTTATTGAAAGTCTTAAAAATTGCTAGTTTACCTTATTGTTTGTGTTGTATTTGTTTTACTTTATCTATGATGATCATGTATTACACGAGAGCACATATATTACACGATAGTAGATTATGTTGCAGCTGATAGAGCTTCATTTTGAATGGATGAAGTGTTTTGTTTTCTTTAGTTTTTTGTTTTGTTTTTTATATATGTAAATATTAAATTTCCTACAAAAAATAATGTATTTTTGAGATAGTGTATGAATGATATCACTACAAGAAAATCATGAAATAGAAACCAATTTTTAGAGACCAAAATAATTAGTTGCAATAGTAACTAAATTAGAGATAATTTTAGAAACTAAAAAAAAATGGTTTCTAAATTAGTTTTTATTATTGTTAAATGGTTTCTAAATTGGTATCTAATTAGCAACCAAAGTTTTTGCTACCAAATTTAGAATCTAAATAATTGGTAGTTAAAACATTGGTAGCTAATTAGATACCAATTTAGAAACTATTTACCAATAATATAAACTAATTTAGAAACCATTTTTTTTAGTTTTTAAAATGGTCTCTAATTTAGTTACTATTACAACTAATTATTTTGGTCTCTAAAAATTGGTTTCTATTTGATGATTTTTTTTGTAGTGTATGGATAGACTTATACATTTATTTAAATATTTACATACATGATATAACATTGAATTGATATAATTAAGATATATAAGTATTGTAATAGGTTTTAGTATTTGAATTCAAACTTAATACTAGTATTTTAAAAATAATTAATCATATATATATATATATTATTGATAAGATCAATAGTGTTTAGTAGACATAAGTGTAATTACTAATGTTTTTGTTGTAATTATTATATATACTTTAAATTTAATTTGCGTATGTGAGTTTGCTATGATTATATATTTCACACGTGAATAATTCTATAAGATAAAGTGTTGGAGGAAGCCTACATAACAACATATATTCATTTTTATCTTTTATGTCTAGATTTTGATTTTAGTTGTTATATGTGGGTTATGTAATATAAATACTAAATATCTAATTAAAGTAATTTATATGTTTTAATAAATTAAAAACTACAACTTTTGTGATGTTACATTAATTTTAAGTGAGAAATAATATTATACTTTGTTGTTATCACCAATCACTTTTAAAGTGGCTTAAATATGTGTAGATTCAACTAAGGAGATAAATAAGTTAAGTGAAATTTTTAAAGTTATCCTTGACTGGTAAGAGATATGATAATGAAGCTAACTGATTTACTTAATTAAAAACTTTGAGTTTGACTTATTAAATTAAGCTTGAACTTTTTCTTCTTTAGCTAATTTATAACTTAATTAATTTCGATTTCATGGAAATTTTTTTAAATTATTTTTAATATATGTTGAAAAATGGGAAGATATTATTGAATATTTAAGTAGTTAGTTGAGTTTGTTCCTAAAATAAAAGTGACCTAAAAGTTAGTGTTTATTAAAAAATAAATTAACAGACTCATGTTTGTTATGTGATGAGAATGAGTGAAATGGGAAGCGTTTACGTTGATAGGAGGAAATGCATGTTACTCACGATGGTAGCTCATCACGCAAAGTGGGTTTTTGGAGTGAAAAAGAGACAGACATATTTATTAAAATATATCTTCATCATACTTAAAATAAACATATTCAGTTTAACATTCAATCCACTAAAATTAACATATAAAAATTAAGTATTGGATTAAAATAATAAGAGGGAAATTATCCAAATCAAAATGTTTTAAAAATAAAATTTAAATTAGTATTATCAAAATATTAAAATAAAATTTATTTACGAATATACTATATAAATATTTAAAATAAAATAAAAACTTTAGAATCAGTATTTGAAATAAATAAAAATTGCTCGGTGCTTAGTGGGAATAAAAACATCTCTTAAATGCATCTTCCTTTATGAATAAAGACTTGAGTTTATAATGTAAAGATAAATCTATTAATCATTCATCGATTATATTCGAGTAATATTGAATTTGGATATTTTAAACAACAAAGACTCTATATTTATAGCATTGTAACTACAAAATATTTAAATATTTAAAAGTGTTTTATTTAATATTCAATCAATATACATAGATCATAATAAAAAAAATGTTCTTATATACAATTCTCTCTTTTGAGAAATTTCTTTGTCTTTTATAGGATTTATTTTAAGTTGTGTGTTACACTAGTTAACTTTTTCTGAAGTATATCCCTAATTACTTTACAATCCTTTAGTCAATAAATTAAAAATTACAATTGTTGTACAATCCCATCTGTATAACTATTATTCCATACATTAACTAATTAGGTAAAAAATAAATGATGATAAAAAGTTGACATTTGTTGTCCTAATATTTAAAAATATAGTTTTTAATATATTTAGTAGCTTGGTACTATGTTAAACAGTGAAAATCAATAATAATTTAAATACACATTATTTTTTAATTATATAAAATATTTTTTAAGGATAAAATTTTAATAAAATTTAAATTTTCGAAAAAAACAATATAATTGATTTTAATAATGTTATCTTAATATACTTGAAATAAAAAATAATATAAATAACTATTTGTAAAATTTATGTGAATTGGTTGAGTTATATGGATAATCAATTAAAGTAAGCTAATGTAACTATTTTCAATGTAAATTTTAATAATTTTTATTCCTACATTTTCACAAGTTAGAGAATATAAATTTTATTAGGACTACTTTAGTTGATATATTTTTCCCGTTAAAGTGTGATAATTTCATTGCGATTTTATTTTAAAAGAGATACAACAATAACAACAGTAAAGTAAATTAAGAGAAAAGTGTCCACAAATTATTTTAGATTTCAACTTCTAAATATACGAGACTTTCAGGTTTACCTGAATAAGTATAGAAAAAAAATAGTGGCTAACAAATTCGGTTTAAAATTCGTACGTCTAAATATTATTATAATATTTCTTCCGTAAAGTTTAATCAATTTCTCGGGTAACAAATGAAACGTTAGATGAGGAAATAGGAATGAGACTTTGGGAAATGCACTGATCAAGGAATTTGAAGTGGAGATAGGCACATCATTGAATCTTACCAAAACCTATTGCTCTAAAGTCTGAGAGTTAGGTATTCTATAATAAATAAACTTCATGCTAATTAATTTTGGAATTGTTTTCCCTTCTTCAGAAGCATGTCAAATTATTACGCCAAACCTTTAATTGAGATTAACACAATCCATTTAGTTTTCCAAAGCTTTGACAAGTCATAAAGCCAATTTTTGTGTTTTGCATGTCAAGTTATTCTCCATTTATAACAATGCCATTTCTTATAAACTAATCAACTTCTTGTCGTGACTGAATGAAAGAGAAAAATGACTAAAACGAACAAAGTCATGTATGCATAAACAAAAACCATCAATTTTTTTTAACTAATATATTATCAGAAATTGGTAACCAGTGGTTCCAGATAATGCGTTTTGTTTTTGTCGTGGTATCCTATAAGACTAATTAACGAGGAAATGGGTAATAAAATGTTGTATGGTGACGGGTTTTGTTAACTTACGAATACACGAGTGGACCACGATATATATATAAAACATTAGTTTGACCATTGAAATTTATTATTTTGGGTTGATAAAGTATTTGGAAAATGAAAATGTGCTGTTTTGAAAAAGTAATTTGTTTGAAAACAGGGCTAATTATAAAAAGAATTAGAAAGGAAGTTGATTTAAAAAGTATACTAATTAGCGTGTTATCACATCCTTTGTTATTAACATATTAGGTCAATTATTAATCTTCCAAATAACATGTGCATAGGGTGTGAAGGGTCAACTGGCAGGGAACGGTACCCAGTTTAGGACACCACTGTGTTGGTTTAGAATTAGATAACATTTTATGAGAATATGCCAAATATGTTTCTTATAATAGTTTGGATTAATCAAGAAGTAAGAACGTAAACTTGGCTTAATTTGCAGCTATTCCCGAGAGAGAAAACCAATTCTAAATCTTGTAAATAAAAAAAAGTTAAACAGTATTAGTTTGTTTTACATTTCTAAGATATGATAGGTTCTTGCAAAGTATATATGAGAGGCATAATGTATTCTGTAGAAATAGGTGGCAGAGGAATTAAGTTGATGAATTTAAATAGTATAATTAGAAAATAAAAAGCTATAAATTGATAAATAAGTTGTAGACTGTACGTTATCCTTTCCATATCTGGTCAACGTTGAGGTTCGTCTCTTTGTAAAAACGAGTGCCATGTACCCCGTTGCATTCTATGAAAGTGTATGTGCCCAATTAAGATCCTACCATAGCAGAACTGAAATATTTATCACGCAACCTCCTTCCACACAACTCAAAAATTAATCATGGACAGAAGAAAAAAAACCAAGAAAAAATGTTGGAAGAATTCTCACCTAAAACAGTACTACAAATTGTAGTTTAAATAATGTGTGTACCCAACTAGAATGATCGTGATACATAACCCGCTAAGCGTCATTTTACCCCCACATATTGTTATCATAATATTTCATTTGCTTTTCAATTTCTGTATTCTATACAAATGATTGACCTAATTATGAGTTTTTTTTTTGTATTTTTTGTTTTGGGGTTGTGAAGTATATAATATTTTGGTTGATCTGGGGTGTGTTTTTAGTGACATCAGCGGAGGCGGCAGACAATTAATAATTAATGTATGACTAAAGAAGAGAAGATGATTTTGGGGATTTGACGGGAAATGGAAATGGCAATTACCATATAAAGGGAGGTAATTAAAAGTTAGCATTAGCGTTCCCGGTTTAGGGCATATATTAATGGTTAAAATATCCTTTAATTGAGTGCTGGTGAGTTATTTCCATTTTCATGGCTCCAAACTTAATTTACCAATTTCTGAAAGTCCGGGAGCCAAATCTCACCCAACCTTGACCACGCACCCAATGACAGACGAGGGCAGTTCCGTCATTGTGCTGGAACCCTTTCCCACTTCAACATAGAGGCTCTTTAAATACCAAAAAACCCAGCATCTCCACCCACAATTGACTTCACTCGCATCTCATTCCCCTCCCGGCGACTCGGTCGCGGTCGTCTCTTTCCAACTCCCAACTCACTCCATTCCGCATTTCCATTCTCTCTTCTCCTCAAACACACCTCTCCTTCTTCTTTCTCTCATACTAGAAGGAGCAGGTTTTAGAATTCATTCAGAACCAACACAGGAATGGGCTCAGAACTCATTTTCAGAGGCCACGAGGCCCAGCCCGTCAACGACGCCTACTCGCCCAAGCCCAACAAGCCCTGGCTCTCCGTCACTCGCCCGATTCACTACATGCTCCGCGAGCAGCGACTCCTCTTCGTCCTCCTCGGCGTCATCATCGCCACCCTGTTCTTCACCCTCATCCCCTCCTCTTCCACCTCCTCGCCCACCGTCCCCTACGACCCGCTCCCGATCTCCTACTTCGACGGCGAGTCCAAGCTTCCGGCCTACCACCACCGCATCGCAGCGGCGGTGCATTCGGTGGGGAAGGTGCCTCTGGGAATTAAACGGAAAGGACTCCGGATCGTCGTCACCGGTGGCGCGGGGTTCGTAGGGTCGCACCTGGTGGATCGGTTGATTGCACGAGGGGATAGTGTGATTGTGGTGGACAATTTCTTCACTGGAAGGAAGGAGAACGTGATGCACCACTTTGGGAACCCTAGATTCGAGCTCATCCGGCACGACGTCGTGGAGCCTCTCCTGCTGGAGGTGGATCAGATCTACCATCTCGCTTGCCCTGCTTCCCCTGTCCATTACAAGTTCAACCCCGTCAAGACTATCATATCCTTTTTTTTTTCTTTGTGCATTTAAGTTTTCAGGATCTGACCATTGTTATGCGAAATTGGAGTCCTTAATTGTGTCTACAAGACCAATGTGGTGGGAACCTTGAACATGCTTGGGCTTGCTAAGAGAGTGGGCGCGAGGTTCTTATTGACCAGTACCAGTGAGGTTTATGGAGATCCTCTGCAGCACCCTCAGAAGGAGACTTACTGGGGCAACGTCAATCCGATTGGTTAGTACTAGTAACAACATCCTCTTCTTACGTTCTACTTTTCTCCGGTCACCGCTCTTCCTGGGCTTGGCTGTATGGGCCCGGGCCATGTTTTTAGATTACAATCAGAATATAAAATACTAGAATTAGAATTGTCAGAGATACTCCTTGCTCTCGCAGCACGCTCCCTTTGGAACTTATTTTATGGGCTTTTTTTTTCCTTAACTTAGTTAGACACGTGGAACAGAGGTAAAAGGACCACGTACTAGGAATTCCAGGGTCTCGCCATCCAGGAACCCTTGATATGCGGGTCCACAAATGAAGGGTAGAGATATTTGTTGTTGTTGTCGTGGTGTCGTAGATGGCCATTTTATTTCATTGAAGAGCAGAGGAGCGGTTAAACGTTAAAAGTAAAAACCCGCGCCGGGAAAAGTGAAAGATAATGGCGGGTAGTTGGCACTGGAACTGTTGAAGTACTTGTAGGAGCAATGGAAGGAGGAGGGACGGGACCCGCAACGCTCAATACTTTAATTAATTAATTAATTTGTTAATTTTGGTACTTAAATAGGGGTAAAAAAAGGGGCTAGTTTACTGTTGTGATTTGTGATAGATGGTTTATGATTTTTGGGTGCGTGCTTTGATGTGTGACAGGTGTCCGAAGCTGCTACGACGAGGGTAAGCGTACGGCTGAGACGTTGACCATGGACTACCACCGAGGTGCCGGCGTCGAGGTCATTTTCTACTGACCAAACTAATCTTTTCCGTCTCTCGTCATTTTTCATTGCTATTTAGTTCAGCTGTTGTGTTCAGTTCAGACTTACTTGATTTGATTGCCTTTTTCAACGTGTGAAATTTAAAACGGTGCCTCTTATCTTATCCATGGTTTTTTTTTTCAGGTTAGAATTGCTAGAATCTTTAACACCTACGGGCCTCGAATGTGTTTAGATGATGGTCGTGTTGTCAGTAACTTCGTTGCTCAGGTTTGCCTTTTTTGTTTATTTTTATTTGAATTTGAATTAGGAAGAAGCAGATTGTTTTCTTGGCTTTATTTGTGTAATAATTGACTGTGTTTGGTGATGTTAATGCAGGCACTAAGGAAGGAACCTTTGACCGTTTATGGGGATGGGAAGCAGACAAGGAGTTTCCAGTATGTCTCTGATTTGGTAAGTGAATAATATCTTTCTTACCACACGTACTACTACTTGCATCTGGCTTGCTTTTTGTTTACGATGAATTAACATATATCTTCGTTCTTTAGCTGAAAATGTTTAACACATCCTCTTCTCCCCCAATTTGTATAATATGGTGTTTGTTGCACAGGGTTGAATCTGGATTACTGGTAGCTTTGGTCATTTATTTGGTTGAAACTTTAAAATAACTTTTCCCCATGTGCATGCTGCAAATTTAACAGAAGCAATTCATGGATTTATGAAAAGAGTCTTTTCCTTTAGTAAATGACATTGCATGACTCATTCATTGTGCTGTGCATACTCGTGTGTGATGTTATCGGTGGCATTTGCATGTGACTGGAAGCGAGTTTGAAGGCCCAGGTGGGCCAGCTCTTATTATTGCCGTTTACTTAATAAAAAAAGTTCATAAACTGAACACTGAAAACAATGGAGTACAAAGCCTAATAAATAAATGTTAGTGAGAGTCTCGTTGTAAGCTGAATTCGCGAAGCTGATACATGACACGTGTACTGCAAATAATTAAATGTTAATGTTTTCGTCAATTGCTTGGGTTATGGTCTAGATCAGCATGCAGTGAGATTGTTGCTTCCCGTTCAGAATCTAACTCAATATTGGTGTATCAATTTGATGTTTATGTTGGTATAGGTGGAGGGTCTAATCCGCCTCATGGGAGGAGAACACGTGGGACCTTTCAATCTTGGAAATCCGGGAGAATTCACCATGCTTGAACTTGCCAAGGTAAAGTTGGGTTTTCCTTCAAATTATATTTTATAAAGAGGGGTAAGCTTGAAACTTTCTTATTTTTAAACTAGGAGAAACCGCCCGCAAGAAAGTGCAAAGATTAACAAAGAAAATTGCATAAATCTGAAATGCTCATCCGAATAAGTTTAGCCTTACTCATTGGGAAACACATAACATCATTCTGGGCACTGGATACCTGTTTCTTCACTTTTAACATTCTCATTATTCAGAGGAAATACTACTTAGTGCAATTTAACTTGTGGCACGATTGTTTCCTAAATTCTAGATTTTTTCATTTATTTTATTCATGTGGATGCATATGAACGATATTAAAAAGCCGTATTGTTGTCGGTGGACAGGATAGCTTCAGCGTCAGAGCTTAGAGACCCCATTAATTGAATGCATTGATATACTTGTCCTTTTTTATTTTTAATTTTTCTTCTTCTGGGGATGAAGATACATAAGTTGAAATTTGGTTTGTTGGTTATACTGATTTAGGTGGTTCAAGAAACAATCGATCCTGATGCAAGGATTGAGTACAGGCCGAACACAGAGGATGACCCGCACAAGAGAAAGCCTGATATAGGTAGGGCTAAGGAGCTACTTGGGTGGGAACCCAAGGTCGACCTGCACAAGGGTCTCCCACTAATGGTCTCAGACTTCCGGCTACGCATTTTTGGTGACCACAAGGAAGGTGCAACCGTAGCCTAATTCTTGGCAGGAGTATGTTACATCCATCTTAGAAGTGAGAAAGGGAAAAAGATAATATAGTTGGAGGATAACCCTGCTCCGCAAAGGTCCATTACTCACAGCATTTGTATGAGAGCTCTCCTACTAAAATCTCCCTTCTATCGTTCTTCTCCTCCGTCAGTCAATCTTTGTATGCGGGTTATTTACCCTCTTTCAAGATTCACAACCACCCTTGATTCCATTTTTCAATTTCTTGCCATCTATATTCTATTCTCTATTTTTTTGGATGTAATTGGTATGTACTCTTCGTTATAGTTATAGTTATTTCAACATTTTACCTTTCACTTGTTCTATTTTACTCCAACTTCATTACTTCACCACTTATTTGCAATTTGATCTCCTGTTACACTCAAGTTGAAATTGTTAGTAATCATCCTTACTACAATATTTGATTTTGAGCACTTAAATATTTTGCAATAATACAATTTGAACCATCACTTTGCTTATTACTCATAATATGTATCTTTCTCTACCATAGTGAGCTCCGTGTGAATAATGATCCCGTTATCGATAACTGAGGTGAGAATACGAATATTAATCATTACGCTAGTGCGCTTTTGAAAAAAAAAAATGCTTATGGACGTTATAAGAGTAACCCAGTGGGTCTTAACTATATATCAGAAATTTATGTTTAACTTCTGACAAAATTAGTTTTGATTGTTAGCAAATGATATACTATTTTGATTGTCTTTATGATGTGGTCTGCGTCTTGCATGTAATGCTTATTGCTTATTATTATTATTATTATTATTTATACTATAATAATTGTTTTATTTTGATTAATTTATTTATTTTGAAGTCTGTCATTATACTCGTATAGATTTGTTTTCGTAAAACTTATTTTTCAGTTATGTGTATGCGACAACAGTTTTCATAAGACACAAAAGACAGGAGCGCATAAATTGGCTAGACCCACTACCGCTAGTCCTAATACTCCTACCATAACAAGGAAATTAGGAAACATTCTCAAAATAATTTACTTTGGAATTTTTTGTTTCTTACGTATGAAATTGATTTTAAATTACTTTTTAAGTATTTCCTTATTTTTGTAACAAATAGTTTCTCAGAATCCTTTTACAATTTAAAACAAAATTAAAAGGCAGAAGAATAATCGAAAGAGCCCAAAGTTAAAAGATGGTCAGTTTACTTTTACCAATACTATGAAACATTTTTTTTCTGCTTTTGAATATCACTTCAAGATAAAAAAACAAAAGGCTAAAAAAAGTGTGTAATACCAATTAGTTAAATTAAAAGAAAAATATATTAGAAAAGGTATAAGTATACACAAGTTTAACCCTTTTTTATTTTCAATTTTCGAGCCAACAAATTGTAATCCATATTTTATTAGGTTAATTAGATAAACCTATATTGCCCAAAATCATTTTAATACTTGTATATTGAATCCTACCCATCTTATAACCAATTAAAGCAACTATATAATTCACTGTAACAATTCGATGATTATGCCATCAAATATGAAATCTATGTATATATATGCACATTCGCTGAAAAAGAAATTGTCTCTTCATTACTGTTTAAATTGAAAACAATAAGGCTAGAAGGAGGATGAAATTGGCAAAAATAAAAACAAAAATTCCAAACAAGTTGGCAACATGTCCATAACTCAACCATTTGGATTGAGTTCATAATTGTAGAGCAGTGAATGCGATGGATGCAAATCATTAAGATTTTTTCATTATGCCTTGATATGTTAGACAGTTTTTGTGGTATGAATTATAGAAGATCCGATTGTTGGCTCATTTGATCCAAATGAGTCAAAAATTGGGTCCTGAGAGCGTTTATCCAACCAAGCTATGATGTCTCTAAACACAAGTGCAATGTTTTCATCACTCTCTCCGGTTGCTATGCCATGACACATTCCCATATACAATTTAATTGTCTTGTCTGTGCTACTAGCTTTCTCATATAATGCCCTGCTTATTTCTGGGTCTGTAACTCTATCTTTCTCTCCTTGTAACACTAAAAATGGAAGTGTCACCTCATGTAGAGTATCTTCAAGACCCATGCTAGTTCTCCTCATTTCCATTGCTGTTTTTAGTCTGGGCTTGTCTTGATATATCAACTTGTTACTTCTTATCTGCAATCATCAACAATCTCTATTTTATGTTTGAAAATTGCATTCACGCTAAAATGACATTAAGGTATTGTTTTATCCGAAGAGAAAATAACATTAAAGAAAAACACTATCCTATTCATCTCTTCAAATCCATCTCTTTTAGGTATTATGAAACTTGTTAAAGAATCACTTTAAGTCTAACTCAAATTTATAAAATTGGTTCATAATATGAAGTTTGCATCCATTTTTGAACACATCTCCTCGTACACATCTCCTCGTACTTTTAAACTTATGCGTGATTATATATTTATAAGTACTTCGACACCATAAACATATGTTTTACATAAAAAAATTGTTAGTATATGTTGAAGAAACTACTTTTAACCTCACATCTTATTCTCTTCTATGTGTATGTTTTGTTGCGCATCAAACACTAAACAAATCTCACCAAATCTCACCTCTTCTCTTTTGGCACGATCTTTAAAGGCAGAGGCAATGATATTCTTTGTGGGGACTATTTTCCACTTTGGTATGATATTTTCAAATTTCGTTAGTACATTCACAACAATAGGAAATGGCTTCATGAGTTTGTCTGATATCTGATACATTTGAACAAGTTTGTGTTAAGCTTCTCACACATTTTGTTAGTGAATAATAAACATGGTATGGTGAAAATGTAGAGAAAAAAAAAATGTCCATCCCTTTGCACATACCTTGCACATAGGTGCAACAAGAATAGTACCATCCCAAAATGAAGGATCCCTTTTGTGCAATAGTAAGCACACTGAGCCTCCCATTGAATCCCCATATAAGAACCTAGGTTTTCCTCTGTACTCTTGGAGCTCTAAAACAACCAACGAGGAAGTAATTCATCATAAGAAGTTTCAAATGTGTTAATATATAGGGATTATTGCTTATGAAAGAAAACACTGAAACCTCACCACCAATTATCTTAAAAAAGTCTTCACAATCATCAACAATGTTGTCAAACTTATTTATAAGACAACGAACACCTCCAGAACGTCCATGTCCTTCATAGTCAACTCCATACACTGCATATCCAGCACTGGCTAACCTTTCACCACACCCTGCATGTATGAAGCAACCCATAAATCATATAAGGCTCTACCATATATCCAATGTTACAATACTAAACAATTTTCTAAAATAAAAAATATACCTGTCATAGGAGATGTTATCTACTGAGATACACATTACATACAACGTAAATTTGTGATTTTTTATTCCTTCTAACTCCCCATCATATCATAAAATGAAACCAAACATTATTTTATTTTATATGAGATATGATTCTCAATTTGAAAATAAGAGACCTAGGGTACTGTTTTAGATACACAACGTACACAGAATCATCTTTATTTATTTATTTATTATTATTTACTTTAATCCTAGATCTATTTAAGTTATCATCAATACTTTTATATAAATTAACAAAAAAAACATACAAATAAACTAGAAAGTGAACTGAAAATATGTAGTAATGAAGAACACCAATTATTAAATGCTAGAAATAGTAAACCAATAGTAAAAAAATGATAAATGGTAAACAAATGAAAAATAAAAAATTATTTAAAAATTAAAGTAAGAATAAATCAAACAATGTTTTGCCATCTCAATAGTAAAAAATAAAACAGCTATGAAATATATTTTAATAAAAATAAAAACAATTTAGATATATATCAATGTCTTAATGATTAAATATTAAAAATATGTTATTTACCTTCATGGACTTGTTACCAAAATCTTAGCCATATTAGTTTATCCGATACCTTCCAACTCTAATTCTTCTGATTGTACACGATCGAGGTTTAGGTTTTTAATTTAGAAAACATGTTATTTTTCTTATTTTAAATTGCTTTATGTGAAAAAATAGTAATTCTTAGTCCCTCATTAATGATGATTATAACATACATAGAGGGATTATAAATAACTAAAATTTAAATACTAAAGGCAATACCATTATTATAAAAATGACCATGAAGAAACGAACCAATCTATTACAGAATTTTATTTCACAAGTTTAGTTTAGAAAAATGTTATCTAGTAGTAACAAAACTAAAGTCATAATGATGCACTCAAATTTTTTTAGGAAAAATTCTGGAGAATTAGCATTCTTTTGTAATAATATTTGTCCAGATAAACGAATAGTTAATTAACGAAATAACATTATATTTTTTGGTGAAGTAGTTTTTATTGAAAATTATCTTATTACCTAATGTGTGACCCGATTGATATTTACATATTAGGAATCGTGTTGACCATGGTTTTTCGCTATTACTATTAAGTCAAACATTGTATATGTCATATTGAATCATCTGTTATATAAAGAATCTTAGTTTTATAAAACATTATTTAAGAAAAATGTGACAGATTTGTTACAAAGTTATCCAATGTTGTATTATTGCAATTACATCCGATGCAGTTCAGAAAAAGAAAACTATAGAAAATTCAGTTTTGTAACGTTTGAATACATAATTGTTCATAGTTTAACCAAGAAAAACTCAAGATTTTATAATGGATAAGTTTCAAGTTCTCTTGAATCATCTTAAGATGGAAGTTATTTAGAATAAATGTAATATATAATTAAAGGAAAATAGAAAATCCTCAGAGAACATGTTTTACCTCTCATGAATGTGCTACACTCCATGGCATAGCCTGCAATAAATAGTTAAAAAAAAGACAAGGGTAAACAATGATCCCATCATGAAATCACAAGGTTAAACACGAGAGAGAGTGAGAGAGTAAAGAAATTGCACCATGACAAAGGAAAACAATCGCCTTCGGGGAAGTTAAAGGCACCCATTTGCAGGTGAAGAGTTGCAACCCCCTTGAGTTTCTCGTGTATACCTATAATGTATATATAACAGTTAATAAAAACAATCACATGCATGAAAGACAAAGAGCTGAGTATTGAAAGAGACAGGGTCCGAGGAATTACTTCAAAATATTTGAAGTTCATATCCATGAAAGGGTGATGATAATGTGGTGGGAGTTATAGAACTATATTATAAAACCTCAACTCTTACAATATTTATACTTGTTAAGATATGTTCTCCCACAAGTATAAATGGGGTGGTCATGGAAGTTTTATATTGAAAACTTGAGTTTTTTCAAAAGCCTGGTCACCTTTTCTGTGATATGACATGAGTTAAGGTTGTCTTGTTCCAATAACAACACAAAGGACGGGTGATGTCTTTTCTTTGTTTAAGATTTTGCTAGTTGCGTTATCTATTTTTAGTTTGAGGATGTAAAATATATAAAATTCAATTAGATGGACAATTAATTCATTTTGTATTTCTAGAAAGTGTTACGTCAATATAGTTCACAATTCTATTATTATCCTTTTTCATCTGTTTCAAAAAAAAAGGCAGTAGAAAAGCTAAAAATGGCGACATGGCCACTGAGTAAGGGAATGGAGAAGTTGCGACATGACTTTGTTGCATGGGAGTTTCTGCTGTACATGTTACTAAGGATAATAATATATTCAAAAGAAGTTTTAAAGCATTTCTATTCACTTAGATGAGAAGTTTTATTGATATTAATTCTAGTAACACTATAAATTAATAATTTTAATGGAGATTTATTTTTATATTATCAAAAATTAAAACTTTTGTTAAGTTATTTATTCAGGAAACTTGTTTTCTAAAGTTGTCCATATATGCATTGTCATCAGCATTATGTTGTAATAGTCAAAGATAGGTTTTTTTGACCATGATGGGATTATTTTTTTTTTGTTTTTACCAAAATGTGGTCCGTTTAAAAAAAATTACAAATTTAGACAAGTCGTGCCAATTCGACTTCATATGCACAAATCGTCACAATTAGGCACGACTTCTGCCATGTCATACTGAAGTCGTGCCAACTTGACACGACTTCTGCCTTGTCATACTGAAGCCGTGCCAACTTGATACGATTTCTGCCACGTCATATATATATATATATATATTAATTTTATTGTTTATATATTGGGTAGTAAGTTATATAATGTTAAAAATTAATTTGATACGTAGCAAATAAGTCAAATCATAAATAACAAAATAATATAAATAAATTATTTTATTTGTATTTGTTTAAAGATATTACAGTATCATGAATAAATTATTATATGTTTGAAAGCATGAATAATCTGTTAATTTTGTTATTTGAGATTATATATATATATATATATATATATATAAAGTATTTACAGTTATTTAATCATTTGAAATTAATTATAGTACTTATACCTTTTTATATTTTAATATAAATGACATTTAAAAGAATAAACAGGTTTACGAAAAATATATTATTTGATTTGTGATAAAAATAATTATTAGTTCAGTAAAAAAAAAATCATAATTTATGATTTGTTTATAATTTTGTTATTTGTGATTTGCTAAGTTAGTCAAATTATTTATGTTATTTGACTTATTTAAAATATATATAATTTTTTTTAAATTATTTGCGATTTGTGATTTGACTTATTTGCTACATTATGTATCAAATTAATTTTTAACATTATATAACTTACTACCCAATATATAAACAATAAAATTAAAAAAAAATAAAAATTATGACGTGGCAGAAGTCGTACCAAGTTGGCACGACTTCAATATGACAGGGCAGAAGTCGTGCCAAGTTGGCACGACTTCAATATGACAGGGCAGAAGTCGTGTCAAGTTGGCACGACTTCAGTATGACATGACAGAAGTCGTGCCTAATTGGGACGGTTTGTGCATATGAAGTCGTGTCGAATTGGCACGACTTGCCTAAATTTGTAATTTTTTTTTTAGACGGACCCCATTTTAGTAAAAAATAAATAAATAACCCCATGATGGTAAAAAACCCTCAAAGATAACAACAAACCCTACACTCTCTTTACCTACTTTTGTGTCTCACGTACTTTTCTCGAAATATTCACTTGTATGTCACCCTTTGCAAGTTCTCCAATCTCTATCAATGTCCAAAAGTGTGTTTTTGGATTGAAGTGCCTTTAGCATTTGCTGATAGCGGGGTTTTGACCATCATGGGACTCTTTTTTTTCGTTTTTACCAAAATGGAGTCGCTTTCAAAAAAATTACAAACCTGGCAAGTCGTGCCAACTTGGCACGACTTTGTCTTCTGCCATGTCAACCCCTGAAGTCATGTTAACTTGGCACGACTTTGTCCACGTCATATATATATATATTAATTTTCTTGTAAAATTTTCTTATTTGTATATTGAGTAGTAAGTTATGTAATGTTTAAAATTAATTTGATACATAATTTTCTAAGGGTGTTAGTTTTAAGCAATAAAAAAATGAATAATTGTGTGTGGATCATGTTTGATGGTAATGTAATATATTAATTTGGTTATTAGATTAATAAAAAATATGAAAAATTGTTATTGCATTTGGAAATAAATAGAAATGAAAATTAATTATTTGGAAAATAAATAGAGAATTGTGTGGAGTTTCAAGCTATACGTCTACCTTGTCCACATGTAATTGTTGTTTGCTCATTTTGTCATTTACAGCTAACGACATTCATCGCTCCAGTGTACAGCCTCCACAATATTTTCAAGCTTATGAGATCTAATTTAATCCATGAAATAAATGATTCAATTCTAAATAAACAAAAAAAATGTTCATATTGCAGAACCGAAGGTCACAATAGAAGCAATTGTCCGCACAAACAAGTTTGATAATAAAATTCAATTTCAAGTTGATTATTAATTTCCTCATTTTCTTTACCTAAGTATTTATTCCTTCATAAAAAAATTATTTATCAAATTAATTTCAAATATTACATAACTTATAATTTTAATTATAATTAAATAATTATAAT
>Ga0123342_1004638_pt1 | contig 20743 bp, 13 predicted proteins | sample Turbeawhitnodule_FD_89960 | JGI IMG/M metagenome (GOLD analysis project Ga0123342, IMG submission 89960) | Root nodule microbial communities of legume samples collected from Mexico - Turtle bean Mexico white nodule | ecosystem: Host-associated > Plants > Roots > Nodule | place: Mexico: Nepantla...
AAGGATTACACTTGTTACAGAAGATAATCTGAAATCAATACAAGCAAAATCCTATTCCACAAACTTTGATCAATCACAAACTCTTAGCAATCTCAGCTCTTTGAAAAACTCAAAAACTCTTAGCAAAAAACTTGTCAAAGATTAATTGTCAAATCTGTTATTCTGAATTTATTCAAAGATGTAGTTTGTTATCAAATCTTAACAAACTCTTAAATTTCATTAAAAGATTGGTCAAAGCATTTAATGACTGGAGCGTAAGCAGTTAAATTATTTAAAGCTCAGTCAAAGATAAAACAGTTTTTCTGTTATGGTCCCAAAACAAACAATCGGTTGTTTCCTCAAATCAATCGGTTGTTTTGGTTCTTAACAGTTCAACCATTTTAAAAACACTTTTCAATCTTTTTCTCAAAACACCTAAGTATAAACAATCGGTTGTTTTAACTTAGTTTGAAAACATTTTACTTTCACAAAGATTGAGAATGCCTATGCTTTAAATTTAATCAAAGGGTGGATTACAACATTCAAACTACCCTAGAACTATACTAAACCAGCACAGCAACACCAAGCACAGCAAAGACTTCAACATCCTTCAAAGGATTTGGATTCTTCAAAGCTTGAACACCACTTGGTTCAACAGTTGATTCGTGTTATCTTGTTGGGCACTCATGTCGACAGTGTGTCTAGCTGCTATAGTGGTCCTGGGAAAAGTTTTGTCAAGATCCCTCGGTGAGCGTCAAATGTTCCTATCGAAAATGAACTCAGGAGTGCAACTCAACAAGGACAGGATGTTTCTTAAGGAACGAGTTTTCAGTTGGTCTCCGATTAGAAGGAAAAGTCCACCTGAAAAAGACTTCCCGATGCTTAAGTCAGTAAGAGGACAAAAATAGTGAATTCTTAACAATAGGTGAGTTTAGAGTATGAGATAAGATAAGATTGTACTTCATAAAGAGTGAATATTTATAAATTCATCTGGTGATATTTTCTGAGTCTCTTGGGATGGCCATGTAACTGCTTTTCAATATTCCATAAATAGCAACTTATCATTTAAAACTCATTAGATCATTTTACTTATGATATTGATTAGGTCAATTAATTTATGATGATCAAACTCAGTTACAAAGTATTGGTTGTTCCTGAAAAGGAAGGCAAGTACACCTTGTATTTTTCAATTGCTAAAAATTTTAGATAACATCAGGTGAGACTAAGAAAATAAATTTTAAATCTTGAAATTAAAAATATTAAATTTCAATTTGAGAGATTAAAAGAATTAGTTTTAAACTTGAAAGGGAAAACTCAACAAAATTTAGAATGTGTCGTATGATAATATGTGGTCTCCATTAACCACATAAAGAGTTTAGTATACTATGAAAAGAAGAGCTTATAATTATTTGATACTGAAGCAAAATTCGTATTTGATATCACAAATAAAGTCTCGTGAGTTGTCTTTTCTCTTCTCCTATTACATTGTGTTTAGGCAGATACAATTTTTCATATGGCTGTAAATTATAAGTTGTCCCCTTAAATATAAAAGGAAAATTAATCATCTTCTACAGTAAGACTCATCTAACCTCAAAAATTTAGCACTCAACCAGCAAGCAAATGTTGCCTCAACTCTATTATCCTGCTAGCTGAGAACTGACACTGCCTCCTTTTCACCTATTAATTTCTACCATTACCATTCTACATTTGACTATTAAAACTGGACAGACATGCATATTCCATTTAATCATAGCTCATCATGAACTTCGGGTTGCTCAGTAACAGTTTCTTCTTCTTTTGTCTCTTCTGAATTGTCAGCAGTTGAATCACTTGAAGAGGAACTGTCTGTTGGGGTAGAATTGGAATCATCCGTTTTCTGTTCATTGCTCTCTGTTTCATTCTTTACAGGCTTCTGAACCTTAGGCTTGGGCTTGGTAATTCTTTTAATACTGGCAACCTGTAGTACAGGAAACAAGGTCATTAACAAAAAATTGCACTGCTTTCTTAGACCTGTAAAATCATATGCCAATACATTGTCTTCATTCAGACAAGTAGAAGAGACAGGTTACCTTGGTTTGCAGATCAAGCACCTTTAAATATACTTCTTCGGATGTAAATGCTGGCTCACTGAATCCAGAAGCCCTTCGAAACAAGTACAGAATAGGAATGTAATAATCAATTACATTAAAAATGTTATGAGCATATTTGCAATTTCCTCAATGGACAAACTCTTTTTGGCAGTCAGTAAAATGGAAAAAGTGAATACTTTACAAAGCTAGACTAGTCCATTTTCTTAAATATTTGGAAGCGCATAATGGGAAAAGTACAATATGATCTAAAAAAAGGGGAGTAATCTAAAACAATGAAGCCGTCAATGATATGATTCAGATGATCCACAGCCTTTATGAACAGTAAAGGGAGGGAGGCTAACCCTCAAAGGAAAAAACTTAGGAAAATTTTATCTAGAAAATGAATAACAGGCAAAGAGACCTTGAAGAGAAGAATCTAAAATCTCAAAAGTGGAATTTAGGTTATTTGAATATTTTAAAGCACTGAAATTTTATTCTTCAAGAATTCCACAGATACTGAGTAGCACAATACACTGCACATTACATACATATTATGTTAGCAGAAGCGACTTCCATACTGACACAAATAACCTTATTTTGACCCAAACTATTTCATTATGTAGCCCATTGTCATTGATCATATTTTTGTGCCATACAAGCTAACTGTAGCAGATGAAAGGGAATCATTTTATAAATGATTAGGTGGTAGAGACAGAAGCACAGGGTTTGTGATGTGTGAATTAGGTTACAGTGAGAACCGAGAGCAGAGTGGGGGATATCGTTTGATGATTGGGTTGTTATTAGGCAGAGGATTTTTTTCTCTATTGGAGTTTTGGCTCTGAGCAAGTGAACTTTAAACATCCTTTGTATTATCTTCTTCCTCTTAAAAATATTCATTTATCTCCGGCTATTATTTGATTTCTAGTTTCATTTCCTTTAATCAGTATTTGTTCCAATCATGTTATGGATGAACTTTTTCATGTAATATTATTTCTAAATAAAGAAAAGTAGAGGTAAATGTTTATTCAGGCATCCGCCTTGCGACATGACAAAATATTCAAATGACAAGGTAAACAACTAATTGTAGCTTCAATAACAACTAAAGTACTACGACAATAACTTACTTCTTTTGCTCAGATTCTTTTTCGTCCAACCAATTCTTTAATTTTTCAGAACTTTTGATAACCTTGCAAGTTAAGAACCAAAAAACAATGAATTTTCTGAAGGTAACACATCAGCTTTAATAGATTCCAAGTCATCAAAATAAAGTTAAACCATACCTCATCTACTCTTTCTTGCGGAAGCCAAGGCTTCTTTACTTTCCACTCTTCAACAATCTGCACAAGTCATAAATGTATAAAGTTACATCAGAAAATAGCTGGCAGCAGTTGAATATAAAAACTTCACAAATTCACAAAATATACAATAAATGTTTCAGACATCAGTCACCCAAGCAATTGCTCGAGGTATATTTTTCGTTCACCTAACTAACGCCTTTTTCAATGCATTTTATTCTGGTAATGATTTCCTGTAGTATGAATGTGTCCAAATGATTTTATAGAAATTAGTACATAAGTGCTGATATGATGAAAATTGGATAAATAACCACTTGAATGAAAGTTGTCTGTCGTATTAGATTATATATCTAACATCTCAACAAGGGCAACAACCAATCTGTACATTCTTTTTAATGAAATATGTTGAATTAATGTAATAGAAAAATAGAGAAAATCTTCTTGTTTATCATATTACAGCCTCTACTGATCCAACGTAAGTTTACAACAAGAACATACACATGCATCAAAGTCATTAGCAAAAAGTATAGAATTTGTGAAATATGCTGAATTAATGTAAAAAGTATTTGTGAAAGTATTTAGATTATATAAATTATATCAAATTCAACAAGCTTTTGAATTCATGCTCTCACTCTCTCTCTCCCCTCTTTCTTTCTCCTCTCCCCCTTTTCTCTCTTTACCATCGTCTCTCACTTCTACCCCCATTCCCATTTCTATTTCCTTGTTTTGCGCTTTCTTTCTCTCTGTTCTCCTGTTTCTCTCTCCTCTCTTTCTCCCTATCGTCAAAAAAGAAAATTGCAATATGGTGACCCTATCCAAACCAAGAGTTTGAAATTTAAAAAAATGAATTGATTTATCTAAACAAAGGATTAAAAATGAAATAAATTTAAATTAAAACAATTCAAATTTCAGAAATTACAAAAAATAGCTGAGGAATTGACATAATTTCAACCCTACCCAAAAAAAAAATCAGCTTCAAAAAGATCATGAAGAAAGTAAAAAGCTCTAAGGCACTTCACATGAGATGTACCTGTTTCAACTCATCAATATACTTACGACCTTGCTCAACTGCTGCTGGACGAGCTGTAAGCTCTTTTAACCTGAAACAGATTTTCAGGTATTCAGAAAATCTCTATCAAATAAAAACCGTACAGATTAAAATTGATATAATTGGGCTAACTATAACAAACCTTAAGAAAATTGGATCTCCAACAGCTTTTAACTGATCTAGACGCTCTTGAAACTCTGTGGCATTGGCATCTTCACCATCTGTATACAACCAATCTTGCACCTGACAGAATGCAAAAGGCTTTAGTCAATATTCCTATCAATAACACTTCTTATTAAGTTGCCCAAGGAAAGGGTTAAACCTGATCAAGCTTCTCAATGAAAGACTGACGTTCCGCACTTGTAGAAACTTTTTCAAAATCCTCAAGAGTTTCAATCTGACAAAACATGAGAAGCATTAAGAACAAGTTGAATAAAGCAGTTATATTGATGTGCTGTAATGATGTATATATAGAGAGAAATCAGTGTATTAAACCTACACTATTGTGCTTGTATTGATGTGAGAGTGTATACACACACACTCACTCACACGTGTGTTTGTGTGTGTTACAAAACAAAGGTAGGGCACTTTCCTTAACCTTGACCCGAAAGCAGGGTACATAAAAGAGAAATATAATAAAATAACATTTAATTTTAACAATCCCTTCAATCTGGGGCATACGGATCATATGCACCAAGCTTGAAACATATATATTGAATCCTAGGTCCTCTTAAAGATTTAGTTAGAATGTCTGCGAGTTGTTAATTAAAACTGCAAACTCAGTAAAAAGATTCTTGGACAAGAACTTCTTTCTAACAATAAGACAATCAATCTCTATATGTTCTCTCATGAAACACTGGATTGAACAGACTACATGAAGAGTTGCTTTGATTGTCACAACACAACTTCATCCTCAACTTTTTAACAAAATTTCAACTCTTGAAGGAGTTGTTTAATCCACAAGTTCACATGTAGCTAGGGCCACATATCTATATTAAGCTTCTAATTAGATCGGGCAACAACACTTTGATTCTTACTTATACAAGATATAAGATTCCATCCAAGGAATACATAGTATCCCATGGTAGATCTCTTGTTAATGGGACAATCATCCCAATACCTTACGTCTAGAGTATTTCCCATGTACTCATAGAATGTGAATAACAACATTCTAGTGATCAATGTGAGGATTTTGCATAAATTGACTCACAACTCCCACTTTATAAGAAATATCAAGTCTAGTTATAACACGAAAAATGAGTTTTCCCACTAACCTCCTATATCTCTCTTTGCATCATAAATATAGTAGCCATTAGTTTCCAAATGATCATGATATCCTTGAACAAGAAACCACAACACAACTCCACAGAGACAGACTAAGACAAATAATTCTTCCTACTGAGTTCTGCACTTGTAATGGTAGGAGTAGCAGAAAAGGGAGAAGCAAAACCTACTAAATTCATCTCAAAGATGAAGAACAACAACGGAGATAGAAGAACCCTAAGACTGTGAAAGGGGGATGTGTCCCGACACCAAAGTATGTTGAAATAGAGAAACAAGGTTTGAAACAGAGGCACACAATGTTGACAAGTCAGACGACAGTATCGCAAAGTGATTCCAACAACAGGAAGGCAGCACATGAAGGACACACTCCGAAAATTGACCACACATAGATCATTGTGTCCGAGATCAGTTCATTACACAATCATTGGGGTTGGGTCGCACCCCTCGAGGCACACCTAACCTTGACATCAACAATGACAGTGACAATGATAAATGTTGTCGGAGACAATGAAGTAGAAGACATTCAAGTCAATGTAGTCAAACTCGTAACTCGTAAGAGAATTGGAGAGGAGATAAAGGATCATAGCTCGAGGATCGTAACTTGACTTGTAAGAGTTACTAATAGTGTTATAATATATATTTATAGTCTTATAATATATATTTATAGATAAATTAAAAAAATATTAGAAATATTATGTGAATTAAAATTATGGGAACTCATAATATTTTAAATGGGTCAGTAAGGCCCAAATAAATTTAGGATTTTAAATTAATAGTGCTGCTCACTTCCTCTTGCTACTACAAAATACTTCTCCAATGACTTAATTTGAATTAGGGTTGCAATAGACTCTGATATTAAAAATGGGCCAAGACCCAAATGTTTGAATTAGGTTTTAGGGTTTATTTTGGGCGGCAACTCTTCACTTCCATGCGCCGCACATCATTCCCTTTACTCTCTTCATTTTCCGCATGGTCACAGCATCACCGGAGCTCACCACCGCACAAGACCATCAAAGCCACCGTTGCCAAACCTCATTCTCTGCGCTGGAGCAACCAAGTTCCATTTTTCTTGGCCAAAAATGGTCATGCACGAGTCACGATCAACAACCTTAGTCAATCCTCCAATCCACTGGTCCGTGCGGCACCTCGTTGTGATCCTCTCTGATACCGATCCGCTGACCGAGACTCGGCTAGCCTTCCAAACTCGCTGACTCGTGCGAGTATGCGAGTAAACTCGTGATTTTGACAACACTAACTCAAGTACTAACTTGAATAAATAAGATAGAGAAAATAGTGCATTCAACCTACATTGTTCTACTACTATTGTTGTGCGTGTGTGTATAAGTTACAAAACAAAAAGGCACTTGCCTTAACTAACCCTAAAGTTGGGTCCACACAAAATAAGTAATAATAAAATAACATTATAAAAGAAATAATAATTAAATAACATTTCATATTGGACAATAAGCAGATAAAACTAGTTAAATTAGTCCATTTTAAACACTCTAAATGAAAAACAACAGCATATGTTTATACATTCAGTCAACCTATGAAGTAACTGTAGAAGCATCATTCCTAGATCCCACCCTCCCAATACAAACACAAGGCAATCAGAAAAACTCTCCAAACAAATGCAGATACTGAATGTAAGGAAAAGAATAGAAGGATGATCAACAGACAGGCATTTGAAGTTAATTTGGCTGGAGGCTAGTATATTTTGGGTTTTAAAAATGCTCATCCTTCATTTCACAATTCTTTTGATGATTTTTTTCTCAAAAGCAATAGTCAAGACCAAAAGTTAAATTCCTCAGTATAAACTTAGTCAACTACTTAAATGTCAATCTTTTGTATGAATCCCTGAAAGAAAATTAGAAATCTTTAAAGGATAAAAATTACCCATTACATAATAGATGAAGGCTGTTAACAAAGTGAAAACTATAAGCATATTGCTTTCTACGAACCTTTTCCTTAGTAGTATATATATATCCTTCCAAATTATTTTTTAACTCAGCTGTTCTTTTTCTGTCTGTATCTTTTTGGTCTAGTACTTGCAATTTCTTTTTGACTTCAGTAAGAAAATCTTCTGACAGAGACATTCCAAGTCCAGTTATCTTCTCAACAATCTGTAATGAGCAAAAAGCAAAAACAGCAATGAAGCAAGAAAAGTATATTAGATCTTGTTTCAATTTTTCCCAAAATTCACCACCCAGTTTAAATAATCACAAAATAAGGGTGGCCAGTTGACATTCACCTTTAATGGCACCCTAAAGGTCCGCTTTTTCAGCTTCTTCTCTGTAGCAAGCTCAGCGGCAGCTTGCTCCTCTGCACTAGTGTTGGATGTCTTACTAATCCCACTGTCAGTTTTGATGCTTTCATTGCTTTCCTCAGAACTATTTCCAGCAGCAGATTCAGCCGAACCATTTGATGAAATGGTTGAACTCTCAATGGTCAAATTCTTCTTAGGAACTTCCACCCACTCTGTTATTTCAATAACAGCATCTGCCCTATCGAGAGAAAGAATTCCACTTCTACTAAGAGAAAAATGTATGCTTGCCTTGATGGGGGATGACAGATTCCGAGATGAGTATCTAGAAGAACAGAGAAGGAACAAAGATATGAGGGCATTTACTTTAAGAGCAATTCCTGAAGGGGCTTAAATAAGCAATATGCCCACAAAACTTCAGCAAGATTTTTATCCTTACTTCTCACTTGCATCTGTCAAACCAGATATCTGGTATCGAGCAATTTCAGGAGCGGTAGCACCAGGAGGCAAAAGATGCCCACTTTCATAAGCTAGTGAAACTTCAAAATCTTTGTTATGATTAACGGATCTAAACATCTGGTAAGTTAACAATATTACAATGGATTAATAAAGTTGGAGTATATAATTGATCAATTCATTCTTCATATGATATTTAGTCACAATCAGCATAGAATCATAAACTGATTTACCTTACTCGGGACTTTCTTCATTCGTGGTACAAGTAACTGCCTAGAGCTTTCATCTTTTAAAAGTTCAGGACCATTCAACTCAACCACAAATCCGTATAAGGAACCATCAACCATTCCTAGTTTGCGGTTTAATTTAATCCCATCACTTAAATTTGCAGCATGCAGAGCTGCACCAAGAACTATTGCTTCATCAGCATCAAGATGCCTATCAAGCTCTTTTCTCCCAAGGAATTCTTGAAGCTTAGCCTGTAATAATATTAACAGAATATCAATAAACAAAGCTCTACACTAATGCACAGCAAGTAAAAAACTTCATCTGTGAAACTAAAGTTCAAAGACTGTATCCAACAATACATCGACAAAATAAAGTGCTGCAATTTCATAGATTCTGGGTATTCAAACTCGGATATATTCATATTTGAAATAAAAAGTGATAATGCAAGTGAATTATATACGCAGTCAGTCTTCTCCATTGAAATCTTTATGCCGACATTTGAGGCATCAGCTGTGCTCTTCCTTTGTCTTCATTATTCAAATCAATAGAAAAAAGTAGCAAGTACAGGTTATCATAAAATAGGGTCAAGCTTGGACAGCATGAATTACTATGATTGACAATATAGATTACAGAAATGTTGAAGTTCAAGTGAACAAAATGCGAGAGCAAAGGACAGAAAACTGAGAAGGAAAGGGTCAGAAATGCTCTCTCAGTATGATTGTGTTTCTGGTGAAAAAAATAATTAGCTTTGGATGCCAAGTGCAACTCTAAAATACAGGAAATTGTGAGGAAAAAACTTTAGTAACTGAATCAGTTTGGTTGAACAGAGTTGTAACAAAACATCCTGACAAAATATCTAACGAACAATTAACCTGACGGATTAGTTACTTCTGTTAAATCAGATTAGCATGCACGTGCATTTAACATCTAATAATATACTAGCAGAGCAGCAGCAGTATAAAGACAGCATACAACTTCAGGATACAGATACAGTTGTATAACTAGGTTTATCCTTTACATAGCAGATAATATATATGGTAAACAAATGTTGCTGACGACTATCAAGCATGGACAACAATATTGTATGCAGAGATCAAACCCCACCCTAGCCAGAGTGCACACTGTCAAAATAATTGTCAAAGAAAGGAAAAAAAATATTCACACCTGTAATTTTGGCACTCTGGTGGCACCTCCAATTAACTCCACCGCATATATTTCTTCCAATGAAAGACCAGAATGCTCAAGCACCTCTTTCACAGGTAAAAGTGATTTTTCCCAAATGTCTTCACAGAGCTCTTCAAATTTCTCACGGGTAATAGTGCTCCTGTAAGAAAACATGTCATGTATGAAGGACCCTTGAGCATTATATGCAGTGTAAGAATATCAACTTGATAATAAACTATAATTTTACTTTCCTTGTCATTATTTGCATTTTATTTTGACTAGTTTATTTATTTTTGTTGACAATCTTGAGAATATAAGAGTTTCATTTTTCACAGTATTTCTTGACTTCCCCTTTAGAAGCTATCTTCAAATTGATCTCTTCCGTAAGAAGATACCAAAACCTAGCCTGTCTATTAACCAATATGCAGTCCTTAAGGTTACATGTAACTCCTTAACCAAGATAAAGCTAAGCATATTACTATATTCTAAAGATCAACCAATTGACACGGACACTGATACGACATAATATGCCAACCTAACCTATCAATCAACCAATTGCGTTTTACTTTTTTTAGCATTACTAGTAAAGAATTCTCCCAAGGTCATCTCGTTAAGATTGGCACCTCCTTGACATCAGAGATGACAAAGAGCTGGATTTGATATTATGTAAATTCATGATTGTGGTTATAATTTTTATTTGGGATAGCAATTTATTTTGGGAGAATTATAAGAAAGGAAAACTTGATAAAAACAAATATTCAGTTTAGGAACTGCTGAAATCATAGACTTAAGTGAAGGAAAGACAGAATCAAAACAAAGATGAATATTTTCTTTTGTCTTGATGTGAAACAAAATACATAGCATACACCTATTCATACTAATATTAGACTTATAATGCTAATAATTAAGGAAACAAATCATGATGTATAAAGAAATATGAAAAGAAAAAACACTTCAAACAGATCATCCCACATAAACATACAATATTTGTTCAGAAGATAGAATGAAGATATGATGCATCTATTACATATTCTATTAGGAACAATTAACCACCCCACTAATTAACAATGTGAAAATAATGGCTAATGACTGACAAATGTGTAAACCACTGACAGAACTGACCATGTAGTTAATTGTTCCAAAAACATGAAATACCATATCAAGAATTTGATTATTTTGTTTCCCAATTATTTTTATCTGAAACAAATAGTGAGAACATGTTTTTACTGCTGTATTCAAGCAAGGCATAACTCCCAAGACTGATGCCCCTTTCTCAACCTTAGCCAGCCAGTAAAACCTAAGGCTAGTTAATTGCAAATAACTAACCACTTAAGCAACTAGTTATTGACTCAATCAGCTATTTGCAAGCTTAACCACTTTGTTAATGGAAAATACTGCTATAAATAGCTCATTTTTCTACGATTTATCCAACTAAATTTTACCCAAAGGAAATCTAGGACATGCTTTTACTGAAGGGTTGGAGCAGTTCAGGTTACAATTTACTCAGACAATTGAAGCAAAGGCAACTGTGTTCTTTCTACCAGTCTTTTTGCTACTGTAATTATTTCACAGGAAAGCTATGATGTTCCCATATAATTCCAATACCCATACTGGATGTTTCCAATACCAGTACTTATTGAATACATATGCAAGCATACCCAATAACCTTACCACTCATGTAAAACTAACTCCACACAAAAACACAGAGTCTTGTTAGGAGTTTAGTTTGCTACTAAATGAGACAAAATGCTACTCCACTCTTAAAAAATCATTTTGAATAGACAACACTCTATCCCCCCAAAAAATCAAATACATGAAAATGTATTCCTAGAAACAATATCAACTGAATTGGTTTTTTCCAAAAAAGAAAAATACAAAACTCTTTGGATCAAATATTTCCCATATTAGTTTGCCATCATAATATATAGGATAAAGACTGGTTCTCGTTTTCCTGGCTGTTCTTGTTCATACTAGGTAATAAAAATCAATTAAAGAGGGTGCTAAAGTACACTGTACAAATAAGGTTGAATCATGATCTACACAGCACAAAGCATAAACTTTTGCTCAGAAGTAAAGAGAATAATAATATATAATTTCATAGAATGAGTAATTTCAAATTCAAACTACCTGAAGTCGACGTCATCATGAAGCGATTCAACGGAAATAGGAGCAGCGGTATTCGCACTAAGAATCTCTTTAGTTCGCTTAACCTGCTTCTTCAATTTAGCCATGGCCTTGGGAAACTTCCTCACATCAATTCCACCACCAACTTGCGCGTTGAACTGATCCGCAAAATACTCCACCAATCGCAACTCCATGTGCTGACCACCAAGCTCCGGGTTCCAGCGCACATCCTTCACCTGAAACTGGTTCACGGACACGCTCTTGCCATACTCCTTACCCTTGTACGCCGAGAAGTACACAAGCGCAGCGTAGGTACTAGTAGCACCCATGTCATAGAAAATCACGTGCCTCGTCTCGTTCGAGAAGTCCTTATCGATCCCGTACTGCAGCGCCGCACCGGAATGCTCGTTTATCAGAGACAAAACGTTAATCCCCGCCAACTGCGCCGCCGCAAGCAGCCCTCTCCGCTCGGCCTGTCCCATATACGGCGGCACAGCGATCACCGCGTCCTTAATGGGAATCTTCGCGTGAAACTCCGCCAAATTCACCGCGTAACCTAACACCATGGCAACGAGTTCCTCGGGGGAGTAAACACTGTCGTTTTCGTTTCCGCCGTCCGCGACTAAATTCATGCCGCCTCGGAAGTTTTCCTTCGTCTCGAAAGGGAGGTACATTGAGTTAAGAATCTTCTGCGCGGAGGCATAGGGCTTCCCGAGGAGGTCGCGCGTTTGGGAATAGACCTTCTGCGGGTAGCGCGCGGCGAGGCCGGCCGCCTCCTCACCGAGAAGGCGGTGGCCGTCGTTGAAGGAGACCAGCGCCGGCGATTTCCGTTTAGACATCTCGTTGATCGCGATCGAGATCGGAGATTGACCGGGCTTCAGGTTCACCACCGCCACCTTCAACGATTCGGAACCTAGATCTACGCTGAAAACCGCGGCTTGCGACGGAGAGAACAAGAGCGCGAGGGAGAACAGCACAGCTAGCGCCACCTTCCACGCCATTTTTCCGACGGAATGCGGCGTTTGACCGCCGAGAAAGCGAGGGAATATTATGTGAATATGTTTTGGGGAAAACGGAAGCGAGATCTTGGTGGTGGCAGTGAAGTGAGTTTAATAATTAATAATAATAATAATAATACTAATAATAATAATAAAATTGGAAGTAACGGTGCAGATTTATTGTACGGGAGAAAGTGTGACGGAGTGAAGGGTGTTTAACCACTGAAAACAAAACACGTGGCGAAATGTACACGTGGCGGAAATTGAGATGGTGTGTGGTGTTGTTATTGACTCCTGCGTGCTGAAGGTTCTCGCTGAGTCAAGAGTGTAAGAAATGACGCTTCTAACCTTGTATTCTGTAGTTAATATGTAACTTGAAAATCACAAACTGATCTTAAAAATTCACATTTTAACACGTTTGAAATGTTTTTAAGGGTGATATTTTTCTGCGCACTTTTCCATTTATTAAATACAGAAACTCAAACGATTTTGTTCTGTGTATCTACATTTTATTTTATTTTATTTTTTTAATTTTTACGATGATAATAAGAATGTAACATACATATAGATTAATTTTTGAATGAAAAATAAAAAAAATTGTAAAAAGTGATTAAAAATGAAGGTTATTCTATATAAAGTAAAATTTAGTATAGAAATAAATGAGAATATGTTTTTTATTATCTAATTTTATATTAATATTAATTTAAAAAATAATTATTGTATTAATAAAATGAAATATATTAAATAAGGGTGGAATGAAAAAAAAATTATATAAAAAAACGATTATAATAAAAAATTCTCTTTAGGTATACATGCACAAAAAGTATATATTGTTTTATTTTATATTATTTTTAAAACTATAAACAATTTTAAGAAATTTTCTAATTTTAAAAGTTTTTGTTGTAACATTTCAAAGAACCAAATTACAATATATAAAAATAGTTTACTATATTTATAAAATTTAATTTTCAAATATCAAAAGATGATTTACAAAATAAAGAAAATTTAAAATATATATATATATATATATATATATATATATATTACATGTACTTAAATATGGAAAAATGTAAAACATCTTAAGCAGAAATTTTAGTGTCTATGGTCCTATATCGGATATAAATAACACAAAAAGGTAAATTAACCAAAATAATATGTGTATATAAAAGAAGTTTAATTAATGTTAAGTTTATTATAAATTTATATATTTTTAATTAAATTTTTATTAAAAACTTTTTTTATTAACATAATAAAATTTTACATTTTTTCAATTAAGCTATTATTATTTAATTTTACAATGAGATAACATGTTCTTACTTTTAATTATCATTGTTTAAGAATTTTTGGAAAATAAAAAATAATTTACAAAATTGATGGTATTCTACTTATTGTTCAAGTTCATTTGGAGACTATGAAATTAAATGATAACCCAATTGAAAGCAATAATTTAATTAAAAATATAAATATATTAAATATTTAATAGAGTGGAAATTTTGGTTGAAATTTAATTAGAAATACTTAAATTTACGATGAACTTAAAATTTTAATTAAGTCATTTTCTATTTTTTCATGTACAAACATGTAAGCAATTACAATGGGAAATAAGAGTCATGTCACATCCAAATGATGGCAACATCATACAGTAGAGAATCAATTGAAGAAAAAAAATACTGAATAAAACGTAAATTTTGAATACATACTACAAATTAAATTATGATATTATACCATCTCTAGGTATGTGAACAAAGTAATATAATTCCAACATAATGACAAAAAATGTTGAAGGAAATATTTGTGTTTTATTTCATCTAACAAATTTATTGATCTTGAGAACTATAAACACGTAAAGCCAATCTGCAACATGATCCAAGAGCAGAACATATTTGTGTCTCCATGCTGTGTTGAGGAACAAAGAAGCCCACACTCCCCATAAGCCAACAGCAAATCCAACTCCCATCCCCAGATAGAGTGATTCAATTTCTGACTTGTTTGCACCACCTTGCACTCTCCTGTCACCAACACCAAGGATCGAACAATTTTTTGACAAAGGAAGTCCACATAGTTTGGAATTCCCAACATAGCTCCATGCATCAAAACTCTGAAGTTGAGTCCCCAATGGGATTTGTCCAGTGAAATCATTGTACGACATATTGAGATAACTCAGAAAAGTTAGTTTAGAGATTGCTTCGGGAATTGTGCCTGAAAGGTGATTGTTGGAGAGATCAAGAGACTCCAAATTTTTCATCCCACCAATCTCCATTGGTATCTTTCCTGTTAAATGATTTCTAGACAAGTTCAAGAACAACAATTGAGTGAGGCCAAAGAGTTCTCTCGGGATCTCTCCAGACAGATTGTTTGATGAGAGATCCAAATTTCTCAGCAGCCCAATGTCTCTATACCCCAACTCTCGACCTTTCCAAAACAAATCCAAATTAAATCCGAAATGTATTATTCTTCTTTCACCATCCATGGAAGAAATGTTGAAGACACAAGGAGGAATAGATCCAAAAAGTTTATTTTGTGAGACATCGAGTTGTATTAGAGAGGGGAGGTTGCATATTTGTTGTGGAAAGTTGCTACTAAATTGGTTGGATCTCAATATCATCACTTGCATACTCTCTGGCATCTTCGATGGTACAACTCCAGAAAAACAATTGTTTCCAAGGTTGATGCATACCAAGGATTTCATGTTTGACAAGTCCAATGAAAATTCCCCAGACAAGTTGTTCTTGTTAAAGTCCATGACAATGGTTTCATTTAACAGCCCAATTGATGGAGGAATCTCACCTTCTAGCTTATTGTTGCCAATGAAAAGGAAAGTTAAACCTCTCACATTCTCCCAGCAATCGGGAATTACTCCAGTCAATAAATTATATGATACATCCAAGTAACCCAATGCACTTTTCCTGCTAAATTTATGGCACAGAAAGGGAGAGATGGATCCAGACAAGAAATTGTTTTCCAAACTAATAAAGAAGACATTTGCTGATATACGTGGGAGTGTTCCTGTGAAGTTGTTGTGACCCAACCATATATATTTAGAATTTATTGTGACATTTGACAAGTCAGCACTAATTGCGTTGTAGGACAAGTTAATGGCTCTGATTTTGGCTGCAAAACTCCAAAACTTGTCTGCATTTATGGAAGAAAGTCTGGAATGAGAAAAATCTATAGTTCCTAGTCTCCTTTGTGTGTATAGCCATTCTGGAAAAGTAGGACCTAGACTTGTATTTTTCAAGCCAATTTCACGAAGTTGAAAAGGAGGAATCCATTTAGGATCAATGTCAAAAGAAAAGCCTGAATTCAAGACAAGTGATTCTAAGTTAAAGAGTTTGGAAAAGTGCTTCTCAGATATAACACCAGACAATGAACCTCCAATGAACAAGGTCCTCAAGTTAAAGAGTTGGCCAATGTTGGCTGTAAGATTACCACTCAAGGAGTTGGAGCTAACACCTAATTCGGTTAAGGATGAAAGGTTTCCAAGAGTTGAAGGAAAGGGACCCTCAAACGAGTTTTCAGAAAGAACAAGTTGTTGCAGGCCTTCATGTTCCCCTAACCAATCCGGAATTGGTCCAGTAAGTTTATTGTTTGCCAATCTCAAAGATTTAAGATTTGGAAGATTTAGCATGCTCTTGGGGATTCTACCCTTCAAATAGTTGAAGCTAAGGTCAATGTGGAAAATATCACTGCTAATATTAAACAACCAATAAGGCAACTCAGAGTCAAAGTAATTCCCAGACAAGTCAAGAGTGAGAAGTGATGTAAAATTCACAAACTTGACAAAAGGGCTCATGTCGACTAAATGACAACTTGCCAATTTCAACTCCAACAAAGAAGGATGCATGGACATGGTTTGAAGCCAGTTTGTTTCATTTTGAAGATTAATCTCACTGAGATCGAGAAATTTCAATGAAGAAAGTTGAGAAAGCCATTGAAGATTGTTCAAATGAAGATCTTCATTGAAGGATAAGTCCAAGAGTGAGAGGAGTTGAAATGTAAAGGTAGTGATTCATTAAGGATAGGTGGAAGAGTTAAACCTGTAAAGTCATTCAAGCTCAAGTCCAAGTAGGTCAAAAATTCAATTTGAAGTAGAGATAGGCTGATTTCACCTTCCAAGTTTTGTTGGTTAAGATCAAGTCTTGTGACTCTCCCTGTGGTGTTATCACACACCACCCCTTTCCATGCACAACAATCTTCTCCATTGGACCAAGAGGAGAGCTTGTTGGAATGATCTTTCACACTGTGTTTGAAGAGCAGCAATGGAGATCTATCTTTTTCATTGCAACTAAGCTTCATATTTGTACTACAGGCACCTTTCTGAAACGTTACTGCATACAGCAAAAGTAGTAAAACACAAAATTGTAACGAGAAGCAAACCATGGTTGATTGCTTGATTTTGGAAATGAGAACTCAAATGTTGTTTTCTACTTGTGCTTGCTGGTCACTCTCTCTGCATGTATATATACACACATATCAAAAGTTGAATATAAAATATTCAGTGACTTATGTTTGGGTTAGATATTCTATAGAAAGTTGTGCTCTTTACACCTAATCATTTCATTTTAAAGTGATTATGATTTAAGAATTTTCTTACAAAGATTAAGTAGGACAATATATGTTATGTGTTAAATAGTTTTACTAAAAAAACTTCATTATTCTTTCTATAAATATATTTATTTAACGTTTCTATAAACTTACAAGTTTGCATAGATGATTAGAAAGTAAGAAAACTATAGAAAATAATTGTTTAAAATATACTGCTGTGTATTATAATTTCAGTATTTGTAGTTATTTCAGTTTCTACTTTTTAAAAATGGGAATTTGTTGTTTTTATTTTTAATGTTAACGGGTTGAACGAAAAATTAAATAATTTTTTTATATAATATCCATTATTTTGTAAACGTAAATTACAAGTCTACAATTTGTGTTCCAATTTTGTCCAGGTCAAAGTCTGTCTTCGTCAACTTGTCTTCGTCAACTTAAGTCAACAATATTTTCTTCTTGAATAATAAAAGTGGGATGCCGTATGCTTAACTCAATGATGACATTTATAAAATTAATTTTAGAATAAAAAGTAAGAAAAAATAAAATAAAATAAAATAAAATATTTTTTAATAAATTAAAATTAGTTTATATATAATTTAATAATGAAAATATAAAGCAATTATACAAGAAAGCTGTCATAAATTAATTTGCACGTAAATTAATAGTTTCAAATTTTCTTTTATAAATGTATATGATTGTCAAGTAAATCCTTAATACTTCTCTTTTTTACGTTTGTATTAAATGAGATAGTAATTTAGGATTTTAATTTAAGAGTTTTCAAATTATAAAGTTGTGCATTTTTTTAGTTTTATAAATAATATTTGGACGTTTATTTTTTTAAAATGTAGTTAGGTTTTTCTCAATAATATGTTTTAACTTGCTAAATGAGTTTTATTCTTTGAAAGATGTATTAAAAATAATAATGGTAACTATGTGAAATTTTTATTCAATATAGTAAAGTGTCACTAAGATAAATCAATAAATCAAAATTAATTTTATTGATTAAAATAATTAGTCATTATATTAATTAAATTAAATTAATTAAATTAAAGACCATTTTATAAATTAAAAATTATTAATATTTAAAGTAGTTTCTATTATTAATAGAATATTATAAAATAGTTTCTAAATTGATATTTAAGCATTAGCTATCAAGATTTTAGCTACTATTCTATATTAGTCTCTATTAGTCTTTTAAAGACTAATTCAAAATCTAAAATATGAGTAACTAAAATATTGGTAGCTAATTTAGATACTAATTTATAAATCATTTTATAAATTTTTATTACTTATAAAAATCATTTTTTTACCAATAGTTTTTTAGTTTCTAAAATAATATCTAATTTAATCATGACTAATTATTTGTTGTCTCTATATTTAGTTGTTATTTAATGATTTTCTTGTAGTATGTATATTATATTTTAAAATATTTTTTATTTGAAAAAATGTATAATTAATTATTAATTTATAAATTGAAATTATTTAATTAATTAAATTATTGACAAAATTTAGTATAATATATAAATTTAAATACTAATTAATATATAAATGAAAACATGGAAATGGAAAAGTAAATTCAAATAAATTGTTACAATATCACTAAAAAAATCATAAAATAAAAACCAATTTTAGAGACAAAAAAATAATTAGTTGCTATAGTGACTAAATTAGAGATCATTTTAGGAACTAAATAAATTTTTGGTTTCTAAATTAGTTTCTATTATTGTTAAATGGTTTCTAAACTTTTGGTTTCTAAATTAATTTCTATTATTAGAAACTATTTAACAATAATAGAAACTAAATTAGAAACCAATTTTTTTTTAGTTTCTAAAATGGTCTCTAGTTTAATTACTATTGTAACTAATTAATTATTTTGGTATCTAAAAATTGGTTTATACTTTATATTTTCTTACCGTGTATAAATTAGTTTTAAACTAAAGAAAACTAAAATAGTACAATGTTTCAGGTATTTTATTATGTACATGGACAATTAGCATGTTTACGGCATTCATTTAGTTAGAATAAACAATTTTAAAGTTAATTTGTAACAAGGAGATTTTTGTGATTATTATTTGAAATAAGGTAATTTTTATAATTATTGTATTTACATGAGAGTTAAAATGAAATATGTATTTTTTTATGAGTTTAGGATTTATGATTTAAAGTTGATTTTGAATGGGATGAAACAAAATTTTATAAGTCTTATAAATAGTTTTTCATATTTAGAGAAAATCAATAAATATAACTATTTATAAATGACAAGAACAACCAGCAATTATTAAAAATATAATTATTTGATCCTCTAACAAGAATAATAAATTATTATCTTCAATTCGATATGAAAAAGTAAAATAAATTTTTTCAATTACAAACAAAAAAATATATAATTTTAATAATAATATCATAAAAATGATTTTAAAAGTTATAATTTCATCATTCAATAAAAAAATCAGTTTAACCTAAGTTATAATTTTTTTTTAAAAATTTATTATCTAAAACAACCTAATTACATCTTTAAAAAGTTTTAACATTTCAATATTATTTTAAACATATAAAAATAACAACTTTAAAATTTTAATTTTAATTCTCAACTTTAAATTAAAAAACCTAAATTATTAAATATAAAAAAAAACTTATTTAATACGTTAGTTTTTAAAAAAGGCGATTTTGTTCCATGGATGGAGACTATAGATGAAAAAAGGGTTGAATTCGTCAAACTTTAATTAAAAGTCATTGTATGCGTACTTCTATTTTGAAAACTATTTTGGGAAGTATTAGCTGTTGTAGTGTGTGAACAATTTGTTTGAATATGAAAATAAGAAATAATAAACTACTTCTATTTTGAAAACTATTAGTTGTTGTAGTGTGAACAATTTGTTTGAATATGAAAATAAGAAATAATAAATTACTTCTATTTTGAAAAGTATTAGTTATTGTAGTGTGAACAATTTGTTTGAATATGAAAATAAGAAATAATAAATTCCAAAAACTTATAAAAGGATCAGATAAAGTAAAACAAAATTACTGAATTAGGTTATTTTATTGTCCTGCGTATTTTTTTCCTAACTCAAATGATGTTAAGTGGAGTCAATATGTAAGTTTATATATAAACCTATTTTATGAAGTAATAATTAGGGTTTATTGACTATGATGGGTTATTTTTTTTTGTTTTTACTAAAATGGTGTCCGTTTAAAAAAAATTATAAATTTAGGCAAGTCGTGCCTAATTGGGACGACTTCATATGCAGAAGTCGTACCAATTAGGCACGACTTCTGCCATGTCATACTAA
>Ga0123342_1004639_pt1 | contig 20741 bp, 13 predicted proteins | sample Turbeawhitnodule_FD_89960 | JGI IMG/M metagenome (GOLD analysis project Ga0123342, IMG submission 89960) | Root nodule microbial communities of legume samples collected from Mexico - Turtle bean Mexico white nodule | ecosystem: Host-associated > Plants > Roots > Nodule | place: Mexico: Nepantla...
AATAGAAACTAATTTAGAAACCAATTTTTTTTTTTAGTTTCTAAAATGGTTTCTAATTTAGTTACTATTGCAACTAATTATTTTGGTCTCTAAAAATTGGTTTCTATTTCATGATTTTCTTGTCGTGTCAATTAACTATCTAGGTTTTAACTTTCAATTATTTAGATTTTAAATTTTGATAGCAAAAATCTTTGTAATTAATTAAATATCAATTTTAAAACTATTTATCAATAATAAAAATTAATAATTTTTTTAGTCTCTAAAATAATATCTAATTTAGTTAATATAATAACTAATTATTTTTTATGTTTAAAATTTGTTTTTATTTAATAATTTTCTAATAGTGAATTAAGGGAAAAAATGATATTGAGTGTCACCTTCATTTTATTGTTTTTCTTGCTTTGTCTAAAAGGATTGTCACCAATAACTCACTCACTTAGATCTTCTTCTCAAATCTATGAGATCCAAACCTATACAATCATTGTAAACTCACTCCTTTACTTATACAACAACACTAAAAACAAACAGACTAAAAGCTCATCAAAGAACCCTACATTACAGACAATATCCAGGTGTGTCTGTGTAACGATGTACTTTTATCACCTAGCTCACAACAATTTTTATAAAAATGCAAAACATGTTCTTTTAAAGAAACATGGTTGTTTTATAAGAGTAGCTGAGCTAAATTACTCAAAAATAGAATTAGAAGAGAGAATAGTAGCATAATTATTTTTCACACTGAATACATATGTGATAAATGAATGAAATTACCTACCAAGATTTTATCAGTAAATTTAGAATATAAATAATTAATAATTAAATTTTTAATAACTAATTAAATATTAATTTAGATCAATAATAAAAATTAATTTAAATATTAATAATTTTTTTAGTCTATTAAATATTATCTAATTTAATTAATATAATAATTAATTATTTTTTTAAAATTGGTTTTTAACATTGATGATATTTTAATAGTAGTATAATATATATATATATATATATATATATATTATAAATATGTGTGTGTGTTTTCTATTTGCATATAGAAGGTTCTGTGTTTATGTGTAAAAGTAAAACCAAGATAAAATTTAAAAATTATTTTAATATAAAAATCAAACAATTTTTTATAAATGATTTTCTTAAACTTTTTAAGTGGCTTAAAGATGTCAAGTCAAACAGTATTAATTATAATTTATTTTGATAAACTTCAAAGCAGTGGATTATAGTAACCATGTTACATGAGAGGAACTATTGAAAATAGATTTCAAGAATAGGAGAGATAGATATAAATATTATATGCAGCATTAAGCAAATGAAGTCTCAACTCAACTCCAAAAGTGAGGAATTGATAAACATTACACATTGTTGGTGATTAAATAAATTTACATATAAGATGCTCCTGCATATCATATCTTAGGTGTTATTTATATATACTATACTATAATTACTAAGACTAAACTTCAGTAAGAATCCGAAGCAAAATCATATGAAAGTGGTAGAGATCCATTCAGAGTTTGGTCTTGGGAAACAATGCTTGGTGAGTCTGATAAAGTAGCCTTACTTAACCAGTATTGCTGAAACCTCTGCCTTGCATACTCCTTGTAGTCAAACTCTATTTTATTCACATAACTCTGCATGTGCATCATAGCATCTACATTAGTATATACATCTATACCTTTACCTTCATAGTATACACAAATAAGCTTCTTTACGGAATTCAAATAAAACAAAAACTTACTGAAATAAGTCCCCATAAACCCCAAAATATATGGTTTGCAGCAGTGTAGTTTTCAGTAGCTTTCACCAACTGGTTCACTTTAGCATTGCTTGGTTTATTGCCTGTGTAGAAAGAACTGTCAGAACAAATTTGAGGCATTTATGAGATTTAGAAGCTAGCTCTCACGATATGATTTCAACTTCATTTTGACAAGGCATGTTGAAGAGTGACATCACATTCAAACATACATTGAAGAGTTCATGAGCTTAAACTAATAACTAAGTTAAGCACAAATTAAACAAATGAATGCCAGCTCCATATAAGCAAAGACTTGTTCATCAATAATGTAAACTGTGTAAACTTAGAGCTCTAATTATTCATTTCTCTAAGGGTTTTCATCAACTGAGAATAGATTAATAGCAATTATCTACATCCAGATTTATGAGAATCATGTGTACTAGTGGAGTGAGTGGACTAACCTTCAGAACTCAGATAGATGCGGATAAATCTTTGACGTTCCTCTAGGCCTGGTTTATCATATCCAATTTGGTGTGTCAGGTTTCAGAGTGATCTCAGTAAACATAAATTTGCAGCTACTATTAATCATAGAGGAGCAAAGATATTACAAACAAGAACTCTACCTGGATATTTCTTGTAGTCAAGAACATGAGGTGTGTCACTGTGGTAATCAGCCGCCATTTCACAGAAATGATTTGCTAGGTCATAAGCAACAGGATTATAACTCGCATATTCATAGTCCTGTATAGTGAAAAGAAATTAAAAAACCAACAAAAGGTAAGTTTGGTGTAATATTTATATGACAGATAAAAGATGAGAAGAGCCTGTAAAAGTGGTATTATCTTCCTATGTCCTAAAGTTGATACAGAAAGTGTTCGTTTGTCTTATTATCATGCACAAATTTTCAAGTATTTGGCATTCAGATTGATTCAATGGTAAAAATTAAAAGAAAAAATTAAGGAGACCACTAATACCAGAGGCAAAGAATATATGATCACAACTTACAATTATAGTGATTAATTTTGTCTCCTCCTCCAACATTATGTTACCATATTGTAGATCATTATGACAAAAGCCAATCTCTTGATATCCTTCAGATAACTTCTTCTCCAGGATGTTTATTTCCTCATCCAGATTGTCCAAGCCAAAAATTTTTGTATCCTTTGGGGAGCACAGACTCTTGGCTTGACCAAGCCAATTCCTAGTAAATAGCACAAGAGACAGTATTTAATATTGAGCAAAGCATAGCAATGAAAAAGGAATTTAAGACTGATCTGACCAATAATTACCTCAATCTGTGCCAAATCTGAGCCTTCTTTGCGCCAGGCATATCAAGATTATGGAACTCTCTCATCTTAGATGCTACCAAAGCAGATACTTCAGGGTCACGGAGGTCAGCAGCTGAGAGAGTCTAAAAAAAGGAAGAAAAAAAAACAGGTTATACTTACACAATCATTATACTAGGAAACATGATTAAATCTCTGAATGGCACTGTTAATTCAGGATAAAAGTGCCATTTTAGTAACATAAAATGAGAAATTCACCTAAAACTTATCCATTTGTTCAATTCAAGAAAACTCGTTAAGAAAGTTGAGTTACATATAAAGATATAAAGGAAAAGAATACTATACTTTGACACTACTACAAGACAAAATACATTTATATGATACCACTAAAAGAAAAAACATTCATTTATTTTTCAATTTAAAATTTTAATATATATTATTATTATATTATTGAAGTTGGTTGTTACGTGAGAGTACTATTTGGAAAGAAAAAAAGTCACAAACATTAAGTATTTAAGATTTTGGGTTGAAAAATCTAAAAAAGATAGTGAAGAGGTTTTAAAAGAAGAGATCTCTGGATGGACCAAGCAAATTACCAATCAATTGTCATTTGGGTTCAACTCTTCAATTAATCCATCCAGAAGTGTTCCATACAAAGTTGACAAAAGAATTTGTTGGCAACTACTTAATTAAATAACTATGAAGTTATTAATGAGCATTTAATGGGTGAAAGGAAATATGACATCCCAAGTCATGTATGCATACAAAAAAATCCAGATCCTTATTCCCAGTAACATCAATGTTATATTATGTTTCTTTATTTCTAATAGAGAAAATGACATTCAGCAAATTTGTAAGAAGAATGGTAAACGCAACACCTAAGAGCACCAGATCCTATTGACTCAACACCATTCAATTGAACTTCTAAAATATGCTTCTTAATTATTAATCCTAAACAGGTATGTATTGATAACCCTCCATTGCTCCAAAAGAAAAGGGAATCAAATACCCAAAAGAGAGCATCAGCCCTAAGAAAAGCTTTTTGACTCCACAACAAAACCAAAATGGAGAACAAAAAGTTTATTCACTTTCAAACTCAGCATATACTCTCTAAAGATCAAGCACCAGTTGTAATAATGATTGCAACCACTCATACACCATAAAATTATTCTAAAAAGCAAGATACAATACTTGAAACTTATTCAAAAATCTATACACATAATTAATGTAATTCTACAAATTCAAAACCTATTTATAAATAATTATCATCATATAAACTCCTTTGTATCATTTACGTATATCCTTATTTGATTTTGAAGAAATAATATTTTTATATTATATATTAATGAAGTATCTAAAAGTATCAACACTAAACATAAACAAAAATAAAAAAAGTATTGTTAAGTTTTTGGATGTTTAGAATAAGTGAAGCAAATTAAAACGTGTTTATGGTCATAAGAGGTAGTTTCATGCTGGGGTCACATGGCCTTGTTTTTCAAGGAGTGTTTGTGTTTAGAAAACCAGCCAACAACTGTGCCAAAAAGAGTTTGAAAATCAGCCAATTTTGATGACTCAGTCATCCCAAAGATGCCTTTTCACTCATCCAACTACACATTAACACATCATTATTTTTTGCCCTGCTCCACACAAACCAAAAATGGTTGTTATATCAAGATTAAGCAAAATAGTAAATATGATAAATTGGTCAACTTTTCTAATTAACTTTAGTAAAAATGTAAAAAAAAAAAAAGGAACAAAATTGAACTCCAACTATATGATCTCGTCAGCAAAAGGATAACTTTCTGAGGCCATGTAACAATCATGTCAGTTTTTCTGTAAATGGAAAAATTAAAAAAGAAAGAGGATAAGAACATAGAACATACTCTGGCGTGAATAAACTCCTCAATTCTGCCAGAAGTGAAACGGCCAAGAAGGCGAGGTCCTTGACCATGCTTTGACATGCACTCAAAGGTTTTCACTTCTTCTTCCCTGTCGAAGAAAATTTCAACCCCTTCCCCATATAAACGAACCAGAACCTGTTTGACTTCACCACCATTTTTAGAAGGCCATTTTACCTGGAAAACCTCATTGGTCATTGCACCCTTAAGTGGAATCACCTGCAAAGTGCTCAAATCATCGATAACATCACCCATATCCGACGCCACCGCGGCAAGCACTTCCATTATCTCTTCCTGCGATCCGCACCCTTTCAACAGTTCAATTGTCTTTATGGCCATCCTCGAAAACAGAACAACTCTGTACGTGCCCAAAAACAGAGGAAGCTGAAACAGAATTTTGTTAAGTGCTTTTCTGCATGCACAAACATACGCAGAAAGATTCGGGTTTGAGAACCCGATTGCGAGAAAACTTCACCAACCGATTACCCTTTAAAAGAAAATTGTAAGAAAACAAAGTAGAGTTGCGTGTTCTAGAACACAACCCCAAAATAGAGAATTACAGAGTTCGAAAACAGGAGAAATGCTGCGAGCGAATAGATTTGAAAGTAGAAGATTGCGTGGAAAAGACAGAAACTTTTTTGCAACCCAGTAAAGGTGAAGCGTCAGGAATGAATGATCAGTGAAGAATGATAAAAGGGTGAGTAAGGGAAAAAGAAAAAGTAAAATTTAGAGAGTTTGGGGTACCTTCCTAAAGGAGTCAGAAGCAGAAGCAGAGAAACAGAGGGAAGAGTTTAGTAATGAGAAACTGACAGTGTTATTGTTGTATGTTGGTGTGAAGTGAGAAAGCTTGGAGCATATATTTATAAAAAGAGAGGCAGAGAAAAAAAAAATAACAAGTATTCTATTAGCTAAAGTCTTAGCCGTTTACAGTGCGAATTTATTTGGTTTTTGTTTGACCACACACCTTTCTTTTTTATGTTCAACAAACATTTATATTGGTAGCTTAGACCCAAAGATTTGTTCTAATTCCAATAGTCAAACTTTCCCATGGCTATCTCCAAGCAAAATAAATGAGAATAGCCAGATAGCAATTCACTAATATAAAAAATCAACAAAAAAAACCCCAAGAGTTAATACAAGATACTCACGACCATTTCAGTGTACAAAGTGTTGTTATTATTATTATAAATAACAAAGTTTATTCAAAACACTACTATAACGTTGCATTCATAATTGAAAAGTATAATTTATTATGGGAAAAAGTTCACGTTCGTTAATATTAAATTGTCTCTGTGTGTAATATTAAAATGATGAGAAAAAAAAAAGGGAAAGGATAAGGACGAATAAGGGGATTTTTAGAAGAAATAAAAGGTCAAATTTGGGTAAAGATGAACCATGTTCTCAGGAAACGTATGATGAATGGGGTTATATAAGTATCACCAAATTTGAAATATAAGAATATTTTTTTAATTAAAAAACTATTTGTCTGAGAATTACATAGTTAAATGAAAAAAATATTTTCTTATATTTTAGTAAAAAAAAATATTTATTTTTATCAGTTATAATATAAAACAACGTGAATATGTAAAAAGTCTTGTAAATGCGCGTTAATAAACAGTTTTGAATTGTGTTGAAATGGATATGGTAAGAATGTTAGATATTAAATTGAAAATGAGCTTTTTCTTCTTTTGGCTTTTCGGCTATGAGCGTTGAAAACGAGTATATGAAAATATCACGACATGGACGGTTGTGTCTGGCGTTACACAAACATTATAAATTAATAATAAAACATATTGTTTTCGTATTACATTAGATTATATACTACGTAGTATTAATATAATAAGATATTTTAAACAAAATAACTAATATTAAGTTCTACAAAATCTTATGACGAAATGTGTAATCGTCACATTTTTTAGTCAATATTTTAATTTTCATTTAATTATAAAGAATTTTGACGGTAAAATAACACTACAAGTACAAGAACGCAGCGTATATGTGTGGGTCCAACATCACATGTCACACACTCTTGACCACAAATTTTTGTTCTCACTACCAGTGATTCACTCTTCATTTGCTCTTCAAGTCAAGTCACTTCTAACACTTTTATAGCATGATTCTTGAGAAATTAATTAATAATAATTTAATTTTAAAGAGACTAAATTCATTTAGAAAATATTTAATTTTTCTAAATAATTTTTATTAAAATTATTTTTTAATAAAAAAATGAATTTTGAATTTACAAGATAAGATTTGTATTCGATTATCACAAATAAATGATTGTGATATTATTTTAAACAAAAAATTATATTTAATTCAACTTTAAAAAAATTTGATATTATACGTTTACATTATATATATTATTGAATTATTAAATATTTTATCTCAAACAATTAACTAATAAACATTTATAATGTTAAATATTTAAAATGAATAGATTTTACTGAATTACATCATGGGAAAGTTTTATAATCGTATATAGAAATTTACAAACTTAAAACCTGGATATAAAGAAATGGAAATAAAAAGGTTATTAGAAAGAAAAAAAAAAAGAATAAACAGCAGAAGTGCACATTAAATGTCCATTGTCGCGCAGCTATTTCCCCATGCTCTGCAATATCATGCTCCAAAATATTATAAATCTGGATAATGTCTATTTTTATATATACTTTTAAATTCAAGACTATTAATAAAAAAGTCAAAAGTGATTAATACAAATGTTCATTTTCTAATAATTTTGCATGCTTTTAGATTTGAGGTCATCATCATATTTGAAGTCCAACTTGAAAATTTAAATAAAATAAAAAATATCATTCAAGCTAGATATCGATTAATCCAACGTTATATACAAAATGAGCAACTTTTAAAAATATTATTTAAACGAAATATCGATTAATCCAACACTATTTACAAAATGAACAACTTTTAAAAAAACTCACAATTTGACAAATTTAAAAGTTATCACATACTACCAATATACATAACACACTTAAATTTCACTTATAATCATAGCAATGTTTCACTTTATATCAAAATAATACTATTGACACAAAAATCACCACCTCTTAAATTACATCATCTCATAAAATGTCCCAAATCTCTTGCATGCATGGCTTAGATCATCAAAAATAAGAAGAAAATTTGGTGTATAAAACTAAGAAAGAGTAGAAATGAAGGAGGAAGAAAAAATGAGAAGTAGTAGCCATTTTTTTAGTTTGAAAGAGGTGAAAATGAAGATTTCTAGTGGCACCCCTGTTTTTAATCTCACGGCTTCTCTCTCATTGTTCTTAACATCACTTGTATATAAATACATACACCATATAAAACATATAATTGAATAAATTAAAGCTTAAACACGAAATAAATTCAGTTAACACTTACAAAATAATTTGCACCCTTATTTTACCACACAAAAATGCAAGTTCTTACATTTATCTTATTAAGAAAAAGATAATGACAAATCTCTAGCAGTGTCTCCTTAAGCTCATAGGTAGCTTCCATGCCATTTTATTAAATAAATATCTCTACCTCTTAAGTGTTCATCATCTACCATATAAAGACAAGTTTTTTCTAACATAAATCACATGAGATTATGTAATATAATTAAAATTTGATACACATTTCACATTAAACATGTTATATATTCCCTAAAGATAATAATAAAACTACTTCATAAAGCTATTGAACTAATATGATTGAAAATTTGATATGAGTAATTAAAGTCAAGCGACCACTTCTTAAACTTAAACTTGACATACATTCTAGATATTTTTTTTTTCTTAAAAAAAATATACATTCTAAGGGGCATATAAGGAATTTATAAATTTTATAGTTCGGTATTTTTTTAAAAGAAACACATTTTAAATTATAGAATTTAAAAAATATTTTTAAGTTTAAAAATTTATTCCAAATTTTATAATTCAAGATTTTTTTTAATCATCCGTTTTTAAATGAAAGATATTAATAGAATAAAAGTTATTTTAAGAGCCAATAATATGGTAGTCACCCTTGAAGTCTTTGTAGCAACTATAGACATGTACCGAGATGCATTGTGATCATCGTTACCATAACTGTTATTTAATAACAAAGTCAAAATTTGGATTTTGAAGAATCAAATTTCAACTTATTTTAAGTTGTCTGAAAATCATTTTAGGTCACAGAAATCGATTCTCTAAAACTTTATTTCTGACCTGCTATAGTGGAGAGGTCTAGTTTTATAATTATTTAACCAGTTTTTTGGATATTGTTTTTGGGAAATATGAGATTATTTGAAACAGGTGTTAATAATTAATTATTTTATTAAATGTATTTTTTCTTAAAAAAATTAAACAATAAAACCTAATTTATCCTTATTATTACTATTAGATAAATAAATAAACGCATGTAAAACCCATCTGTTGCAGGATTTGGCTACTCCCCGCCGTGAGCGAGTACAGCAAACTTGGTTGGTTGAACAGTGGGAAGAAAGTTGTTTTTGTTTGATAAAGCTTTGATCTTTGCGCCCATGACCTCGAAAGTTCCCTCCCCAGATTCAATTGGTATTCTGCTCTTTGCTATTTCGTAACAGAGAATCATAGTAGCCATTACTCTGTCGCATTCCACATGGGTTTTCCTCAAATTTCAATTTTATTTTTGGTGATTTTGACTTTCATTCTGACCCCATTGTGCTTGTGCTTTGCCTTGCTTATCTTGAACAAGTTACTTGTCTGTACAGATGCATTGAAGTCTAAAATGTCTGTTCAGAAGGACACAGATAAGTTCTTCATGTCCATCACTGAAGGAGAGAAAAAGCCGTTTGACTTTTTACGTCTTCTATATGGTAAGTTTTTCCATTCCAGCTGAAGATTGTTAGATACATGGATACAAAAACTGCAATCCTTTGGTGTTTAAATATTGGGTCAGTCTGTCTTGTTATTGCATTATGCATATGTCGCGTGTCTATGTTACATTTCGAGCAGATAGTGAGACCAGTGACATATATAATGTTGAAAATTTCAAAGCATTGAGACTGTAATTTCTGTTTCAAATACTCGTTTCCCCCCTCCTGTATATGCTATTGCGAATTGATAACCATGACAACTTATGTTGTCTTAGTTGGATTTTCCAATGTTTGGCTCCATATTTTACAAGAAAAATAGTTGACGATGTTTCTATTTCTATGCATAGTCATGGTTCATGATGCCGGGTCTGCCACTGGTCATAAGTTGCATCTAATCACGCATCTCTATTTGTCTTTTGCTATTAGTATTTTTTTTGTATGACATATTTACAAATATTGATCTAATTGCAGATGGTTGCATTGCTGGAGGTGTTGCGGGTGTCATGGTAGAAACAGCTTTATACCCCATTGATACCATCAAAACTCGACTACAGGTGAATTATGTGTATATATTGTAAACCTTTAAATCTACTTTTTCTGTGTTATCATCTGTTTGGTGACGGTTGAAGGGGAGGGAGGAGCTAGGAAGGAAACATAAATAACCAAATTCATTTTTACAAGAGGAAGCATGTATTGTAGGTCTGAAAATGCAGTTGTCCAAATACTATATTCTTTTCCCCATTTTAGTGTGGCTTCTAAATGTTAGTTCATGTCAAAGTTTGAGTTCTGTAAATTCATAATTGTCACTTAAGATGTGATATTCAAATTGTATTTTTGCATGAGATATTGACTTTGTTCGATATTCATTCTACCCTGCTTGATGTGAACACTTATGCTAATGGAGCAGTGTGTTGGCATTTCTTAACTTGTGATATTTTAATCCTCAAAAGGAAAGGAATACTAGAATGGTTGAAATTATGGTGTTTTCATCATAGAAGGAGGAAGATAGAAAAAAGAGAACGAGAATGAATTGATATTAATTGAAATGTATTACAGTGGGATGATGTTTATATGTTCATACAACGAAGAGTATTAATCCTTATTTTTAAATTTTATACTAATCGTATCCTAACTCATTAGGGAAACAAATCTTGATAGGATAAGAAAACATAGTAACTAATCTTAAGAGATAACAAGGGGATAAAGAAACTAGCTTTCAAGGATAATCTAAGATATGATAAGATATTTCATATATTCTAACAACAATATTAGTCCTGTTATATTTTTCCATTTTCCCTTCACCATTTCTTCTAGAAAGAGTCTGTCGTATAAGCCACTAAACATAAATTGACTTTGACCAATGCATGGAATTCTTCCTTTTGTGTAACAGGTAACTTGGCCATGTTATTCTACAGTTTCAGTGTCAAAATTGTAGAACAAACAGACTTGCAGCAATTTTGATTTTATATCTCATTCCATCCCATATCAGGTTGCTCGTGATGGAGGAAAAATTGTTCTGAAGGGTCTGTACTCTGGACTGTCTGGAAATCTTGTTGGTGTCTTGCCGTGAGTGAATTTTTGTTTTCATATTTACATCATCATCCTTCGCACTTCTTAAGGCAATCACTTTTTTGTTGTTTATCTTGAGTTCTTTGGTTTTCACTTTATTTTTTTCCATGACGAACTTTTTTGAATACAACTTAATTAGATGTTTTTGTTATGTGCCATAAACTTAGCATGGAAAATTTCTATTCCTAGTTTTATCTATATTAGGAATTGACTAGAGGAATCTGTTTTTATTCTATAATCATTTTTAAAATTTTCTGTATCTGCTTGTTCTGAATAAATATTTTTATTTTTATTTTCTTGAAGGTGGTTTATATATTTGTACTAGAGAAAATGATGGATTGTATTCTCATTTTAATCTGAGTAAATATGCAAGAGCATAGACACTACCTACTATTTCTGTACTCAGAACTATCTCAGCTCTTTTGGAACCTAGAGCTTATGACTATTATGATTTATGACACAAGTTAAGATTAATGTTCTTCTAACTTATAATCACAATATGAGCAAAGCATTAGAAAACATAATTACCTTTTATTATCAGTGGCAATAGTTGGAGAGGATCTATTTTGGGCATATCTTGCTTTTACTCTGCTATATCTTAATGAGGAAGATAATTATACTTTTAATCTATCTACTGCAACAAGATAGTTTTTTCAGGATACCTTGACCTTAACATTCTTTTATTTTGGTAAAAACATTGGTTCTTAATTGATTATTTTATGCAGTATGTATGCCTGATAGACCATTCTTCCTCCTTGCAGAGCGTCTGCAATTTTTATTGGAGTGTATGAACCCACAAAGCAGCAATTGCTAAAGTCATTGCCTGAGAATCTCAGTGCTGTGGCTCATTTTGTAAGTTGGCTAACTTTTTTAAAAGAGACAATCTCTTCAAATTAACTTCGCAGTGATTTTATTTGCCATGTACCACCAACTTCCACCTTAGCTATGTATGTGATTATGCTCTTCACCCACATACAATTTTAGAATTCTGATGTTAATTTTTTATGTCTGTATACCAATTTTCTGGTTTCATAGCATTGCTTAGCGAGTTAAATCCTAGGATACACCAACCAGGAGTGACAGCAAGATGAGTAGATAACCAAAAACATGAGAACCCAGTACTTTCATATATGACATTGATGAGGGTACCTCCAAATCATATTTCCAGACATGTTTTATTGTTTTATATGCATATTGAAGATACTTTTCAACCTTTGTAAACGATATGAGGGAAGACATTGCAAACTAAAAATGTGATGATGCCCCAGTCAATCTTGTCCAATTGAAAATCTTAGAAGACTTATCATGGTATCTGATATTTGGTAATTTTGTTTGATCTCCAAATTTCCAAGAAATTTCACCAAAACATTTTCTTAACCAATTCAATAAGATAGCGGCTTTATAATATTTTACAATGGCCTGCAATGCTTACAAGTTAGCCTTAGTCTGCATGAGGTCCAGTTTGATAAGCTCCTCAACAAGCACTTATAAGCGAATACAATAAAGGTAAAATGCATCAAGCTTTTCTCATTGGTTAAAAATCAACTTATGTACTCTGATTCTTTAGAAGCTCTCTCAAGTTTCATCAAGCTTCTTCAAAAGTTGAGGTGCATAACTTAATTTTTTGTATGAGAAAACTTTGATTCATTTTACCTCTCCATTTCTTCTTTTGCAAATGCTTATTGAGAAATTTATCCAAACTGTCATAGCTCGAGTAGCTCAAGCTGACATGAACAGTGATAGATTTTGTGCCTGGGCTTATGTTTGGCCTGAAAGAGATTTTCTAGTTTGATATGCACCTTGTGCATGTTTGTGCTTTAAATTGCAGGTCAATTTATATTATATCTTGAACATAAATTTGCACTACTTTTGGTGCCACTGAAAAATAATAATCAGAATGCATATAAACAGAAACAGACAAATAGAAGTTATAAAACTTACTAATGACTAGTTAACCGAACTTTTTGGTGAGTTATTATGTTGATCGTCGAAACATCAAGCTTGTCTTCTATGATTGGCACACAAGCCACTTAGCCTGGTGCCCTGACCTTGAAGTTGGGGTGACATTTCTTTTCAATTTTTGCTATTTTGATCTTCTGAAACTGAATGCAGGCTGCAGGTGCTATTGGAGGCATTGCTTCTTCAGTTGTTCGTGTTCCAACAGAGGTAATTAGCTTTACTGCTTTTATTGCCAAGCATTCTCTTCTTTCTTGAACTTAGAGTATAGCCATGTCTTTCTAGGTTATTAAGCAAAGGATGCAAATTGGGCAATTTAGATCAGCCCCAGATGCTGTTCGTCTCATTCTCTCAAATGAGGGTTTTAAAGGTCTTTATGCGGTATGTGTGGCTTAATTTCATATCTTAGAAATCACCATTGATTAGTTATTAATTTCTAGATAGCATATGATTTCTGCTTAAAAATATTGTTCTGGGTGGTGCCTTTTATTCAGAGAACACTGGAAGGCAGTTTTATGTAAGTGAGAAGAGATTTGTTGTTGTTTGCAGGATACCATAATGCCTTTTTACATTATTGTTTAGCTTTCCATTTTACATGCTATTTGAATATTATGTATATGTGAACTCTTTTTTTTTTCTTTTACCTCCCTTGATCTCTATTTTTGTTTTTTTGATATTGTAGGGATATGGATCTTTCTTATTGCGAGATTTACCATTTGATGCCATAGAATTATGCATTTATGAGCAGCTCCGTATTGGGTATAAATTAGCGGTAAGCTTGTTTAAGTGTCAATTGATTTATATGGAATTTTATAAAAGTTGTTTTTGGTTTTAAACCATCTGTTAAAAAATGAAGCTTCTGTTTCATGCAAAATTGTATATCTGATTGTGTATGAGTTGAAGAAAAGTTAGTGCATAAAATTAGTAAGGTTGTGCTCATTAGAATTTTTCTGATGAATATTAAAATATTTATCGAATTTATGACATCATTTTGATAGATGTTATTGTAATTAGCTCAGGAATAAGGATTTCAAGCATATATATTAATATTATAAGATCATTACAACCAAGGATGGGTCTTTCTCTTTGCTTGAATGAGGTTCTATAAGATAGAAACCAAAGGGATTTCATTCCAGGTAAACAAATTTTTAGTGCAGACAAAAGTTCTTGAGAGAATGCAGCTTATCTTCTTTCTCTTTTTCTGTTGACGATAATGGTTGATGTATAGGTCCTTGAGCAATTCTAACAACACTCTCGTTGGAACACACTTTATTATAGAGTGAATTTTATATGATTCCTACTAAAAAACTTGGGGCTAGCTCTTTTTAGTTACATGTGTTAAATGTATCTATCATTTTTCTAAGTTTCCTATCTTGATTGTTAGAGTTTGAAGTGACGCTATTTTATTTTTTCAATATGCAGAGATAGTTTTGGGATTGTTTTCTCTATGTTCTTCAGTTCTTTGAAAGAGTGTTTTGGTCAGTACCAGGTGAAGTTCTGTTGGGAATTAGATATATAGAAGAGGAAATTAGTTATATATAAATAGGGGGAATTAAGAGGAAAAATTACATTTTATTGGGTTATCATTTGTATATTGAAGTTTTGCTCTTTGTGAAAAGATAAATCCTTTGTGAAGGAAAATCCTTGGAGGAGAGATATCACTCCTATTTTCTGTTTTTCCTTTCAAATTAATAGAATTGATTTTTCTCCCATTTCTACTATTGGTTTTCGACAAATTTCTCTCTTCCTTAAAGTCTATAAATGTCTCTTTGCCCCTAATATTATTTTAAGGAATGGTATTGTTTTGTTGCTTGTCTTTGATGTTAAGCTCTTGGCTGTTTCATGGTAGTTGCCCTTTTTGATATTGAGAGACTGAACACTAAGGTTCTGCACTGAATTGTTCTATTGAATTAGTTTTACAAAATTGAATTACTTTAGGATTGCTTGAATTTAATTGCTTGAAAATATACTTCAAGATAGGATGTTTACTGGTAATAATATAAATAATTCAAGCAATTTAGAGTACTCTAATTTAATTTAGTTCAGTCAAACTATGTTATAGTTCAGTTCAATTCATTTAAACCATTATAAAATTCAATTCAGTTCTCTCAAACCACTTTTAAAGTTTGGTTCAGTTTTATGATAGTTGAGCATTTTGCCCACTCCTACAACTTTACTATATTACTGAGTCTTTAAATATTCCTTGTATTTTCTTTTTCGTTCACTCTTTTAGATGATATATTCTCTGCATATTTGTACTTTGCCATCTTTTTTGTCCAATAAAGTTTTCTATTATTTATCTACAATAAGAGGCTCGCTAGAGGTACTTCATTGTTTCTGAATTTTTGTTTCTTTACAGGCGAAAAGAGATCCTAATGATCCAGAGAATGCTATGCTTGGGGCAGTGGCTGGTACTACATATCTATTAAAACCTCTCTGTTGAAATATTCAGTTATGCTTCAAGTACATTATTACCTGGAATTGATGGCAAACTTGTATGGCTGAATTCATCTGGAATTTCTATTCTTTTTTTTACCTTGGTTTTATGTTAAAGGTTATCATAATCAGCAATGTTGCCTCTAATTTTATATATTGGCTCTTGGTCCTTCTTTTCCATACTTTGCCATGTATTTTTTGTGAAAGATAAACTATTTCATAATTGGGTGGCCCTGCGAGTTGGTAAAAAGTGCCATTAAAGGGAAGATAGTATATGAATTTGCAACATGCTGAACCAATAATTTAATCTAGTAGCTAGGCCGTAAGAAGCATTACTACTGCAAAAATTAGCTTCGAATCAGCCTATTTTTCGATGTTTTATGCTGAAATACTATTATCTTACCCAACTTGATTTATTTGAACTGAGAATGGTGAATTTTATATCTGACAGGTGCCATAACTGGAGCAGTCACAACTCCTCTTGATGTAGTAAAGACCAGATTGATGGTTCAGGTACAGAATTTTTTCTTCTCATTATTTGAAAGAAATCTTTGGGACGGGTCCCAAATGAAGCTCCTTTTTTTAACGGGTTGCTTTGTGCATTTCGCTCTCTTTCTTCGAACGTGCTTTATTTGAATTCTTTGTCACTAACTTCAGGGATCACAAAAGCATTACAAAGGCATCAGTGATTGTGTGAGGACAATAATTAAAGAAGAAGGAACTCGTGCTCTTTTTAAGGTATACTCATTCTTCTTACTTTTCCTTACCCAAAACTTGCCGAATGCTTAATTCGATTAACTTTGTAATTTGCACTGTCCTGCAGGGTATTGGGCCTAGAGTTTTGTGGATAGGAGTTGGAGGTTCAATATTTTTTTGTGTTCTTGAGAAGACAAAGCGAATTCTTGCTCAGAATCGCCACCCCAAAGCTTAGATTCAGAAGTGAGATTCTTCTAGGCAGGGATTAAGCTGATGATGTTGCAATGCACATTTAATTCAATTTCATAGTTTTTGTTCAGCTTCTTCCTCTTCTGCTTCATTCCTAAATTGGTGCCGGGCCTGAAAGGGTGAGCTCAAGATAAGCCCTTTTGGACCTGGAAATTCAAGCCTAAATTGAAATTTGGGCTGTCATAAAGCCTGAATAAAATCTGCCCGGAGCTTTCTCCAAATAGGCTAACAAAGCAGAGATTGTAACAAATGTACATTATTTATTTATTTCATCTTTTTTTTTTCAGCGCTGAAAAATGGTTCTTTCGTTTTATTCAAAATACGAAACAATAGAGCAGAGTTATGGAAAGGAAGTGATAAAAAAAATTGTAGCTCGTGGTATATGCGCCCCTAAAAGTCTTTTTTTTTCTTCTCACTTTTAAATGAAAAACATGTTTTCAACCTGTACAACCATCTCTTCATGGAGAATGTAAAATTCAAATCAATAGCTTTGAAATACATTAACTGTCTTCAGTTACGTAAATTATGAATTTGAAGTGTCCAACTAGCACGTCAAGCTTATATGATTCACCCAGGCTCAAATGGTGCATTTATAATTTGGGTGTTTCTTTCCTGCACCCATCTTTCTTCTTCCTGCACTCTATAAAAAATGTGAAATGGCAACAATAAATCTGAGGTTTTTTTCTCTTCTAGAATGTCTATTCTGGAAAAGAACTTTGTATTACGGAACACCCATTCTAAAATAGATTTTTTTTCTTCCAGAGAATAACTTTCCATTCCGGAGCAGATTTTTTTGCTTCCAGAAAACAACTTTCCATTTCGGAGCGTATTTTCACTTACAGGTTTCCAATTCTGAAAATAGGCTACCATACTTAATCCAAAAAGAGTACAACATCTCAATTTTTACCTAGAATCAGCGACAAAGTCTTCTTAACACATGAACAACAGCTCAACTTTTGCTGCAGCAAATTTCACAATCCCACCTGCAACTCAACTGCGTTTTCAATAAAATGTGAAGGACAATTTTGAGATTTTGAAAAATGATGGGGTGCAAGAAGAAACACCCTTATAATTTTTCCAAAGATCATGAGTATTTTGTCTGGGTTATTGTAGGAGCTGAACTTCCAGCTTTAACTTACAGTTAATACATTGGTCGAGATTCTGCAGATGTCCATACCAGTACTATTGAATATTTTGAGCAACGTTCTTTTTTTTATTTCCGTTTTCTTCCTTTCACGAACTCAAGTGTACCAACATTTGACGCATTAAATAAACATGAACTAACATTATCCATCTTCAGAAATATTCATATGAAAATAGTCCTAGTTCCTTCAAACAACACCATTCAGTAATATGAATACACGTTAGCTATCTGAAGGAATCAAACCTTAATATACAACAAAACTTTAATACAAAAAACATTTCAATGACTTTAAACCTCGACAGTTCTTTTTGACCCCGCCAACGGTCTACTTGTTGGAAATTTGACTTTTGTTCTCCTCTTAAATAATAAAAGTAAAAATCCTAAAATGACAATCAAAATAAAGAAAACCTCCAAGTGAGCTCCCCAAAGAAACTGAACAAATTCTTGTGTGCTTTTACTGTTACAGTCACAATCACAGGCATTCTGTAGCACACTTCCTTTGACACTGACCTCAGGATCAAGAACAAAATCCAACGTCACGGGTCCATCATCCAGCCAAATAGTAGTATTCTTTGACTTGTAGCCAGGCATGGTTGCCACTACTGCAATTTAGAATGAGAAATTTATTATAAAAAATAAACTGAAACTTGTATAATAGGCTGAAGAAAAGAGAGGATATTGTCATCTGGGTTGGGATAACATCTATATTCCATCCAGGAATTTTTCACCAATGACAGTACAATCTGAATTCCCTTTGAGTTCAATTTAGAGCCCAAAGTTTCATATGAATTCAATTTGATGTAATAATTTACTTGGGTTTAGACGACTTGAGAACCCACCTAGATTTCACCAAATCATGAGAATTGCATTTTTAGAGTTTAATTATTTGAGAACGTCTTCTGGGTAGACTTCAATCTATACTGGAAAAATAATTTGGATCACAATATAATAATACCTTCGTATTTATCTCTTGGAGCAAGAAAGCGATGATAGTCACCAAAAGTTTTTCCGGCTGTAACCTGCTAGTCCAGAAAATTAACAGATACAAATTAAACCATCAAAGTGAAGCGTAAAATCAAACATGCATTTAGAAGATATCAAGAATTGTAGCAACGAACAAAACAACCCATAGACTATCAATTAAAACGAAGAGGGGTAGGGACAAATTTGAAAGGAAAAATGCAAAAAAGAACATGTACTTTCACATACTGTGTAATTTATTCCACTGACAGTTATAGAGCCTGGTAATGGCCTTCCATCGCCTGAAGAATATATTCTTCCATGCACTCCTGTCTAGAGAGTAGAAACAAATAGCTAATCAATCTAATAGGAAGCAGCAGGACCAACACTTTAACCATAAGAATCTGCTAACCGATCTATGCATTTTGAAATATAATGTAAAAGGTTATCTTCTAATAAAAAAAGATACAGGAAAGAATAAAATACAACTAAGCCCAATAAACAAAAAACATGCAACTCCCAAAATATTATTGCACATCTTATTTCAAGCATTTTGAAACTGAATCTTTCAGGTCTCCTTCAATGTTTGTAAAAAATGAAGGGAAGAACAGTAAATGTTAGAAATCAAAGAATACGACTATGTCTGCTATAGAATAACGTGCAGATGGTAGCAATTGACAGAAAGCAGTTCAGTTACTGAAGCCCCTTTTTAAACTTTCCTTTTCCTTGTGCGCATTGCCCTTTGAACATATTCTGAGTAGATGATCACATAAAAAAAGGCTTCCCAGCCTTAGTTCGTAATTGGTATAAATAATAGAGGATACACGACACAGTAGATTCATACTTGTTTGGTTATGACATGCCTGAGAATTCTTGGAAGCTTATGTTCTCCTTTTCTCAGGACACATTGACAACGCCTTAATATTTTGGATCTATATTCTAATAGAATGGAATATGAAGAAGGGTGAGAGTAATTTCTTTGATGTGGATTTTCCAGTGTAAACTATAACTGAAATGATGAGAGATGTCCAGTTCCATTATGGAGAACATGGAATTAAGAACTGATGTTTCCTTATTATGGTATTTTATGTCAACCAGTCTCTATCATGATTCTCCTTGGGCAAAAAGGTGACCAATCATGAGTGAAGTAACTTCAAGAGTCAAAAAGAAAATATGATTTTATCACTGGGAGCTGTTGAAATAGTAGCCATAATAATATATTGTATGTAATGTAATTAGCATGTGTTCTCATACTACACACTTTTACAACAGACTGTAAAGAGCCTCATTATCTCTATAAATTAAAACTGATACATAATGTGAGAGATCACTTGTATACAATTATACATTCACATAGGTTGTTGCTTCCTACGTCCTCTCTTGAATATTTACAAGAACCGTTGAAGGGCCTCTAGAAAAATTCTGAAGCTAAAGACAGGATATAGATTTAACATTAGTTCTTTAGGTGTAAAGCATATGAACAGAAACAGCATACCTTCACCAAACTTGCCACGAGATTAAGCAAGCTCATTTTGTTGTATCTCCAAAGAATAGGAAGCTGCACATTAACAAAGTAAACAGGTGTCATCATAAGAAACTTTTAAAATAAATGATAACCAATAATATGTAGATACCAAACATGGAAACCAAGTATAAGTCAGACTTCCTCTCTTCTTTTTCAAATGGCAAATGGATATCAGGGTAGAGCCCGCTATCCACAACGGCCACCTAAGAACCACACAACCTTCTTCTTCTCCAACTTCCCTTATGACTATGGTGAATATGACATGATCAAGATTTTTCAAAGGTGGGCAAGGGTAAAGGAAGTGTTTATCTCTCGTAGGTTGAATAGGTGGGGAAGAAGATTCGGTTTTGTGAGGTTCTTTGATGTGGCAAACGTGAGCCGGCTGGAGAAAGAACTGGATCAGATTTACTTAGGGAAAATGAAGCTAAACGTTAATATTCCGAGGTATCGAAGAACAGACTTTGG
>Ga0123342_1004640_pt1 | contig 20735 bp, 7 predicted proteins | sample Turbeawhitnodule_FD_89960 | JGI IMG/M metagenome (GOLD analysis project Ga0123342, IMG submission 89960) | Root nodule microbial communities of legume samples collected from Mexico - Turtle bean Mexico white nodule | ecosystem: Host-associated > Plants > Roots > Nodule | place: Mexico: Nepantla...
CCCCCCCCCCCCCCCCCCCCCCAGCTGTCGTTATGCTTAGCGAACCTGCAAAATAGTGTGTTCTGCTTTGCAATGACTATGAATACCATTCTTCATTCAAAATTAATATGGATTCATAGCGTGTTCTGTTTTGGAAATATGTTATAAAATTGATTTACAATTTTCTTTTTTCTACCTGTACTCGCGTGCAATGTAGCTCATACACTCATATGTTTCCTAGTGTATCCATATATTTTATGCCACAATACCTATTGTCTTTTTTATAAAGATAATTTAAGATTTTACAACTTTATTTTATTTAAATACAAGTTTATGGTGTTTTATTTGAAAATGCAAATTCAAATAAAAAAGATTTAATTAAAAAATATAAAAATTTCGATACTTAATAAAAAAAAATTGTTTAATAAGAATTCAATTGAAAATATCCAAAATGAGAAACTTAAAACTTAATTAATATTAATTAATAATTAAGTATATTTTTCACAAGCATAATAATATAAGTGAACACATTTCTTATTTTGGACAATTAGTTTGCTTCTCTTTTACTAAAAATATACAAATTTAAAATAATGAATGATTAAAGACACATGAGAGAGGTGAACTAGTTTAAAAATTGACCTCTAAAGATTTTTATTTTTTTTTAAAATTGTTGTTAATTAGGGTAATTTAATGTAACACTAAATGATTAGTGAATATTAAAAGAATTCAAGATAATATGAATATGATAAAAAGTAAAGACATAATTTTATATTTGATCAATTATATTCAAATATATATTTAGTTTATCCAAGAAATCTTAGGGGTTTTTTTACTAAAACTTTTAAATTATTCAATCACAAGAACTCCTATATAATTATATAATTAGAAAAAAAAATTCAAATCACTCATTGAACATTTAAGAAAAGTTTTAAAGGTAATAAAAACACTTAATTACTTACCTAAAACACATACTAAACACTAGAAAGTTATCAAATAAATTTATAAAATAAAAAAATATCACTTAAAATATGATAAACTTACAATAAAAAATCTATAACATGATTATCCTTTGGATCAAACACTTTTTTTTCAAACAAAATAAAATGAATAGTAATCTTAGAATATCTCATAAAAAAAATAATAGAACTCTCTTTTTCAAAGAGTAGAATGGTATCAATAAATGAGATAACTTTCTTTTAAGATAACTGATCAAAATAACTCATTATTATAAAATTTACTTGATTATTATCCTCATCATGTAATTCAATAAATATTTTTAAAATAATATAATCAATTATTATTAATCACAATTAATTATTTAAGATGTAATTTTTAAATTATAATTAATTATTACTTAAAATAATTAATTATTTGTGAAATATATGAAAATTGTTTTTACAAACATAATCAATTATTTTTTTAATGATAAATTTTATTCCAAACATACATCTTCATTTTTTACCAACATAATCAATTATTTTTTACGATAATAAATTATATATTTAACATATATATGTTTGATAAAGATAAAAACTATTTTTTCAATCTAAATTTGGAGAGTAATAATTAGATTTGGATCATATTGGTCATGGAGGGAGGAAGTGTGAACCAGAGACGCAAACACGTTATGTTTTGTTAACACAAACCAAGTTAGGGAACATTTTCAAAAGTGGAATCAAATTGAAGGTTAGTGTCTCTTCCAAAAACCCACTTCCAAAGCAGCTTCCTTTCATTTTTCGGCGGCGGCGGCGGCAGCTGCTCCTTCCAATTTCTCCGCCTGGGACTCCGGCACCGAAAACCTTGGTGCCACATCAGCATCGGAGGTTTGTCCTTCACTGGATTAGAATACAATTGAACATCAATTTGAAAGTCACATGTTTATTGTATAGGTTTTTTTATTCGATTAGGATTTTTTTTCTGGGTGTGTTTTGCATAAATCCTAACCTAGAAACAAACAAATCCGTGTCGTTTTTGGCTTTTTTTCAAAGTCCAACTGGTTGATTCGCAATATTGATAAACATGATCGAGATTCAGACTTCTCGGCAAGTTCCGGTTGAGTAGTTAAGAGTTTTAAGAAGCTCCCTTGGACCGGTTAATTGGAAACTATAGCTGATTCATCATCAAATAGGGTCTTCATAGATGACCGCTTAGTCTTTGTGCTCTTCTTCAATTCAGCTATTTGAGGTAGTTGATCACATTCATGGTTTCAAAGTTATTATATTTGTAACCCAAAAAGTTGAACTTCTTTAGACATCATAATCTTTCTCCATGGGCCTGTTTTGAGGGAGGTTGAGTTTGGTTGTTAACTTTCAAACTTATCAAAATATTTGTTGTAATTTTGAGTATTACAAAAGGCACCATATTCCAACATTGCGTACATTACACTCCTTTAAAGAAAGGTTTATATACCAGTACTCTCCTTATGGTTTAAATTCCTGAAGATTACTGCAGTCTAGTGGTTTACTAAATCCATAGTCTGATAACTTGATGTGTATGATATAGTTATGTTTATGAATTGACTTTGACTCTATAGCTAGGACAATCTCCTCAGCCTAGAACCTGGCCTCATCTTCTGTCAGTATATCCTTCTGCATTAGCAAAGTCATCATATCACCTCCAGGTAGATACTCCATTATAAGATATAGATTCTCTTCATCTTGAAAGGAACAACAAAGTTTTTCATTGCGATTGTTGTCAATATCTGCCAGTAGATTCTATTTTACATGTTGAACCTAGCCTCTGCGAAGCATATCTGATTTCTTAAATTTCTTCATAGCATATACGTGACCAATCATCCTCTTTGACCTCTCCAAATGCACCCTTTCCCTATCATAGTCAAGGGCCCAAAATCACCGGCCCCAATTTTGTGCCTCTTAAGCGCATGTATTCTGTCTCATGTTTCTCAAAATACCTAGGCAAATTGTTCTGCTCTTCCTCAGAGACTTCAGCATCTGCCAACATTTTTCCTTGCATATTACACCATTCCTTTGCAAGTGCTTAATTTGCTTCTTATAATGGTTTTCTGTGTGCTGCTTTGCAGCTTCAACATACTATTTGGTCACATTCAAAGATGGTTCTTCATTGGTTGGGGGCTTTGACCCTTCTTTTGCAATGCCTGTAGGCTCCTTGTTTTTTTGGAGACTGTGTTTTGTTTGTCTTTTGGCTTGAGCTTATTAAACCAGAACCAATCCATTTTGGAAATCTTTTAAGCCTGCTGTTTTGTGCACATTAAGAAGAATCACCTCGGGGAACAATGAAAATCAGGAACCCTTGTTCACCATATGAATCCAAGGCACATTAACTCTTATGAAATTGAGAGCAATCTGGAGGTTGTGGCATATGGGAGTGAAAGAGGTGTCAGATGGAGAGAAAGAAAGTGTAGAGAGAGAAATGAAAGAGCTGAGGTGATTGGTGTGATGAACAAAGGTTGAGGAGGAGGGAGAAGGAGGGAGGGAGAGAGAGAGAACGAGGACCACTTTGTAACCATCATTTCCATGCCCGGTTCCTCCTTCCCTCGATTATTGTCTATGTTTTAACACAACCTTTTTTGGCCTATGGCAAAGTTCTTTGATAATTTCCTAATCATAGCACAATTAGTTTACTGCGTATGTCAAGGATGAGCTTGTTTTGCTATAAATGTATGTACTCTCATCTATATCAAATGGTTATTTTATTTCTGCTTCTGTTAATTTGCTAGGTATTTAGTAGAATACTTTTTGAAATCTAACCAGCTTTCACTGTTCATCGAGGTAAAGATTTCATATTTATGGAATCTATTATCTAGTTAGTGACATAGGTCTACGATCATGCAATTGAGAAATTTTATCAGGGCGTGTTGTCCTTAAAGGCTACCATAGTTCTACTCTACACAAGGAATTACTTTATATTGGGAATTTTCAATGTTTCTAGTCCCACAAGATGTTAAGATTTCTCACTAAGCTTAAGCTTGAAATACGTCACTAATAGGAATTTAATATATCTAGGTTGACTGCATACTGATCCGTACTAGGTATATTGATTTTTGGGTTCTCATGACTACCATTTCTTTCTTGGGTATTTTTCCATGATGATCATGCAATCAAGGGTTCATTTTAAAAAATGTTTTAGCATACATGCACATTTACATTATGCTTTTGCCTACTTTAGTAGTATGCAGTCACAAATTTTATCTTCGTCTTGAATGGGACTATTTGCAGATTATATGGATCAGGCTACTGTTTATTTTGCACGAGTAATCATGGAAAGCCAGTACTAAACACCATGTAATTTTACCCAGATATTGACATTGCATTCTGAGGTTGAAGCAGTGCATCAGAGACTAAGAGAATTCTAGTGTCTCAATGGCAGCTTCAGAGAAAACTCTAACAATTAACAACCGTGCAACAAGTGAAGGCTGGACAGTTGTTTTACCCCGTCGCAGCAGACAAAGAAGAAAAGCTACCAAATCTGGAGTTTTGGAGGAAAAACAAGAGCCATGGACTCCAACAGATTCTCTGATTGATCCAAGCAAAGAATCAACATTGGTGCAAAAAATGGAAAGATGTATAAATAAGATTGATAAATCTGAATTCTATCATACTTTCAGGGATCAAATTCAAACATCAGTTGCTGATTACTTCAATAGGGTTTTGGGCTCAGAGATAAAGATGCAAATGGTCATTTATGGTATTGGCAGCATTGAATTGTATGAGCCCCCTCGATTGCAGCTCAGCCTAGCAATATTGTTGAGAAGAGATTTCAGTTGGATTGGAAACATAGAGGTATTTGATCCTATTCTTTCTGCAATCGAGTCTCGGGTTTTGGAAACTCTTGGTTGTTCTGTCATGTCCATAAACGAGTTTGGGAGGCGGGAGGCACTAAAGCCAACAATGTTCTTCATGCCTCACTGTGAGGCAGAGTTATATAACAACTTGTTGCAAGCAAATTGGAAACTGAATCTCTTGAAAAACATGGTATTATTTGGGAACAGCTTTGAAACATATGAGCAGCATGTGTCATTGTGTAAGAACTCACCTATTCTTAATTCAATGGGGCATATTTTGGCTGCTCGGGGATTCACAAATGAATTTAGAATCCAAACAGTTTCTGATGATTATTATAATGCATTTCATGATTCTAGTTGGCATCTTTTCAGCCCTGCCCTTGAGACAGAGTTGCAATTTATCAATTCTTGATGGAGAGTATCTTATACGCATAAATTCATTCAAAGGTATTTTATAGGTATCCTTTAAGCATACTATTGATCCAGTGTAAGAACTGTTATCCTCTTATGGCTATTTCTTGTATCGAAATATGCTAAGTAATTGTTTCTCTTTTGCATATTCTGCTCTTTGTTTCTTAGGGTATCTTAGAAGCATAAATTCATGTAAAGCTGTTGGTAAATACTTTTATATTTGTAAATTTAATTTTAAAGCAAAAATATATTGTTACTAAATAAGTTTTTTTTTTATAAATAAAATCTACCCATTATCACAATCCCTATTTTTAGGAAATCTTGGTAGATTCAATTATGAGATCGAGGTATTTGTAAGGAAAGTAGACACTGGGAAAAGACTCTAAAAACTAGTTATTAACAGCAACCACAGTTATGGATTCAAAAATTTGATGCTTGACCCTGCAAAGTATTTTTTATATGAAACCAGAAACCAGTATACAAGGTATATTGATTTGGATTTAAGCAATAAAGAAATTTTAATTTTCAGAAATATCTTATTTCATGAAAGGCTTTTTGCTTCCTGTAATCCATCAATTTTTTAAATTCTAGAATTGCCCTCGAAATTAGAAATATGGAATTGAAAAATATATTTTGGAAATTGAAATTTAAAATATATTTTTTACGTTTTAAAAATGAAATTTCAAAATAGAATTTAAAAATCAAAAGTTCGTTCCAAAAAGACAGATAAATACAAATAATACATTATAGAAAACAAAATTGAGAAACATCCCGCAGAAAGGATTATAGAAAACAAAAATTCAAAAACATATTCTGAAAAAATTATTTTGTAAAGACTACTCTAGAAAAGTATTTTGGAAACTCAAATCTAGAATACATTCCAACATGCATCCCTACTCTATTTAAAAACTAAAGAGAATAGTTTTGTCATTTTTGTTATGTTTGTTTGGAGTTATTTATTGTTTACATGGATTTGAGAAAGGTAAGTCATTGTAGCGATAATAGACTAAATTTGTAAATGTTGCACATTTACAATAGATTAAACAATAAATTAAAGAATGTATAATAAATTAAGCTTTATTACTTGAGCAATTAAGGTTAATCACTGGATCGATTAGGTAGCATGTCATAATCGATTAAGCTTTTTGAATGTAATTGATTATAAGTTTTCAATTAATCAATTATTTATTGTGTTTTTTTTATTATGAGTTTTCAGTTAATAAATTATTCATTGTACTATTAATCAGGTTTTTTTTTTACATTTCAGTCACATCAATCAAATCAAACTTTTATTTCATTTTCACCCACTTCAATTCACTTTCTCTACACCCAAACATCCAAACAAAGCCTTTGTGTTAGTGATATGATGGATGTTCAAAATTATTGGGTGTCAAGGAAGGAAAAACCTTCATGAAATGTATGGATGACAATTTGAGGTGGGCCATGCGGGCAGACCTGTGACTCGCTACTAAGTAGTACAACACAAACTCATTAATTTAGCCTACTGACCTACTTAGACTCGTCCTGCATAACTAACAACTTGCGGTGGCTAACAGTGAGGTAGATTGGTCCACTGGCCTGCATAAATAAAAATAATAATTACTTTATTTTTTTACAAAAAATAATCATACCTCACCAACACATTATTATTGCAGTGTGACATTTATTTTATTTTATTTAAAAAAAATAAATTTAATGTACCAAAAAGAAGTATGTTTTGTTTTAATCATCTAAATAAGTTAATATTAAAAATAAGAATAAATAAGTTAATATTAAAAATAAGAGTGAATTTAATTTTAAGTAAAGTTTTATATTTAAAATTAGTTAATAAAAAATAATATAAAGAAAAGATTTTATTAAAATATTTTGTTGCAAAACTTTGATAAGATACTCATACATTTATATACATATAGAAAGAAAATATATGCAAAACAAAACTTTAATTATTTTTAATCAAGCCTTCTAATAACTCTCATACTTAAATGTCTTTATATATTTTTTTTATCTTAATTGAATATTAAAACAAGGATAATATTTTGATTTTTCAACAAATTCTTCTTTTATAATTATGAAATTTTAATTTTTTTTTCTTATACTATATCCTCTTATATTGGACGAACCAATAAAATAAACACACACTCCTTATGTAAGACGGATAACCCGACTTGCATTTTACAGCATAAACCGACTTGCATTTTACAGCATAAACGTGAAGCAGATCGTGCAGGCACACAAGTGGCATTGCCACTCCTAATAAAATACTATTTACCTTCCACAAAAACAACCCACTTCTTTCTCTAGTATCCTAGATTTGATCTGTCTTCACTATTTAATCTTGTTTGTCATTAAAATTATCACCTGGTTGAAAGATAGAAATTAGACATAATTCAATTTAATTTTAATTTTAATATAAAATATAGACCAAACTATTTTTTTACAATTTAATTTTAGATTCATTTGTGTTTTTTTTTTATGTTATTATAAAATAATTTAAATATTATTTTACAAAAATGGTAAAATTGTTAAATAAAGAGATGTATTATGAATTTTTTAATTATTGTCATATTTATAATATTATATATTTTATATATTTATAAGTAAATTAATTTGATAAATATCAAGCACAATACAATTTAACTCATGAGTCATATACATTTATTAGTTATTAATTAATTTTAAAACTATAATATCATATTTAAAGATTATGCGGGATTTGGTTTGATTTTTAGTTTTTAATTAAAATTTGAACCAAACGGATCTATTTAAAATAATATAAACAACGTCTTGAGAAGAAAAAAACTACTTCATTACGATTTTATAATATTTAACAATGATTAAAGCAATATTTAAACATTTTTTTTTAAAATGTTAGCATTTAAAATAATCTGTAAACATATCTATGATCAATATATGATCTAGAACAGAAGTAGATAACCCACATATTTTAAATTATGAACAAAACTTTAATTTTTTTACTATGTATACGAAGGATGAAAAATAACAATCTTTGACTAGTGATAGGAAATATTTGTGTAAAAGAAAGCACAGTTATTTATTTATTTATTTAATAAAATTTATTAATTGAAAATAAATATTTAATTTGAAGAATAACTTTGACAGAATTTTAATTACTCATGAATGAGTAATTATGAATTAATTGTGCATTTCTTCTGCCAATGAATCTTGTTTTGTTTGAGTGTGGAGTGGGCCTAAATGTGGGCCTGAATTTCACAATCAACACACACATACGACAGAAAATAGTTGGTACTACGTTGCCATGACACAAAAAAAAGAATTAAAATATTATTTACATTTTGTAAAAAAGGAAACTATACAAAAATAATTAATGTAATAAAAATGATATTGTAAAATTTTATGGAAATTTACTGCATGAAGAAAATTTGGTGTCATTGTACAAAATAAAGATATATCATAAACACAAGTGAGTGATTTAATAGAAATGTATAAAAAATTAATTATAAAGTATAACTTTATAACTTTATTTCTTCTTTTAAATGAAGAAAAGATGAAACAGAAGGTGCACCTTGTTTGGATTATAGTTTTTTAATTTAATTTATTAGTGTTTGAAGCTTTCTCTTTCTATAAATTGTTGGTGTTGTGGATAAACTCATTCAACCTTTCTCTTCATCTCTCAAAGCCACCTCCTAAACTAACAAACAGAACCCAATTCTTGTTTCAACTCCAAACTGAAAACACCTACACAAATTCCTCTGCAAACAAAACCCTAAAACTCAAAACAAACACAAAACTTCAACAACAAAAACACACACACAAAAACATCATTGCCTTAGCAAAAGTAACGAAACTCACCGCGTGGACTTTCCTCTTTCCGTCATTCATTGCCGCCGCGTCGGAGAATTCTCGCCGCCGCCTGAGGTGAAATACTGCAAACCCTAATTTTCATCGCTTTCTTTCTTTTTTTTCGTTTTTGTTTAAGCTCTCTCCCTTGAATTCGAGCTCGGTTGTGATTTCTGATTGAATGCAAAAAATCCTCAGAAGCTAAAATGTTCTAATTCGTGTTAAAATGAAGCTGCGTTGCAATATCAGCTACCGGCAAACGTAATTTTGAGCTAATTTCATTCCAGGAAATCGAATTGATTTTGAATCAGATGATGTAAATTATAGCATTTCAAAGTCAATTTCCGAAAACTCACGCTAATTTATTTCGACTCTTTGCGTTCAGGAGCTCGGAGATTGTCGAATTTGGCGAAGATGTCGCGGTTTCTGTTCTTCAACCGGTCGAACACGATTCACTCGGAGCCCACGCAGAAATCCTACCATCCTCAGAGCCAGCAGACTCTGGACCGGTCCAGTTCGCTGAGCCGGTTCTACGGATCCGTGCAGTCGGCGAAAACCTCAATCCGCGGGAAAATGGTGAAGAAGCTCTGCACCTTGTTCGAGTCCTCCTCGAAGAAGACTGCAGAATTGGAGTCCCAATCGGAATCGAAAGCGCGTTGGGACTCGTGTGCGACGACGACGACGCCGTTTCGGTTGTCCGGGACGGAGGAGCGGATCGTGGTGTATTTAACGAGCCTGCGCGGGGTTCGGCGAACGTTCGAGGACTGCAACGCGGTGCGCATGATTCTGAAGGGGTTTAGGGTTTGGGTGGACGAGAGGGACGTGTCGATGGACATAGCTTACAGGGAGGAGCTGCAGCGCGCGCTGGGCGAGCGCCATGTGGCGCTGCCTCAGGTGTTCGTGCGAGGGAAGTACGTGGGTGGCGCTGAGGTGATCAAGCACTTGTTCGAGAGTGGAGAACTGGCGAAGATCATTCTGGAAGGGCTCCCCCATCTGAGACCCGGCTTCGTGTGTGAGCATTGTGGGGATGCCAGGTTTGTGCCCTGCGAAAATTGCAGAGGGAGTCGGAAGGTGTTTGATGAGGACGAAGGGTGCTTGAAGAGGTGTTTGGAGTGCAATGAGAATGGTCTCCTTAGGTGCCCTTATTGCTGTTCTTGATCATGGCTTTTTCAATTCCTTTTGTTTTGTTCAAATTTCCTTTTCTTCATTCAAATGGGAATGGGGACTGTGTATATTGGAAATGGACATTGTAAATATTTACTGGTGTATAAAGATTTGCTAATTATTGGTGGTTGTAATGCAAATCATGGGATGCTTTAATATTATCCCTTCTTTTTTAGGCTAATCTTGGATCAATCTTCTCTGTGCCCTTTTACCCTTTTACATGTGTATTGGACACTGTCTTACACCTTGATTCACCCATCACATTCTTCAGAACAAGTCATGTTTTTTTATATGAATAACTGTTACATATTTTTGTCTCATTTGGTAAGAGGGGGAGTAATTGTGAACTCAGGGTATGAAGATGGATGTGGGTTTGAAGAGTATTTCATAGAAATTTGATGAGATTTCCTGTTAAGGAAATTGTAGTACTGATGCAAGAAATAATGTGGTAGTGACATTATTTAGGTTGTCATCTTCACTGGGCTTTTACAGTGTAGTGTATGGTGGTTGTATAGTTTGTTCATGGCATTTTGATTGACTCTGATATTGTTTTTCCCAAGGGATTAAGATTGTCTGAAGTTATGAAATTGATCAGTTCTTTTTAATTTGTTTCATTCAATGTTAAGTTTTCTTTTGAAGTTAGAGTTAATGATCTTTAATGGTTGTTGGATTTGGATAATACATGTTTGGAAAATGCAGAGATTCCTCAGCAAAGAAAGTAGCTTTGTTTTTTTCTTAAAATAAGTTAACCTAAAGTGTAGACATATACTCTGTAAAGTACATGTCTCATTAAAGAGTGGTAAGTTGTCATTAATACATTATCTATCTTTAAATTAAGTACCAAATTAATATTCTTTTAAAACACTAAACTATTTCCTTGTTATTAATCTTGTTTATAACATAATCTATCTCACTGATTACTTTTTCATGTATTTAAGAAAAAATTAATTATTATTTTATATTTTAAATTTTGTAATGAATGCTAATTGATTGGTTTTACACATGTCATTCATGTCTTATCTATTAAATATGTTCATTTTAAATTCTACCACTTTTGATTATATAAATTAATTTTAATTCCATTCACTTTATTTCTATTATACTATTAATTAATATTATAATAGAAAAATTAAATTTTGTAATGAAAATAATTTTGTTTCTATTTAAGTATCACTTTCAAAGTTCCAAGTGTTACTCTCTTATCATTTATGTTATTCACCTTCCCTTAATCTTTAATTTGTTTGAATGTATGCATTTATTATAAAATAAAATTAAAAGTTAATTAGTAAAAACTTTAATTATTCTATTACAATAAAGAAAACTTACGGTATTTATTTATGTATGTTAAAAAATTATACTAGTAATATTAGAAATAATATTATAATGGTAAAATTAAAAATAATATTTTATTCTTGTTTATCTAAAAATAAATATCAATAAAATATTTATATTTTAAAATTTTGATAAGTGATGTTATATGTATATATTTAGTGTGATTTCTAATCTTCATTTTACAACAAAAACTAATGATTTTTATTTTACAAGTAATGTTGTTACTTAACTTAGTTTAGTTGTTAATTAACTTGGTTTATTTGGCTCATAATTCATGATGTTTTTATCTTGTATTTTTTTTAATGATGCATACACTAAAATAAAATGTTTTGAAAATATATTCAATTATAATATTTTATAAGGATTTATTTTTATCATACTTACACAGAGTGAGTGAAATTTGAATGTCATTTTTTCTAGATGTTGAAAAGATCGATAAAATGAGTGATGATTGAACACCTCTCACTCTAAATATAAATAGAGTGAGTAACATTTGAACACTTATTTATTGAGTCATTATATTTAGACAGAGTAAGTGATGTTCAAACATTCCTCCATCACTAAAAAATTATTAAATAAAAATTAATTTTAAGGATACAAAATAATTAGTTATTATATTAACTAAATGATATACTATTTTACACATAAAAAAATTATTGATATCTAAATTATTTTTTATTATTGATAAATAATTTCTAAGGTATTAGATACCAATTTAGAAACTATTTATCAATAATAAAAACTATTTTAGATATCAATACTTTTTTTAATCTCTAAAAGAATAACTAATTTAGTTAATATAACAACTAATTATTTTTTTCTCTAAAATTAAATTTTATTTAATATTTTATTTAATATTTTATTTAATGTTTTATCTAACATTGAAGAGATTTGCTAAATATTGAAGAGACATTTGAATGTTTCTCTATCAAGTCATTATATCTAGATAAAGTGAGTGATGTTTGAATGTCTAAAAAAACCTTATCACTTTTTTAAAAATCTTTTCCCTTCTAAATAAACAAGTCATTTTGAATGTTATAAAGAATTTTTTTAACACTTAACTAATTATCATGCAAACAACTTCACTCTCTTTTATTTATATTACTAGTGTAAAATATGCTTGAAATTGTGTATCTTTGGATTAAAATATGCATTGAAATTGTGTATCTTTGGATTAAAACTGAGAAATCTTCAAAGTACTTTTACTTCTACAAGATTTTTTTCCCTTACTTTTTTGACATCAAAATTCACAATTGTATATTAAAATTTTCACATTTTGAAACTTCAATCTAAACATAAAATCTGTGGATGATCAATTACCGAAAACATGATTAATCATATTATCTAAGATCTCAATTCCACTGTTATATCTTAACCTCCAATATAAATTACATTGATGAAAAGTTCACATTAACTACACATAAATGCAACAAAAATAGAGTTTTAAATGCCAACAGAGATTGACAATAGTGTTTATATAGGTCTTGTTCAAGAGTATATAGATTGTCTTCATGTTTTGAAGAATGATTATATGTGTTTTAATAAATGGTTTTTTATGAGCAAAGAGTGTTTTTGATAAATGTGAATTGAAAATTGTTGACATTTCATTTGTTTCTTCACATTGGATAGTGTTGGTGCACCTAATGTTTATGACAAGAGATTTGAGATAGTGATTTCAAAAATTGAAAGGGAAAGAAAGAAGAAGAGGAAAAGAACATTTGATGATTATTCTTATTCTTTTCCATACCCAAATTAACTTCAAATACTTCTCTCTAATATTCTGCCTTCTCATATCAGCTACAATATTCCACAAATGCATTATTTAATCTTCTGTAAACATTTTATCTTATTTGTTTTTTATTAGGTATAAAATGTTTTCATGTTAGTATAATGAATGATGATTACCTTTACTAAAATCTTTAATTTATTTTAATAAGAGTAATATAATATACACTAAAAAAAATTATTAAATAAAAGTTAATTTTAAAAAATTAATTAAATAATGTATATTATATTCTTATAAAATTATTATTGGTATATAAAGTAGTTTCTATTATTAATAAAATTTATAAATTAGTTTTTAAATTAATATTTAATTAGCTACAAATATTTTAACCATCAACTTTTAGAACCTAAATTATTTAGAATCTAAATTAATTAGTAGTTAAAACATTGATAGCTAATTAAATAATAATTTAGAAACTAGTTTATAAATTTTATTAATAATAAAAATTACTTTTGATACCAATAATTTTTTAGTCTCTACAATAATATCTAATTTAGTTAATATAACAACTAATTATTTTTTCTTTAAAATTAATTCCTATTTAGTGATTTTTTTAATGATATATAACTTTAAGTATTTTTTTTTATTTTAAAAAATTAGTTTCCCACCCTCTCTTTGAAAATGCTTTTTTGAGGAAAATTTAATGGAAGATTGTTTTTGGAGACCATTATTTTTTGAAAACGTTATTTGTAAATCCAACCTCAGATCTTTGAAAAAAATTTGTAAATTTTGCCTTCTACTAAAATGCAACCTTAATGCTTGTTAGAAAGAGTAAAACAAATACAACACACTTTTTTTCGTTTGGTAAAGAAAAAATATATATTTTTATTCTTTTATCCTCTTCTTTGTCCCATTCCAAACACAACATTCAAATGTTTTTGGGTGGTTTGTGTGAAAATAGATATTTCAACTGTGAACGTGTTTATGGATAGGAAATGCATGGTGCATGAAAGAGATTTTGAATGGTGAGAAAACCAAGTATTTTTCTTTTTGTAAGCATTCCTTTATTGTTTAGGTAAATTAACATGAAACGCATAAAAATTAATTTTAGAGAATAAAAAAATTAATTATTATATTTATTAAATTAAATATTATTTTAAAGACAAAAAATTATTAATATCTAAATTAATTTTTATTATTGATAAATAATTTTTAAATTGATATCTAATTAGTACTATAATATTTTAATTACCAACTTTAGAATTTATAAAATCTAAATAATTGATAATTAATTAGATATTAATTTAGAAACTATTTATCAATAATACAATCTACTTTAGATATCAACAATATTTTTAATATCTAAAATATGATATAATTTAAATAAAAATAATAATAAAAATATTTTTTATATAAAATTAATTTTTATTTAATAATTTTTTAAAAATAATGATTTTTAATCAATTTAGTTATTATCAATTTGGTTAGGAATTTCAAATAATTGATCTTAATAAAATATGGTATATAAGTGGGATGACTTTTATCTTTTAAGCTAGTTCTCATAGTGTTGTTAAATAGAATTAATTATAAAATAGGTATAAAGTTTATCTGGATATTTTGATTTTTTTTTTATAAATTATGATTCACTGTTATGTGGAGGACTGTGTAGACTTGAGAGCTCTGAAGTCTTTTTCTGATTTAATTGATGACAATGAAGTCCACTTCAGTTGCCATTGGTGGCATTGGATTTGTAGCTAAAGGTGTCTTGATATTATGACAAAGCCACCAAAAGTGTTCTGTCAATAATCTTGTTACACCCTTTACATAATAAAATAATAATTTTTTTAATTTTTTAGTTCATTTATTTTAAATTATTTTATATTCTAAAATAAATTGTTATATCATTTCAATGGGGTTGGGTGAGTGTTTAATAGAAAATGGGGTATTTATCCTATAACATTTCTGTTTAGTAATACATTTTTGTTTATTGGGAAAACTTGAAAATTCAAGTTTGAAGTGGTATGTTAGTATGTCATTATCTGGTCAAAGATGATTTATCATTTTACTTTGCATAAAAGTTGTAATCCCTTTTAATAATTTTTATTGATCTAATGATTGTCTATAATGTATATAATAAATATGTCATTTTTATATAAGAAGGAGAGTATCAAATTTTAATTCTAAATTAAATATTATTTAGATGCATGGATATTTTAAAAAGGTTCATTTTTTATATTATTTTAATATTTTAATCATAATTAATGTAAATTCAAAGCCTAAACAAATTAGTTTAACTTTTTTATAAATATTAAGTAAATTATCTTACATGATATATAAGTCTCAAGTAAGTTTTCGTTAAAAACGTATATAAGCTAAACATTTTTTTCATTTGATTTTAATGATGTTCTCACTTTAATTTGTTAGAAAAATGATAATATTGAAGGAGTTATGTCCAAAAACATTTGGCGGTCGTATCGATGTGCAAGAAAATAGTAAAACAGTAAAAATGATGATAATGTGTATCTCTTATTATTATTATTTGAAAACTTGTCGTCACTTATTTTTTTTAGTGCAAAATAGTTTGAAATTTTTGAAGTCAGTGTTTTGCTTTGTTTGGAGTGTTGTTTGTGTCTCATAACGATCCAATTCTAAACTTTCATCAGTTTAGGATGTGTAACACTTCAACAACGGTGAATGAAGTTTGGGGAATGGTATGGATTACAGTAGTTAACGATATTTGAATGCATAGGAACAAAGTTATTTTCAAAGGGGGTGTGGTTGATATTGTGAAAATGCCTGCTATGGCTTAGTTAAAGGTATGGTCTTGGCTAACTTCCAAGTTGAAATATGCTATCTTCTCTTATTTTGATTGGTGTTTTAACCTTTTGGCTTGCATGAGGATAGTCTGATTTTGTAGTTTTGTTGATTTTTTGTGGGAAGGTATGGGGTTTGGTAGAAATTCCTTCTGTTGTTTGTTGACTTTTTTAGGGGTACATATCTTTTATTGGGAGGACAAGATTTTTCTGAGTCATTTATTTTATTTTTTATTACTGATAAAAAAAAAACTCATAAGAAAATCTCAAAAACATAATTTGGTTATTTTGACTTGTGAATTTTTTATTTCTTCAGTTCATTCATTAAGAGAAATTATTGATTTATTGATAAATTAAATTCATAAATTTGTAGAAGTCATATTCACGAATTTATCGTGTAACATTAAATAACTTTTGATGTTAATCTTTCACTTATTATTGTATGCCCGAGATTTATTACCCCATTCTCATGTAAAAGAATTTTTCTTGCTAGATATATTAATTTCACATGTATATATACACAATCGAACAATGTTAACTGATATTGCACACCAAAATAAAGTAGTATGATGAAATTGAAATTGATTTTTAATTTGAATAAAACATTATAAACTTGATTTACTTTATAAAAAAAATTGAATATGATAATCGGATCAGTAATATTACATATATTCTGCAAAAGTTATCTCGTAGTGTAAGTAAGAAAAGTTGTCACACTCATGTTAATTAATCTTCATGAGTGAATAATTAGAAAATTGGCAATGGAAAAACATGAATGCATTGATAATGTTACATACACATTTTCTTAAATAATTTTTAATTAGTGAATAATTAGTTTTAAGGTACTGATTAGCGAATATATAACACATGAAGGTCAAAAAAGGTTGAAATGAATTGATAAGCTTGCTTTCCAAACTGCTATTGATATTTTGTATTCTGAACATCACATAAGGATGATCCATAGGCACAAAATAATGTTTATAGGAGAATTGGAATGGAACAATGTGGAGTAATGAATGGTCAAAATGTGTGTTTGACTAAGTTTATTGATATTTATATGAACTACTGAGTTAAAGGAACACATTCTAGTTCAATCTCCAACACACCTCTCTCAACATGTTGTAGCCTCAATGAGATCTCTTGTTTGATTTGTCCATCTTCAAGGGAAATTATACCATCTTTAAGAAGACTGTTGTCACCACTTGCTATCCATTTTCCAACTTCTGTACTCTCATTCACTGAAGATTTTTCATATGCCATTGCAGCTGAAACTAGAGGTTGAATGTCTATTTCAGCCTCACCCATAAAATCATCAGTTGAAAAAGTATCTTTGTCCAACACAATCTGCATAAATGCATCACCATAAGCAAATTTTGAGGGTTAGCTTGTTTTCAATACTAGGTGTGAGCTCTAAATTTTATCGTAAATTATGTGATTAAACTTGTTTTATAAGCTAAAAGTACGGAGTCATAATGACGTGTTTGAATCTGTTAATGGAGTGAGAGCGTGAAAAGAAGAGTGGGAAGATCCTTTATTTGAATCAACATGTTTGGAGGTGGAATCAACATGTTTGTAACCCCTTAAATTATCTTAAAATTTAGTGTCTTTTTTAGAAAAAAAAAAAAAATACCCACCATCTCTTTTTGTTATTTATTTTTATTTTAACAAGATAAATGTTTAAACCTAATAGATTTCAGGTTTTATGAAAGAAAGAAATGGGTATTAAGTGTGATTTGTATGTAACATCTATTGCTAAAATAACTATTAATTAGTGTATAAATCTAGTTATCAAAAGATACATTTGATTATTTTTCATGGGATTTATCACTATGGAAATGTACTGAACTTACAATTTTAAGAGGAGGAATGCAATCTGGAATTGACAACATTAGGCTTTCATTCCAAATTGGGTTTAAATTGTTCTTTATGACACGTGTCTTCACTGACTGCAATGTAAGAGTAGATATTGAAGTTTAGTTTGAAAAAAATAAAATAATATATATATATATATATATATATATATTTATATGAATGGTGTGAAGTATAGTTTATAGATGAAGAATCTCACTTGGTGACCAAGAGATATGGTCACATAAGGATCACTACTCATCACATCACGAACAGCAAGATTAGTGCCCTTAACCACATTCACCTTTATCAATCCAACAAATTCGGTCATTCCTGCCTATAACAAGGACAAACAAACTCACTATTAGAATAATATATGAATGAAATATTTTTATTTTTTTAATAGATGTGAGATCTCCAACACATCATCACGCCGAGAGTGACAGTTCGTGTGTGAGATAACATATTATAGGTGGTCCAATAACGACTCGAAAGGAATAGCACGATAAGCCTAACAAATACTCGTTAAGATAAACTTTAAATGGTTCTGATACCATATTATGAAATGGACTTTAAATCTAACTCAAACCCATAAAACCGGCTCATGGGGTGAGTTTTGCACACACTTATATACAATAAAATATATTCTTATTTTTAGTATATGTGAGATCTCCAAAATTTTTAAGAACTATAAGGATAATTCAATTTTATAAAATGGACTTATAAGATAAGATTTACATTCATTTATAAATTATGAAATATCTTTATTTCTAGTTAGCATGAGATCTACTTTTCTATCCGCATAATTTATTTAGCATATGTTTGATATAGGTAATTAATAGTATATATAATCAAATGAAATATTACCAATGAGTTGGTCTTCTTGGCTCTAAAGTCATGGCAATCTTTTCTTCCTCGACTATTTCGAAATGTTCTGCCAATAAAATGTCTATTTGGTGTTTTATTATCACAATGTTTTTTTTCTCGTGTGAAAGGATTTCTTGAGTAACTAATTTGAGAATCTGATGAACTTCCTGAATGGGGTGGTGGTATGAAGGGACAAGACATGTTATCCTCAGTATCAGAAAACTGCAGATACTCGTATTTTCTCCTGCAAAATCAAATTGCATTTTATTAATCACAATAATGCAGTTCAACATAATTATGAATTTTGCATGCATGCAGAAGTACGTGTAATGTGTGCTTGTCCAATTACCTAATGAAATCTGAACGTTCTTCGATAGAAGAATCTGGTCTTGGTTTTCTTATGTTATTAATTGGGAGGTGAACTTCATACTTCTTGTTGACTAGTGTATTTCCACCCAATTTCACCAATGCATCAACTTGTTCATCTGTCCATTCATCTAGGTTTAGGGACAGAACCTGTGGTAATGTTAAATCATTGTCAAAAAAATTATTCTGTTTTTTCTCATCCACAAGGAATAATAACATTAAAGTAGAACATTCTAAAGAATACTACAATCTATATAAAAACACAACCTATTAATTTTCCATATTAGTTCCATCAAACTAAAACCTAAATTTAACTAAACAAAGATTACAACTTACAAATATAAGATAATAGTTTAAATTTCTTCTTTAATTCTACCTACACTACAAGAAAATCATGAAATAGAAAACAATTTTTAGAGACCAAAATAATTAGTTGCAATAGTAACTAAATTAGAGACTATTTTAGAAACTAAACAAAATTTTAGTTTCTAAATTAGTTTCTATTATTGTTAAATAGTTTCTAAATTGGTATCTAATTAGCAACCAAGGTTTTAGAGACCAAATTTAAAAACTAAATAATTAGTATTTTAAACCTTGATATCTAATTAGATACCAATTTAAAAACTATTTAACAATAATAGAAACTAATTTATAAACCAATTTTTTCTTTAATTTCTAAAATTGTTTCTAATTTAGTTACTATTACAATTAATTATTTTGGTCTCTAAAAATTAGTTTATATTTCATGATTTTCTTTTTTCCCATTTGTTTTACCAAGTCTCCCTCATACCAATATAAACTTCGGTTAAACATAATGATTTTACAATAAAATAAAATGTACAATCATATAAATATCAACCATATAATACGTCTATAATATGCATTAGAGTTTATGTCTTATACTAAAAATTACCTTGGATATATGGACACCTAGGCTTCTATGTATTCCAGAACATTTGATGCAAATAAATACTCCAATGTTTAAAGACCTGTAATCCAACCAATTGTGTGTGAATATAAATAAATGCAGATACTATATGACTTTTTTATTTTACACAACTAACTTTTCAATACTTTTTTTTTTATCATAGTTTATGTTTAAATGTTCTTCTTCCATTCTTCTAGTAATCTAGAAACATAAATGGAAAAAAATCATGCTAGAACTGAGATAATTGGATAAAAAAAAGCTTTCTTAGAGATAAAAATATTGATAAAAACTTGTCAATAATTTAGATCCAAAAAACATGAGGAATGAGTAATTGATGTAAACTAAAGTCCTTTAAAAATGAAAAATACTTACACCCATTTTGGCTCTAATGCTCCACAATCAGCACAATATCTATTCCCAGCTTGACGCATCAAACTGTCTAATCTTTTCTGTGGACCTACTACAAGAAAATAAAATAAAAATAATATTAAACTTATAAATTAACTCAAATTCTCTTATCAAATTTATCTCCCAACACATTAATATTTGTGATTTCTAAACAATACTCACTTAAAAAAAAAAAAAAAAAAAAAAAAAAAAAAAAAATATTAAACTAATAAAATATCACAAATTCTCTTATAAAATTTTAACCCCAACAAAAAAAAATATGTAATATCCAAAAAATACCCCCAAAAAAAAAAAAAAAAAAAAAAACACATA
>Ga0123342_1004641_pt1 | contig 20733 bp, 20 predicted proteins | sample Turbeawhitnodule_FD_89960 | JGI IMG/M metagenome (GOLD analysis project Ga0123342, IMG submission 89960) | Root nodule microbial communities of legume samples collected from Mexico - Turtle bean Mexico white nodule | ecosystem: Host-associated > Plants > Roots > Nodule | place: Mexico: Nepantla...
ACAATTTCTCTATCCCTATCTCTTTAAATTCAGTTTTGTCATTTTGAGACTGGTATAAACAACCGATTGTTTCGTTAAAACAACCGATTGTTTTTCCAGCTTTGTGCTTTTGCTGTTTGTTTTTGAAAAACTGAATCCTTAATCAAGGTTCTATCAAAAAAATTTCATTCTAAGTTTAAAAGTTTTCAAAAATCCTTCTTAAACAATTCACCCCCTCTCGTTTAAGATCACATATTCTAACAGATGATACTCAAATCCCTTTAGTATATATATACACACATTTTTTATATTTTAATAAACTAATACTCACGCCTTGTGTAGTTTCTAAATAAATATTTGCATATTTTAATAAAATGACATTCATCTCTTTTATTTTATTTAAAAACAACATATTCACTAAAATTTAAATAAAAAACTATGAAAAAATTGGAAGTAAAATTATTTAGTTATAAGTGCTCTATTTTTTTTTAAAATGACGTTCATGTGATAATTTATAAAGCAAGAAATTCATATTCGAATCATGTGTAAACATTTGTCGGAATTAAGGAGAAGTACACTATCACACAAGTGAGATTATAAAGAGTTAAGAAAAAATTGTTAAAGACTAACAAAAGATAACACACTCTAATTTTAAAATAGTTGGAAATATGTAAATTCCTATAACCATTTTATGAGACAAACATGATGTTTTGCTTATCCCATCCCACTACAAACTTGTAGTTTATGAAAATTTGAAAAATTCAGTTTATTATAGAAGATATTTGTTTGGTGAAGATGTCCCTCTAAAAAGAAATGACTTGAAGCATGAAGAAAAGTTTCAAAAATATTGTTGCATTAACTTTTAGAATAATTTTATAAATTATTGCGTTAAAAAATTGAATCTTTTTACTTATGAAGTCAAAACTAACAAAGTGATAGAAAGTTAAAAATGTTGTTTGAAGAATATGCAAAAACATTGTCAATCCTATGTGTTTCATTTTCACTCACCTAATGAATTCATCTTTATGTCTCACTTAAATACCAAAGTGAGACCAAAAGATCAAAGCTTATTTCGATAAAAAGTTTAGGCTAATTGTTTTCATTATTTATTGTTTTGTTTTGAAAGATAATATGTAATGCATAAGATTTTAAAATGTATCAGAATAAATTTAAATTTGTCATTGACAAAAATAAAACATAAATCAACAGTAGATAATGATGTCATTGAAGAATTTGATATACTTGAATATTAGCACTAATGAGAGAAAGTTTCCTATAGTTTCTATAATATAATATCATTTAAACCGTATGAGGGGCATTACTAGTTGCTTGTGGATTGCATAAAAAGTGAGTTTTCTTTTCATCTATTATCAAAATAACCAATTTAAAAAACGCCTAAGGTAAAAAGTAAGTATTTTTTTTAAGCTGGCTCTATATTTATAGCATATCCCTAAACTTGTAAATTTTTAATAGTTATATTATATATTTCCAAATAGTATATAGACCCAAGTATTACATATATATAAATTCAAAATATGCTTGATAAACAATAAATAACACATAAATTAATAAAATCAACTTAAAATACTTCATGTTCCAAACTATAATCTTGTAAACATTTAGAAAGAAGAAAATGTTTAGAAAATATTACAATATACAACTTATCCTAGCTCATTGAGTCTGAATCCTTCCATAGTCTCTTTTAATAGCTCTTCAATGTCACTAACTACAACAACATATAATAATAAGTCACTTTAAAAGCTTATAAAATGTAGTTGGAATTATCAAATTGGTGGGTTGGAATACACCCACTTTGAAAGAACTAACCACACAGTCGCACTATACAATTTGTTCATGAAAAAACAAAAAACAAAAATAGTTGGTAGTTGGATTTTGTAGAAATTATTGTTAATCATTTATCTACGTCTTATACAAATCCTGGCGATGTAATCAATTAAATGGTAACTTGATTGATTTTCTTTACTTTGGTTATCCAATCACTTACAAGATAATTAATTATTTCTTAATACAATTAATTATTTATTAATGGGTAAGGTTTTCTATGCAAAGTTCATTATAATGAAGCATGAGAAGAAACAAAAAGCTGAAATTTTACCCAATCCCATGCCTAATGCTCTGTTTTTGTATTACTTTATTTGCCCCCACAAGCCATTTAAAAATAACATACTTAAGACTTAGGGATGAGTATATCATGGACAAAAGCATAATATAAAAAATGGTCAATGGTATGCAAATACAATTTAACACATCAATATACAATAATAAAAACTTGGGCAAATAACTAAATAGATGACAAACACACACAACTTGTATTCTAAATCTCATGACATAGATAAATGGACATAGAAAAATGGGTCCCAATTAAATCCCGAATGAAAGTACATATTGTATATATATGCACTCAAACATCATGCATTCTCAAGAAAATATAAGAGATGTTGTTAGACATGCACCATGAGCCATAATAATTAATTGTTAGAAAGTTACACATTGGTGGAGCTTAGTGGTATGTGAGCAGGTTTTGATCCTCCCAATTTCTTTTAAAATTTTAGTATATTTTATATATTTGACAAAGAAAGGGTTTAACACACTTCACCATTATTTTAAAGACATTGTGTTTCTCTTAACTCTAAACAACAACTAGGACATATTATAATTAAAACACCAAGTATTTATATAATTTTCTTAAAAATCAAGTTTTTTGTAGACCTGCACTAAATCGTTTCATCGAGAAGTAGGAGTAACTCAAAGATAGTGTAGCTGGAAAACAACAATAATTTCACACAGTGAAGTAAAATCTGAAGTTGAAATAATAAAATATCACGAGACAATGTATGAGAGTAAATATAGCTGAATTCATGTGTTATAATTTCCTTGGACAATTAGTTTTAAATTAGGGTTTATAGAGAATGAGGAGTTTGTGAAGAGGTTGTTCATTTAAAGAATGATTGTAAACTAGAGGGAGAATAATTGTAAATAGAGAAAGTAGTTAAGGAATTCAACACTAGGAGGAAGAATTCATAACAGGTATAATGAGACTCGAATCAATTTATATAAAAGATTATGTTACCTTCAACTTCAAACATTAAGGAAACAATTATTTTATGTGTTTTCTATTTTATTTTATTTTTCCATTTTTTTTTTCATTTTCATTCTTACTAAGATTCAAATTCCTATCTAACATTGTATGTTTTTCTTTAACTTTTTTTTTTCATTTTATTTCTTATCAAATAACTTAAAAATTATCTCACATGTTTTTCACTTATTTTTTATTTTATTTTTTTATTGAACCAAACAAACACAACGGTTTGTTAGATCTAGTGAAAAAGGGAACGATTTTTTGTGAAAGAAAAAAAATATGGAAAATTTATCTTTCTATTATTTGGAATTATTCATTAAAGTATGAGTTCCCCTCAAATATTTTTTTTTAAATTGAAAAGAAAAGAAATAAGGGTATTTTAAAGGATAAACATAAATTTGATCTCTTATTTAGGATATTTATTGTATTTTATAAACATTTTTTCTTATCATTAGAACTTCACATTCTAGTTTTAGACTATTGGATGTCTAGTGAGATTTAGTTATTCTAATAATTTTAATGATAATAAAGAATAAATTTTATATATACCAATAATTTACATGTTTTTAATGAAATAAATATAAAGAATATAATAGTTTGGTTATCATACAATTTATATTGCTCTTAAATGACATTTGTTCTTCAATCAGCATTGTTCAGTAAGTTAGAGACGGACAAAAAAAATACGACTCCGTCGTAACTATAAAATCTTATTGAAATTCTTCAAAGTGTTTCTCGTCAACTGCTAACACCTAACGGACTTTCGGAGAAAAACAATGTCCACTTCATATTGTCATATTACATGTTAATAAGAATGTTAACATGTAAATAATTTAATATTCAATTTCACTTCTTATTTCATTTACTTTTACTTTGTATTTAGTATTTTATGCATCCAAAGCACACAAGATTTCTCCACAAAAATTCTTTGGTTATTGGACAGTATTTTTATAACTATTTTATAAATCCGTCGAGCTTTAACATATTTTGAGATTCTACCCATCCAAATGAAACAACTTCCATTTTTTTTCTGGCAAATAAAACACACGATGATCCCTCTTTAATTTCGAAATGTATTTTTTATATTTTAAAATGAACATTTCAAAATGTACTTTTATATTTTAAAATAGTCATTCTGAAATTAAATGTATATTAATTATAGTCTAGATATTTTATTTGCATAATTGTCTTCATTCGGAAATAGGTATTCTAAAATATAAAACAAAAGTTAAAATGAGGGTGTGCATTGGATAAATTTGAAATTTACTTTTTACTTAAATTAAAAAGTGATTTTTTCTTCTTGTACACTGATAGTTTCTTCTGCACATCATTAATTGTAAAAACTGTTAAAAAAAGCAAGCATGATATTATTTCTTAACTTATCCTTATTAAATAAATTTAACTAACACAAATATTTTAATACACAAATATTTTAATAAAATGATGTATTTATTTATAAAAAAAATATAATAATACTATTTATATTTAATATAAAAGATTTTCTAATTATAACTTTTAAATTTATAAATATTTAAATTATTTATTTTTATATAACAATTGAAATATTTTACATATATTCAAAATTTTGCGCATTTACATGTAAATTATTTTTTTTTCGTCAAATAATTCGCATTTCTTTTCAAAAATTAATTATGAACTATATCATTTTATATTATTAATAATATTAATTTATTCAAATTTACACAAAAATATCTAATATTTGATTATTCTATTCTTTTTAAAGACAAGAGTAGATTCGTAATCTTACATTTTACACCTTTAAAAAAAATAAAAATACTTTCACTACCATCATATTACTCACAAACTTCAATAAATTTTTTTCACTATTCAACTATAAAATTCTCTAATCTAAACACACTAACTTTCTTCACACTTTCCTCTCAAATCCTCACACTTCCATTCCTAAGATTCAGTTAGTTTCCCATAGTTTTGTTAATTTTCTGAGACCTTGTTTGATGAGACTAATCTTTTATGCCATCTGCAAATATTGTCCGATAGTTTACCTTGGCAAGTCTTGATTAATGATGGAAAGCTATGCAATCTGTTTAATGTATTGGTCTCCTCTGCTTTTGGTTTCCTGAATTCAATGTACAAGCCCGATTGTAATACTATTCCGGATCAAAGAATTTTTGTCTTTTGTTGTTTATTTTGCCACCAATATGCAATACAATATACAATTAAGATTTTGCCGACTACTGGTTGGAAGCAAGAGGCAATGTTCTGATTTGTTTTGATTGTATAATAATATTAGAATCTTTCTATAAAAATCCTTTAAGAATCCACGCAATGGGCGGGTTTTTTTATATCTATTGTACACTATTAACCTACTCAACCATAAAACTCTCGAGAAGCCATGCCATGAGTTGGAACTCGGGTACCTTGTAAAGCTGCTATATAAAAACGCAGCCTTTCAAAACAATGTTCTAATCAGAAGAATCTTCAGAGACATCTGAGTCTGAGCTTTCTTCATTTACAATTCTGTTTGCAGTACCATCTGAACCCTCCTCGCTCATAACATCTGCATCTGCATCCGAATCCTCCTCTTCATTCTCTTCAATGCCATTCTCGTTCTGATTCTCATCTTCAGAAGCTTCCACATCTTCATCACTCATTCCAACCATATCCTCCCGCCATCGGCTGGGATTACCATTAAAACCTATTTCCCAGTTTCCTTTATCATATTCCACAGCTTGGCCATTGTCATCAGATTCCACAGCTTGGCCATTGTCATCAGATTCCACAGCTTGGCCATTGTCATCAGATTCCACTGCTTGGACATTGTCATCAGACTCCATTGCTTGGACATTGTCATCAGATTCAGCCTCTTCAGTGCTGTTACTAATGTTAGCAGTCCCCATGTGGATTGGAGTCATGGGACTTCCCTTTTCATCATCCCACTCCTCATCCAAGCTTCTTAATGATTCTTTAGCAATGTTGGAGCTATGAGAGGCACCCCTATGGCCAAGCAACAGATCTTCAACAGCCTTTTTCCCCACTCTTCTTTTCCGAATTGTTCGACGACCACGTCCACTAGCTTGTCCTTGTGATCCCCCTCCCTGTTGTTTTACCCTTTGATTTAGATTCCCAGCAACCTTAGCACTGCGCCGACGGCCATTATTTCGTTTGGTTTTAGATATATTTTTAACCCGTCCTTTGACAGAACTACCTCGTCCTCGTTTATTGTTGTTTTGCACAATTTTTGCAGGATTTGATTTAACTTTCATGAATTCATCACAGTCCAAGTCTGCTGTTTCAACCACTTTAATAGATTTGGAAGCATTGTATCTTGAAGGAAGCTTCTGCAAGATAGAAAGTTACATGGCTGTTAAACATCAGATTAACACAGTAATTCCAGAAAAACAGCCACACCTTGTCCACAAAATATAACCAAAAGGGACTTGTACAACAGAAAACATGACAACCAATCTCCTTGGTGAATGTCCTGGACAAAATAGTTCATCTTCAATTTTTTTCAGATAAAATATAAAATGGGAGCAGAACTCATTGCAAACATTTCATGGTAATGCCTACAAAATTAAAAGTTTTTGCAAAAAAAAAATAAAAAAAATAAGATAGACTCACTATGTATTGCCTATCTTCTTTCTCCTCAGAAGGTTCAGGTTTCTCATGCAGTACGTAGACAATTGATTCATCAAACTCAAAAAGTCTGAGAGACACGGCTGAAGTTGTCAGTGGAACCCATGGAAGTACAGCAACTGATTCAGAATCAGCGGAGGTTTGTGCAACATTCTCTGACATAGTGTTCAACCCCAATTGTTCCCCTGTTGTAGAGAAGGTTGATGATAGAAAGTCCCGCTTCAATGCTCTCTCAAGTAGGGCCAATATCTGAAAAATGGATTGTTACATTTAGAAATGACTGAGTAGAGTAGATATTGGTTCTTAATTTCTAAAATGTTGGAAAGATATGGATAACAATTTTAATCAAAATGCAAACCTGCAGCAGTTCCTCTACAGAAGATGATTTGCTCAACTTCACACTCCAATGCCTCCTAATATCTTCAATCCAATTTGATTGAAATGCTTCAGGTGGAATAGAAACCTATAAACCAGAATGTGAATATAAATTATAATATACCCTTCAAAAAGTACCATTCTAAAATTAAAGAGAGCAAGAGAAATAGTCTCCAGGTAAGAATGTAAATCACCAACACCATCAACTCACCTCAATATGGGCTAGCAGGGCCTTAAGCAATCTTGTCCGTAAGGGAAGATTTGAATCCAAAACACAAATATCTTTTGATAACTTTTCTCCACATTGAAATGCATGTTTAGAAAAATTAAATCCACTATTTGAGGGAAAAGTCCGGTGGCAACAATTGCAATGGGAGTCTTCAAAGAAATAAGGATTGAGGCAGATATCACAGACGACAACCTGAGATTTGCCTCTTTTCTTCCCGTATTTCATGGCACATAATACTGATGAGTTATAGCATTCTTTCCATGTCCACTTCTGAAAATCTTGATACCTTCTCAAGGCAGATTTCTTGTCGCTCTCACTTTTCCCAAGCTCAATTTTGAAGGATGAGGAAGTTTCCAAACTGTCAGAGTTCAAGCCACAAAGGGTACTGCTGGGACTGTCAGATCCAGTGTGGCGATCAGGGCTGGAATCTGTTTCGTCAGCTTCATTTTTAACACATGTTTCGCCTCTGCTTCCAACTCTGGAACATTGTGTATTCTTACGAACATTTTCCTTGAAGGAACTCTCAACCTTTTGCAACATTAGTCGCAAATGAGATTCCCTGACCCCACGTGAATCAAGCGAAATCAGAAGTGCATCAAAGGCCTGTAGGATTAATTTAATAAATTATAAAAATTAAGACAAATCATAAATCGAAATTTAAATTCACAAAAATGCTCACTTCAAAATAAAAAAGGAGTGCCACATATTACTAACAGCACTTCTATCTTTGGCTAGTCGTAACTTAAAAACATAAAAAGAATGATACTTTGGAAAGAGGAAGACCACATAAATACTTAGAATAAAAGCCCGGAACTGTGTTGATTTATTTTAGCAAGACGATTGCCCAAGTCATTTATAAGGGGTATGTAATACACACACAACCTTCACACCCAGGACTAAAAATTTGGAGCATGAAGTTCTGAAAAAAATTAGAATTGAGAAAGTTTTTGAGCCTAATTCAACGTGACAATGAGGTAAGGGCTGTCTCTCACTTATATACTCTTTTCAAGTTCTATTTCTAGTCCAAGTGAGACTTGGTTTTTTCCAATACATCCCATCATGCCAAGCACTATCGAGCTTGGTGCATGGATTATATGATAGGTGGCCCTCTTTTAGTGGAGTAGTGTACAAGGAAAAGGAAGTGTGTTTGGTGGTAACCAAATTGAAGGGAGACACCGCAACATTTATGATGCTGGCCAGAAAGGACATTGGTGAATCAAAAATATACAGAAGAAAAAGATTAAATAGCTTAGGGATAACATAATAATAGTAAGAGGGCTTAGGTAAATAATGAAGAAATCAGAAAAACTAAAGATCATTCTAAATTTAGGAATGGTTTGATGCAACTCAAATTACAAAGCACAAACTAGTATCTATATTAGAGATAGATTTGTGATCTTAAATAAGGAAACAAATAGGGAAATATGAAGAAATCTTAAGACCACTCCTAAGAGATCATTTAAGATACTCTAAATTCTAAAATATTGTGATAATAATAAAAGATATTATAAATTACTCTCTAAATACTCTAACACATTTTAAGGTTATCCTTCTTCTTATATACGTTAATATATACAATATATTCAGTTTGTAATACGTTAATATATACAATATACCTTCAGTTTGTAACATGTTAATATATACAATATACCTTCAGTTTGTAATATAAACAGACACTGACACAAGTTCAACCATGGCTTAATCATTAACCATAAACCAATGCTTTAACTGGTTCGATGATCAGTGCAATTTTATGGTGGTATGATGTCAATTGAAGTTGGCGATGAGTTTACTAGTGTTGATCAGAGAAAGAGGGATTCATATAAAGGAAAGAAGAAAGGAAAAGGAAACTAGACCACACGCAGTTTACCTCTTCAGTATCAATAAGCCTCCAATTACCATCGAGGAACTCAACAAAGATCCTGCCAGAGCCAGGATCATTGGAAGAAGCAGATGCAACAAATTGCCAATAACGGTTACGTCTTCGATCTTGCCCAAGGGGTAAGGATCTGTAGGCACACATCTCCTCTGCTATGTGGAAAATATAAGATTTCAGTTGAGACCGTGACCTTTTTGAATACTGTGCAAATGTCTGAATCTGAGGGTTATCTGGGCCAGTGCAGAGATCTGGAACTGAAGAGTGTTTTTCAATAGACATGCTCTGTACACCTGGAGCTGCTTTTTGATTTTCTGCAGTGCCGGGAGAGGGCACATTATTACAATTGTTGCCAAGCAATGATGGGCTTTGGTTTCCCTCCATGGCAGAACAAGAATGTTGTATTTCAACTTTATTCCCATTGATAGATGGAAAATCAGATTTACTGAAAATATCATCTTTTAATCGAAATTTATCTAGTTGTGCTTCTGCCCACATTTGTTTCTTCAGAGCATTTGCTGCTTCCAAACGATCCTGAAAGACTACTCATGTCAATTTGATAAACACCACAAAAAATAAGTTAAGGACAAAATACATTATATGGAATAAAGTTTACCTCTAGAACGACACGGATTGAGTTTCCTTCATTTGCCACACCAACCAACACAACAAGAGCATTTAGACGCTCCTCTACACTGAGGTCAGAAAATTCTCCTTCTGCAAGCCCTTGAACCCATGATTCTCCAGGCTTGCTTTCATCAATTTCCATATTATCTTCACCAAGATTTCCAACATTTAAATCTTCACAAGCACCAGGTTTCCCGGTTACAGCAATTGGAGTATCAATCTTCTTGGAACCACTCTCAGGAAAACGAGGCAGATCCTTATCAAACTCACCCTGAAGTCCAACATCATGGCCCAAATTTTCTTTTCCATTGGATGAGAAATCATCACAAGGTCCAGATGTTTTGTGAGCACTTGACGAATTTACCAAATCATCAACTTCAGGGTCCTCGTCAACTTCGTCACTCTCTGACTCTTCTCTTTCAACGTCATCAGTATCCTCCTCGGCTAGAAACCCATTTTCAAATATCTGAATTTTCTTTCTTGCTTCTGAAAGAATGGACTCAGCATCAGCAGGGTTCTTTCTAAATGCCTGACGTACACAATATGTTGACGGTGCTATTCTTTCAAAAAGCTTGGTATCTCTTGTTAAAGCAACAGAAATTGATGCCTCAGGTGTTTTGCTGGTCGTCAGGTCTCGAAGACCAGATTTCTGACAGGTAAAGAGACATGAGAAGTTAAGAACAAACCTGACAATACAAAAGATCCCTTAATATGGATATGCAAGTATGAACGCACCTGAATTTTTTCTGCAAGCTCTAGTACTGTCAATCCCTTGTCACCCTCAAGTGATAGAACATGAAATGCTGCAAATTTAACTGTACCAGGAGTTAATCGATGTCTAGATCTTCGAGGGGCTAACAGACCTCTCTCATGCATTTTTGTAACTGCATTTTCAGCCGCTGAACCATTACGAAGTTTAGAAATGATATCTTCACAACTTCTTCCCTGTATTTTAAATATACATTTCAATCACTAATATTAAACCCCCAAAAGGAAAGTCTTTAATTGCTTACTAAAATGCGTGCAAACCAAAATTGTCAGCAAAATATTTAATTGTAACAAAAGTTTCCTGCGGTTCAGGATAAACAAAATAGCTAAACAAGAAATCAGCAACTGAAATTTTATCTTAATTGTATATAATGCCTTTAATCATTGAAATGCGGAAGTATTCTCATAATGAAAGAATCTTTAAAGCTGGATCTGAAAATAATAAAAGTAAAACTAAGAAAACTGAACCTCATCTTTATTATTTGCATATGAGCAGGTAGTACTTCTTTTCTTCAACTGTGGTCCATATCCTGCAGATAAAGCCAGCTGTCGGAAAATTTCTGGCCACGTCAATAGATTCAAGTGCTTATGCCAATTCCGTATGTCAAAGCCCCATGCATATGCCTGACATGACAAAGGAAATATTACATGTATGGAGTCCGCTAAATAAAACCACTATTTATCAAAACGAAAAAGAGACAAGTTTCTAAAAATCCTTGAACTTACCCCTTCCACAATCTCAGGATGACCACCTCCAGAGTTAGCAGCACCATTTTGATTCATTCCTAATCCTGTAGAAGGTGTCCTTGCAACATCTTCAATGTCTTTTATTACCACCTTAAGAAGAGCAACATGTATCTCACCCAATAATCTTGAATCCTGAGAAAAAATCATTTGAACACCCAGAATGAGCAAAGAGTGAACAAAAATAGTTAAACTAAATAGCATGAAATCACTAACAAAGTCCAGACTGACTCACATAGTCATGAAATGCTTGAACAAACTCATCTAGAGTGAAAGACCATAACTCCAGAACATCAGCAAAAGTAATCAAAAATCTCCAAACCTGAAATAGAACAGTACAGCTTTCAAACCTTCAACTTAGAATAGGGAATGAAATGAATGGTAACTTAAGGAATTTGTATACTTTGCGTGTAAAAAAGAGGCAAAAGGGATTATAAGAACATACCATGAGAAGATTGCCAACATTCTTCTCTGAGTTCATCCAGGGTTTGATTGCAAATGGTTTTTTTAGCTTTACACTCTTTGGTGGGAAAACGCACAATGAATCTATAATATAAGAATAATGTTTTAGTACTAAACGTAGAAATGCAATCCCTTTTCCGTTTCCAAATAAATACTGAGCCCCTAAAGAGACCGATTATATAAAATTAAAGACAGCAAAATAAAAATAAATTGCTCACCCCTAAATGACTCAACATGTTGCAAAGTATCAAAATCAAGATGGATAATAGAGGAAAACCCCTTGCTTGAGGCAGCCAACTCCATCATTTCCAGCTGTTCATCCTCAATAAGTTCCATAGATTCCTTAGCTATTCTACGGGCAGTTGCCTTCTCAAGGGCAGCTTTCCTTCTCTCTGCTTCTTTCTCTCTGCGAAGCTCTTCTCTTATCTTCATTTTTTCTACCTTTTATGGTAAAATATGTGAAAATAAATCAAGTATTCTCAGATGTTTAAATATAAAAGCTATCATCACAAGGCTTGCAAACTCACTCTTAAATTTTCTTTCAGCAAAAACTTTTCCCTTCGCTCAAGTTCACGTTTTTGCTCACGTCTTGCTCTTTCCTCTTCCCGTTGTCTCTCACGCATTAACCTCTCTTCTTCCTTCTTTCTTTCACGGTCTTGTTTCTCTATTTCTTTTCTCATCCTCTCTTCATTCTAAAATGAGGGGAGGAAAGAGAGATTAATTTAAAGAATGTGACTGCAATTGATTTCAACCCTTAAAATAGTTATGATGGCAGGAAAAAGTGAGTTCATTAACCTTTCGTCTAAGGTTATCTTGCTTCTCAATCTCTTTCCGGATTTTCATCTCATGTGCTTCTACATCACCACGTACATCATCACTCTACATCAATATAATTAAAATTATAAAACCACACTTTACAAAGAATATACTAAAATTAAAAGGAGATCACTTAGCAAAATTACAACATCAACAAATTGCTCACAGATACCTTTCGTTTTTTCTCAATGCGTGTTGCATTGTTGTTATGCAAAACTTGACCACTAGGTTGAGAATGGAGATTTTCTGGCACAACAATTTGGTGATCAGTAAAGTGAGAGCTTGTTCCAACATTAAGTATGGTTGGGTCCACTTCCCTAATTGGGGCAGCATTATCATCCCTCGTAGGAGATTGATTGGGAATCAATTGCTTATCTTGTTGAGACAAAAGACGACCACGGAATTGACCTTGACCAGCACGAATTCTAGGTATAGTTTCATTTCCAAGGGCCAAATGAGGATTTCTGGCAGGACCTTCTATTGGATCGTGTAAATGAGATTTGCTGAACGGTCCAGAAGTATCTGACCTAGTGCCAGACTGGCTTGGTAGAGATCGATAGTCACGGAATGTCCTTGTCATAGCCTAGAATGGAGCTCAATTTAATCAAAGCTCAAATAAAGCAACTAACTTAAAGAAAATAACATCAAGACAAAATAATTTAAACAACTATAACAGCATGATCTTCAGTTCCTCAAACTGTCAAGAAAAACAGACAGATCATTTGAACAAAAAGGGCATTTAAAATGATAATCTGTGTACCACGACAAGCAAAAAGGCACTCAAGTAAACATCATAAAGATATACTTAACCAAGCAAACACTAAAAACTGCTGATAGAAAAGAAGTAAACACTAAAATCTAGACATGATATTAACAACTCAAGCAATAAAAGCTCAGGCAACCTCCAACCTTACCAACATTGTCCTTTCCAATTATCAATTTGTGATCAAGAAGCAGTACAGGAAAAGTTTCATTTTATTAACCAAGATTACACTGTTATAGAAGAAAGAAAACCAACCTTATTAGCTCTAACATCATGTCTTTCATATATTTTACTTTCATAGGCAAAAGTAGGTAGCTTCTGCTGTTCTGTAACTGCTGCTCCAAAAGAGAAATATACAAGAAACGTCAGTAGCCAAACAAAGGTCATACACCTATAACAAACCTTTACCTATTTTTCTAGCTATTTGTTTAAATTACAAAAGTAGCAGCCCTAGAGATGGAGAGCAAAGCCGTATACCATAAATTATCCAAATAAAATATAAAGCACATCTATGACAATTTTTCACGATGCCAAGATAGAGAAGCAAGGCAAGGAAGATAAAGCAATCCAGGTTAAATTAGGACCTAAATGTACAACACAACGTACAATATAAAAGAAACATCAGCATTCAGTCAATTCAGCAAGTTAAGATAGAATTCCAAGTTTCTATTATTTTTCATATACCTATAGGTGCCCCAAAGGCATCTGGTGGCAATGGATCAAACTCTACTCCTAGAATTGGTCCATCTTCCCTCAACGGCTCCCCTAACTGCGCCTCAACACAAGAAATTGCTCTGTTCTCCATCATAGCCCGTGGGGACTCGTAATAACCAGGCACACCCCGGGGAACAATGTTCAGGGGCTCCACTCGGGCATAAGGGCTGGACCCTGAACCGGACCCGGATCCATACTCATTACCAAGCTCCTGAGGGCCCAACATGGGGTCATCTGTAGGTGATTCCGGCAAAGGCTCTACCACCACCTTTCGTGGCAGTTTCTTGGACGTCAAGTCCTTCTTGTCCTTCAACCTCCTATGGCAGAACCACATCTGAAGCTGCCGATCCGACAAACCCAATTTCTCAGAAAGTTCTCCCCTCATCGTCTCCGACGGGTAATTATCCACTAATCAACCAAAAAAATAACAAAATTATTTCCCAGGACCTCATCAAAAAACACAAAACTCCCCAATTAAAAACTTACTGCAGAAAAACAGAACAAAACAAAAATACAAGAAAATTGAAAATTGCTAAACTCAAGAAACAAGAGGGAGTGCAAGGAACGAACCAGCATAAGCCTTCTCAAGGGTTTCAAGTTGAAAAGGGGTTTTCATCTGGCGCTTGGGCTTGCTCTGCCCCTCATTAGAATTCACAATCTTGCTACTACTTCCGTGATTGGTGTTGTTGTTGTTATTCTCATTGCTATCATCGTCTGTGCCACCCCTTTTCCGATTATTGTCTCCCTCCGAATAACCCTCTTCCTCCATCGGCGAAAACCAATCAAAGATCAAGACTTTCGTATCCCCGCTTCACAAAACCCCAGAAATTGCAGAACCCCAAAAGTACATGGAACAAAAATTAGGGTTCCCCAGGAGAACGAACTTCTGTTCTTCCTCCAATTCTTTATACCTTTCTCTCTCTTGCGATCAAATCCGAATTTCGTAATGACGAGGAACGGAAGAGCATAAGGTATGAAAACAAAAACAACGATAAATAAAGGGGAAAATATAACAGCTGTGGGCAATGTGAGGATTGAAAAGATAGAACAAGGAAGAAGAATAAAAGAAGCAAGATAAAAAACAATAGTAAGATAAGAATATTAATAATCGAAAATCAAAAATAATAAACCAACAACAACAACAACAGTTGCTCTTGACTGCTACTCCTACTATAATTCCACCATCAACACCTCCACCTTTCATAATAATTCCCTTTTTTATTTTTTCTTCTTCGAATAATAATCCGTTTTCTTTTTTTTTTTTTGGTTCTCTTTTTTATGAACGAACGGTGTGAGTGTGAGTGTGTGTTTTGTTGTTCCTGTCAAACAGGACTTTAACGAACAATAACACGCCAAAGATAAGAAAATATGCCTTTCTTTCTTTATCTTTTGTTTACATTTCATAATATTTCTTATTTCTTATTATCTTTTGAATTTTTCTTTTGTTGGATTAGATTAGATTTCTAACTGAAATTTTATGGGGCGTTTGGTTCGATTTTGCTAAAACTAAAAATGAAAAAACATGAAATGTTTTGCTGAGAGTCTTGCATGTGTGTACTGTTCCTGTCTCCGCGGTGTATTAATTTTGATGAACATTTTTCGGAGGTTCTTGTCTGGGATTTTATTTTATTTTTATTTTTTATTTTTGTTTTGCTTTTATTATTTTCTTGCTAAAATGTAAATTGTGGTGTGTATGGTTTTTGGTTTAGAAGGAGAGAGAGAGAGAGAGGGGAAAAGAAATGAATTGCTTCTTACTCTACTTGGGAATTGATTGGTTCTTTAAACTTGTTTTTTGGTTTTCGGTTTCCTTGATTTTCAGTGATTTGGGATCTCTTGATGTTTCACGTTTATGTTTTGTGGGGTCCCTTTCTTTCCTGGGACAATGATGCATTAATTGGGCTTCTCTTTGGGCCTCCTTGTACATGACGAATTAAATGAGGTTTCTTCTTTCATCATCATTTCTGTCTATACCTCCAAATTTTTAAAATATTACTTTGTCCTTCTCTCTTTAGAACTTCATTGTTGGTGCTTGGAGTTGGCTAATGCTTTTGGCTTTCGTAGAATACAAAAAGTGTTGGTAGAGCTTAAAGTGTTTCAAGGTATTCAAATTAGTTGTTTAACATTGGTTCTAGTATTTTCTTTTTAATTGTTTATTTCTAAAATAATGATTCTAGATTTTATGTTGTTACTTCCTGAATTTTGGATAAATCCGTATATTTTAGGCTGTTTCTCGTATCTTTAAAATATACTGATTTTGATATTTTAAAATATATTTTTAAAAAAATAATATATTAAAAAACACAATAAAGGACAATATCAAAAACTCAATGGGAAATCTAGATTTCACTTTCCCAGAAGCAAATATATCCTTATGGAAAATACAATCTATATTTATAATGGGAGAAGTTTTGGATTATTATTATTATTCTAAAAGAGCACCTCATTGAAAACATTATGGAAGGTATAACTTGAAAGTTTTTTTTTAAAATTTTGAATTGATTCATTCATAAGGTACTTCTAGAAGGTGATTCATAACTTTCGTACTGTATAATATGAAAATTCATTTGACACATTTTGAATGGGGTTATTTGTTAGACATTTCTTAGTAATCTAATTTGGAAATGGATTTATGATTTCTAAAATAGTTAATCCTAAATATATTTTAATAATTATGGTGTGCTGTGTGTGTTATGGATTATGAAATGTGGAAGTTATTTTTTACAGTTATAGATTACTTGTTTTGGAATGTAATTATTTTTTAAAATGTAATGTATTTGTGTTACAAAATGAAAATGGATAATCAATTTTAGAATAAACTACCAGATAAAGTTAATATGTTGTTAATATGGATGAAATTAATGGTATTATGAAATTTTGTTCAACAACACGATAATTAGTTAATGAGATTGCACTAAAATTTTCATAATAGATAAGGTAAATACTATATTTTGTTATATTTACTAAAATTGTAATAAGTGGCACATTTATATTGTGATGTATTTATGTAGGTGTTTGATATATAGGAAGATTTATTTAAATAGGTTTGTGGGGTAGCATTTAAGTTTGGATTTGTCATTGTCATATTGGGTCAAATACAACAAATAACCAATAAAGAAGGAAAATATGTGTTGTTAGATTGTGAAAGATGTGGTAAATACAAACATGACAAAAAGAATTTACAACTCAATGTAATTAGAACAATAAAATGTAATTGTCCTTTTAAATTGCAAGAAAAATTAGTGAACATGAGAAGATTTGTGAAGTTATTTTGTACATATCGTAATCACTAGTCAGGAGATGCATCAATATGTCATACTTATGTTGGAAGATTAAAAACTAATGATAATTTCAGGTTTCTAGTCATGACTATGAGTTTATTAAATTTTTAATGGTATTGCTTGAGCATGATATGTATATTCACTTGTATAAAACCTTAAAGATTAATGATAAATGGTTTTGCAGACAACTGAATTCGATGAAACTACTTGATACATTTAACATAATTTTGTTGATGAATAATATATATATAATTGACACATATAAATTATCTTTACTTAGTTTGACATCCACAAAGTTAATTATCTTTATGGTGTTTGTGTTTTTCGGATGTGAAAAGAAGAAAACTTTGTTTTAGACCCTTCAAATTGTTAGAAAGTTGTTTCTTAGAGTGAATCTTCTCCCTCAAGATGTTGTCACTGATAAGGATCTTACTTTAATAAATGTAATTACCACTATTTTTTCTAAAGCTTGCAATGATTTACATAAAAAATTGTTAAATTAAAATGTAATATGTTAGTGCTTTCTGCAAAGGATTAAAAGTAGATGAGGAACACTTATAGAGTTGTCATGGATTGTCTTTATTATGATTTTGAAGTTGTTTGTTCAATATGTCTTGTATTCATTGAATATGTGAATGATGTATGGTTAATTGGTATTAAAAAAAATAAAAAAATAAAATATATATATATATATAACCTTTGAAAAAGAAAGAAAAACATTTTAAAGAATCGCATGCGCATGATTTTTTGAAATTGTGTTTCATTGAATGTACAATCCATAAAAAAACTTTATCATAAGGTTTTAACAAGACATGAATTATATAAATTATTTTACTAGAATATTACAAGAATTACATCTTTGTTACATATACCAAGATCAAGACCAAGGGATAATCTTGAATTTTGCCTTATTATGACACGAACATCACAACTTCAACTTGCAACCTTATTGCATTTTCTTATTACATTCTTTACATATGTAACTCACATGCAAACTAAGAATCTAGATCAATAAGGGTTGTACCACCATAAATCCTTTTATCCCTTCCATATACATGTATATCCCTATCAATTTCTCCCATTCCCTAATTAGTTCTACTTTCCACCGTAATAAATGTTTCTATTGTTTATTCATGAATTCCTCCTTTTTTGTACCTTTATTGCATTTTTTCAAGTATGTGTAGCAAACAACTCATCTAGTAATACTAATATGAACGCTAGTCACATTTTTTCCTTTGATCTAGTAAACCAATTATCATGTATTGTCAACAAATCTTCATTGCATGCTTAAGTTATGTAAAATAATAGGTTGCTTTAATTGGATGCAACACATAGAACTTGATTGAGTGACTATCTATTATCGTTGGGTCTGCAACAATAAATTCATAAAAGAAAGAGAATAGAAAGAAAATATTATTATATTGAATTATATACATTAAGTATAAAAAAAATTTTAATAATATTTGATAATAAGCTACACTTTTGATACTTTAGATGTCACAATGAATGATGACATTGTCTTTTATAATACTTAACTCTCCTCCATCCGAACAACCATAACGTCTCATTTATACAGTTGATATGTGACAATGTATAGTATTTATAATTGAGAAAATTGAACACTTTGAAACTTAATAGTTGCTTAATGTTAGAAAATTACTTTAATCTGAGAATTATTGAATCCGATTACATATTTTGAATCAAGAAACAAATGAAGAAATTTAATCTCAATTTTTGTGAAAATTTTATATGAATATGAAGCATTTAAAGAAAGAAAAGCAAAAACTTAATTGGATCACAAGAAGGAGCAAAGAAGGGAAATTGAAAGGAAGCATCTCGCTCAAGCTAGAAGATTTAGCTCAGGCTAAAATTATCCAGATTAAATTAATGGTGCAATACTAATATAGCTTAGGCTAGAATTGTTCGCCCAAGCTAAAACAACATCGAATGATCTAGCCTAAGCTAGATTGGCTCGCTTGAGCTATACTTCATTAAATAAATTTTGGAACAAAGTTAAAACAGGGGCGGTGGAAAAAAAGTGAGGATTTTAGAGAGAAGTTAGTGAGAGAAGAAGAAGAAGAAAACTTTGTTCTCAGGAGAAGAATCTGCTCAGATAACCCCTTCTTATGCAATCCAGATCAAGAATGAAGATTGGAAGAGCTATCATGAGTAGCTAAGTGCTTTCTAAACTTGGGATTTAATGTAATCTACTCTGTTCAAATGTATTTTTGGTGATATATATAATATTGTCTTTTTTGCTTGTTCTTGGTATTTTCGTTTCATGTTTATTGCTTGATTCTATCTGATCAACTGAGTCTTGATTTTGATCCTTAAATTTAACTGGAAAGTATTCTTAGGGATCTGAAATAGACGAAAATATTTGATAACTTGTAATGCTAGGAATAGATTCCAGGTTATCAATTGCATCATAATTTTATTCATAAAGTTGGATGATTTGTTAGATATATGAAGAATCAATATTTGAGAAATTATCTTATGAATTTCATTTATGAGGAATCAAGGTGAATGACTTTAAATTAAGCATCAATAATAAGTAGTTTTGAGTATTATATATTGTATTATTCTGAAATACATATGACTAATAGAAGCAATTCAATCCCAAGTATTTTTTATCTATATTTGATAAGTTAGTTTCGTTACTTGTTGAATCAAATTGTAAACTTTGAGTTAAGTCTGGTAAAAGTGTTAATTTGGTTATGAACAAGTTTCTACAATTATTTTCTATACTTGATGAGTTTTATAACAGAACTTCTTAATTAGAATTGTTCCTTATAGGTTCGACATTCGTACTTTAAATAGTACTATATTACAGTTGAGACGAATAAGGATGTTCATTAAGTTGCTTCATCTGCCACCATTTCTCTTGTGAGGAATAAAGCTTGTACTAATATAAGTTCAAGTAAATAAGCTATAGATCTTGAAGTCGAAGAGAGGGCCGAGAGAGCAGAAGAGAATTGAAGTCTTCATCTCGGCTATGATTAGGTTAATCCCAAAGTTCGAGAATATTTCTCGCGATATCTTTATTCTTCAATCCTTCGTAGTTTTATTTCTAAAATTTCAATTTATTATCATAATGCCATCAAAGAAATCATTTCTTTTTGGCGTGCCCAAGTTATCGACAACGTTTGTCATGGCCGTTGATGAGCATATATTTATTCACACACAATAGCCTTAATCATAGATTATTGGACTATAATAATAAATAAATTCATTGTTTTAATTAATATTCTTATAATTGGATTTATTTGGGCCTTAACTATTATTATTGTTAATTTTGTGTTTTTAGAGTACATTATCCGGAGGAAGCATCTACCTTTGTGAATGGGCCAAATATGCAAAAGTCCAAGTTGCTTCTTGAACCAA